>Ga0306920_100000866_pt1 | contig 36808 bp, 49 predicted proteins | sample flu12Cox44000170_FD_204666 | JGI IMG/M metagenome (GOLD analysis project Ga0306920, IMG submission 204666) | Lab enrichment of tropical soil microbial communities from Luquillo Experimental Forest, Puerto Rico - flux4day.12C.oxic.44.000.170 (v2)... | ecosystem: Environmental > Terrestrial >... | reverse complement strand
CAATATCGCCATCTAAGAGCCAAGCACCATGGATGAAGCGAAGGGCAGGTTCAACGGAGCGCCCGAGAATGGGCGACGTGGGCTCCACCGCCGAGGAACCGATGGTTTACTTGACTCACCGCTGGAGGAAGCAGTCTGGAGCGAACTCGTCTCAGAAATGGGATTCCAGACCGATTCTGGCATTTAAGGGCACAGGAAATCGTCGATCAAAAGCTGATCTTCGGGCCGGGCGGCGGCAGTTAAGCGACTGTGAAACCTAGGCGTTTGGTGCGGCGGCCGATCAATTTACCGTCTATAAAAAAAGGGGACGGCCCTCTGGGTTCGATCAATTACAGTTGATATTCAGAGGCTTATCGGTCTGTCGCGGGCACGCAATTTACCGCGGTCCAGCAGCGATATCCACGACAATCGAAGGTGGGTTCATTAACCCCACTTCCTCCGTCACCCTGATTTGGCGGTGCGCCCCCTTGTCTCAGGCTGCGAGGCACGACCGAGATGACGGGTACCGCTGCCGCGCCGATCAATAGTGGCATCTCCGCATTTTTATGATATTGACAATTGTGATCATGTGAAGTATGAATCGCACCATCTGTCCTCGGTTCCGAATAGCCGGTGTAGCTGTGCCGAGGGGGTGCCGTCGCCAGCGACGGGTGCAACGTGGGAGCTCTGCCGAATGGCATCACGCGGTGAGACTGATGACGAAGGATTGTCAACACAATCGGAGCCCGCAATTGCGAGGCCCTCCCGTCCTTGGCCGGCCGACCGGGTCGAGCGCTGGCCGATCGAGCGGTTGATACCCTACGCGAAAAACCCCGTGTTCATAGCGATGACGATATCGACAAGGTTGCGGCCTCCATCCGCCAGTGGGGGTGGACGATGCCTGTTCTGGTCGACGAGGAGGGTCGACGGATCGCCGGCGATTTGCGTGTCTGTGCAGGGAAAAGGCTGGGGCTCGATTCCATCCCGGTCATCGTCGCGCGTGGCTGGACCGAGGAGGCAAAGCGCGCCTATCGTCTGGCTGACAATCAGTTGGCGGCGCGGGCGACTTGGGATCCCGAGTTGCTGCGCAACGAGCTCCAGGAGCTCGAGACCGCTGGTTTCGATCTCGACCTGATCGGCTTCGACCCGGATCCGCTTGAGAGCATCCTGGCCGGCCTGGGATCGAGCGGCTTAGCCGATCCCGACAGCGTCCCGGAAGTCCCCGAGCAACCGGTAACCCGGCTCGGCGACCTATGGGTGTTAGGGGACCACCGCGTTGGCTGCGGCGATAGCACCAGCACGGCGGATGTCTCCCGAGTGCTGGCCGGATCCGAGCCTCATCTGATGATTGCCGATCCACCCTACGGTGTCGGCTACGACCCCTCCTGGCGAGCGCGGGGCAAACTCAAAACCAGGAAGCTCGCTGTGGGTAAGGTTCTCAACGACGATCGCGCCAGCTGGCATGAGGCGTATGCGCTGTTCCCCGGTGATGTCGCCTACGTCTGGTCCGGAGCTCTGCACGGCGATGTCGTCGCCGCCGATCTGGCCGCCTGCGGGTTGCAGCTTCGCGCCCAGATCATCTGGGTCAAGCAGCATTTTGCTTTGAGCCGCGGCGACTATCATTGGAAGCACGAAACCTGCTGGTATGCGGTGCGTGAAAGCAAGACCAGCCATTGGCAAGGCGACCGCACACAGACGACGGTGTGGGAGATCGCCAACAACAACCCGTTTGGCAACCGACAGCACGAGCAGAGCTGGGGGCACGGCACCCAGAAGCCGGTCGAATGCATGCGCCGCCCAATCGTCAACAACAGCCGGCCCGGCCAGGTAATTTATGACCCGTTTCTCGGCTCGGGCACGAGCCTGATCGCCGCCGAAATGAGCGGCCGCGTGTGCTGCGGTCTCGAGCTCAACCCCAGTTATGTCGATGTGATCGTGAAACGCTGGCAGGTCTTCACTGGGCGCAACGCATCGCATCAGCCGTCGGGTCAGTCGTTCGATGAACGCGCCGCCGGTCGGACCCAGGATCCATAGGAGCGGCCATGGCGAGACAAGGTTTTGCCGTGAATGATGCGGTGCGCGAGCGGGTCCGCTACGTGGCGGGGCTCGGGGTTCGCCAGGACGACATCGCCCAAATCGTGGGCTGCGCACCAAAAACCCTGCGCAAGCGTCTGCGCGGTGAGCTCGATCGCGGGAGCGCCGAAGCCAATGCGACGATCGCCGGTTATTTGTTCAATCAGGCGAAGGCTGGCAATGTCGCGGCGACTATTTTCTGGCTGAAAACCCGGGCGCGATGGCGAGAGCGGGCAGCCGCGGACGAGTTGACTTCAGCCGCTGAGACCCAGTCGCACGGGGAGATCCTCCTGTTGCCCGATAACGGCCGAGATCCGGAACTGACCAAGGCATTGCGCGATGCTCAAGACAAGTACTTCGCCGGAAAACGGCGGCGCCGATGATCCATCACCTGGGCTCACGGGTAAGGCCACGGTCGTTCGGCCGGCAGGGCAGACCGGCCTCGAACGAGCATGCCATCTGCATTTGGCTCGATCACCGGTGTCATACGGTTGCCGGCGACGGCACACAGGCGACTTCTGCGAAAAGCCGGTGAAATGGCCTCAGCTCCCAAAGCCGCGATATCGCCGCAGCCTGGACCTCAGACCGAGTTCCTGCGAACCCCCGCCGATATCAGCATTTATGGCGGTGCCGCGGGTGGTGGGAAGACCGTCGGGCTGATCCTCGAGCCGCTGCGCTATGTCAGCCGGATGCCAGGATTTACCGCGGTGTTCTTCCGCCGCACGACGCCAGAAATCACCAATCCGGGCGGATTGTGGGACGAGAGCCTGAACTTCTATCCGCGGTTTGGCGGTATCCCGAACCAGCGGAGCCACGAATGGCGCTGGCCGGGAGCCGGTAAAATCAAATTTTCCCACTTGCAGTTGGACGCCACGGTCTATCGCTGGCACGGCGCGCAGATCGCGCTGATCGGCTTTGACGAGCTGACCCATTTCACCGCACATCAGTTCTATTATTTACTGAGCCGCAACCGCTCGACCCGCGGTAGCCGGCCGTACATCCGGGCGACGTGCAACCCCGACGCCGACAGCTGGGTCGCCGACTTCCTGGCTTGGTGGATCGACCAGGAGACCGGGCTTCCGATCCCCGAGCGCGCGGGCGTTTTGCGTTATTTCATCCGCGTCGCGGAAAAAACCGTGTGGGCCGATCGGCCGGAAGAGTTGATGCAACATGTGGCAGGGCCGCAGGATCTGCCGCCCGACGCCGACCCGCTGCGTCCGATCAGCGTCACCTTTATCCCGGCCAAGGTGTCCGACAATCCGGCGCTGTTGCAGGTCAACCCGGAATACCTCACCTGGTTACTGTCGCCGCCAGTGCTCGAGCGCGAGCGGCTGCTCGGCGGTAACTGGAAAATTCGGCCGGCGGCCGGGCTGTATTTCAAGCGCGAGTGGTGTGCCGTCTTCGATCTCGAGGTCGTGCGCTACTGGGATCTGGCAGCCACCGAGAAGACTGAGCTCAATGACCCGGATTGGATTGTCGGCGTCAAGCTCGGCCGCGGTGACAAGCGTGGATACTGGCTGCTCGATGTGGTGCGCGCGCGGGCGAACCCGGGGGATGTAGAAAGACTGCTGCTCGAAACCGCGGCCCGGGATGGCAAGCGGGTGCGGATCGGTTTTGGCCAGGATCCGGGACAGGCCGGTAAGAGCCAAGCACTTCACCTGGTGCGCGCGCTCAGTGGCTACACGGTAACGCCGGTCCTCGAGAGTGGCGACAAGCTCACCCGCTTTGGGCCATTCAGCTCGCAGTGCCGGGCGGGCAATGTAGCGATCCTGCGCAGCGCCTGGAACGAGGACCTGTTCCGCGTTCTAGAGGGCTTCCCCGACCTCGCCCATGACGACGAGGCCGACGCCTGCAGCGGAGCCCTGGAGATGCTTAATCCCCAAATGAAAGGCTCGGGCATATACGAGGTCATGCGCCGCCGGGCCGCCGGCGAGACGCTTGAGCAAATCGCCGGACACGCGCCGACGACGCCTGAAGCGGAGAAAACGCCGAGCCTGCTCGACATCTACCTTGCTAAACGCAAAAAATACGATGGTCGATAGATTCTTGGAGGGCCACCTCTGGTTTAAGCACTGGCCTCAGCGGTGAGCGATACTTGGGTAAGATCACAACACGTACGAGAATGTTCCTCTAAATACAAACTGCAGTGAACAAAGCATCGCGATGATACGACCATTTGCTTTCCCGCGGCCAAGGGGAGGCTTCTCCGCCGGATCTCGAAGCGGAAAAGTGAGGCTTGGCTGTTGCGCGCAGGTCCAAAAGATCCGGCCTCACGCATTCGTCGGATCCTGCGGCACCGGCAACCGCAACATGCTAATCCGGATGATCAGCGAACGGCTGTAGTAGCCGCTGCGGCGCGACAGCCGGGTCTCGCTGCGCTCGCCCTTGGCAGCGGCGCTGATCGCTTCGGTCATCTCCGGATCGAGCACCGCCTGGACAGCGCTTCGACTTCGCCACACGAAATCCTCACCTAGTGTGACCAGTCCTTTGAGGTCGATAACTTCCCCTTTTATCCTCAGCCTTGGTCATGGTGTGGGCTGAACCACCGCACATCAGGAGAGGTGAAGGAGGCTGTCGCAAATACATGGTCGTATGCGGGACCGGTGGTTCGAATCCCTCTTGCTCCAGCGGAGAGTCCGCGTCTCCCGGAATTTCAGCCTCCCATGGGTAGAAGCCGGCTTTTCGCGCGAGTGTGCGGGCCATGCCAGGCAGCGCATTCGGCAGAGACGGGCATAGGCCGGCGACATGGCGCCACTGGTGACTAATGTCTCTGCTGGCCAAATTCCAGTACCGCGGTGCCGGCGATGGGTCGAAGCTAATCGTCGATATTGGACCTCGTCCTCGACCGGAATGAGCCGTGATTGAAGGCTTTCCTTGGCAGATGCTTGACAGGGCACCGGCTGATGGCGATCGCGATCTAACGAGCCGAAGCGCTCGCGGTCTCTTGCCGCATTACGACGAGGATAGCGTGGGCCTGCCCACCGTTGCGTTCTACCACACCTTCGAGTTGAGACCGCCCATTGGCCGCCATGCTGAGGCCATCGATGATGACGTCGCTGATCTTATAGTTGCCATCGCGTGTGCTCAGGCGCCAATCGACTTTGATGGGGTGAACCGTCGGGCCGCGCCCCGCCCAAGGGAGGTTCAGGGTGACGCCGTGCGCAGCCGCGGTCAAGACTGGCCGCAGGCCACCGCCGCAGGCGATGCGCAGCGGTCTGGACGGTGGCGAGCCAGGGTCACTTTAAACCTTCAGCGACGGCGCCCGTGCGGGCTTTCCGGCGTGAGACCCGAGATCGATATATGGCGGAGTCAGCACCAGCGTACAGGCGCAGCACGCTCGTCGGCGAGATCCGGCAGGGGGCACCATGATGATCCGGCAACTCCGGCGCCCCAGATAGGACGGCAGCGTCACGGCTTGGTCCAGCACCTGCCGCGCCGCTGCCTGACGCGCCAGCTCTCGTCCGCGCCAAGTCCTCCAACTGGCACGCCAATGTTATGAAGCACATTTTGGAGACAGTGTACCAGCTGTGATTGCTACACATCTTGTTCATCCAGAGAGGGATCAGGAAACTGGTGGTTGCCGACCGTCAGTGACTCGACCGGAGTTCCGGATGAACATCCACAAGAAATGCACGTATGACACTTGTAAAAAAATAGCGTCGCCTCGATGCGAATATGCGGCATACGTGGTCCACGTATTGTCCTGGTGCAATTATCAAGGGAACCGTCTGCGAACTCTCTCGGGCCGACGATCCCAGGCAGCTCACTGCCCGGCAGAACGCCGCGATTTCCAGTCGCTCGTGGTGAATTTAAACCAAAAATTTGCTTAAAAGCTAACCCTAAAGTAGGTCGCTTGTGGTGAATTTAAACCAAAAATCTGCCTTGAAAGTTAATCCTAAAGTAGGTTAAGTGTCAAAAAAACGTCAAATGCTACATAAAAGGGAAGCAAAACTGTGCAGCTTTCTGCGCTCAGATGCCGGAGATAGCTCCGGTGACCTCGTCCAACATCGTCCTCCGTGACGAGTTGATTCTTGGAAGGCGCGAGCTCGCCGCCAGATTCCGCGCCTCGCCTTCTTACACTGCCGGAGCAAAAGAGCGACTTAAATGCATCCGCTCGAGCAACACCATCTATCATCTGGTCGCGGGATGGGCGTGTCGAGTTCGTGATTTCCCGGATGGCCATCACGCGATTGTGGATGTTTATTTGCCAGGCGACGTAATCGGCCTCGAAGGGATGTTGTTTCCACGGTCACTGGCCGACGTCGTGACGCTCACATCGGTTGCCACAGAGGTGATCGATACCGAAGGGGGATTAGCCGACCTAATAAGTTGTCGGTGTACTGCGCTGTATGTTGCTTGGCTGCTCGCCCGACGCCAGAGACGTTCGGATCGTTTCCTCGCGGCGATTTCAAGCCTCGACGCGCGCGGCCGACTGGCGACTATGGTGCTCGATTTCTACAAGCGGCTGCAGCGTCAAGGATTAATCACCGGGTCAACCTACAACCTGCCTTTGACGCAGACCCAGATTGGAGCTTATCTCGGAATGACCGTGGCACACGTCAACCGTGTGCTCGGGGCTTTTCGTGACGAACAGATAGCTAACCTTGAAAGACATAGCGTGACGATACTCGATCTCCACAGCCTAGCGAGACTGGCCCAAACCACCGCGACGGCGCGTTCGCCTGCAGACCGGCCGTGCGCGACTGCATTCGCCCTTTCCCAGGCGCAGGCGTCAAGCGGCAACGGCGTTGCCCGTCATAAAGGTGAAGACCATGTCCTCTCGATCCCTTTACATCCTTAGGTAACAACAATATTCGGGGCATGGACTAGTGATCCCATTTCTCGACTTGAACGCACAATACCGGGAAATCAAGCGGGAGGTCGATACCGCGGTAGTGCGCGTTATCGATAGCGCGCAGTTCGTCCTTGGACCAGAAGTAGTCGCGTTCGAGCAGCGTTTTGCAGACTATTGCGGTGCCAATATTGTATTGCACTAAACAGCGGGCCTCCCTATCCGGTTGACGCAGGTATCGCACCGTTTGAGTGAGCGCCGTCGACGAGCTGGCGGTACGTAATGGTTGGGCGGGTGGCGGCGCGGCGGAGCAGGAAGCCAGCGAGATCGGGGATGCGGTGGCGGCGATTGAAGCGGTAATTCCACTCGCGGGCGTAGCGTGGCAGGTGTTTTTTGCTGACCCCGTGGAAGGTGCCGTTGAGCCAGCTCTTCACATTGCTGAACAGGACATGGACGATGGGCAGCACGGCATCGGCGTTCTTGCCGCCGTCCTGAACGATCGAATAGTGGCGGAAGCTGTCGGCCAGGCCGTCGTAGCTCTTCAGACCGTCGGTGATGAGACGGGCGCCGGGCTTGGCAGCGCGTCGGACGAAATTGCCCAATTCGGCCGCAGTGGCGGTCGGCAGCACGGCGATGCGGGCGCTGCCGGCGACAAAGTGGCTCTTCTTGATGCCCTCGCCTTGGCGCGGCGAGGCTGGCACGGTTTCCACGGCGATCGCCATCAAGCTTTTGTGCGGGTCCGCCAGGCTGCGGCCGCGGCTCTCGGGCTTGCCACGACCGCCATAATAGCTCTCATCGATCTCCAACAGGCCGTCGAGCAGGTATTCCGCCCGCTCGCTCAGGGCGTGGCGCAGCTTATGCGCCATCAGCCACGCCGTGTCGTAGCGCAGCGCCAACTCGCGCGCCAGGAACAGCGCCGATACGCCGCGCTTGTCCTGCGCCATCAGCCATGCCGCCGCAAACCATTTGCGCAACGGCGTGCGGGTGCGGTGAAACACCGTCCCGGCGGTCACCGAATGCTGCCGGCCGCAGCACGCACACTGGAAAACCCGCGGCCGCGCCGCTAGCTGATACGCCGCCCGCCCAGCGCACTCCGCGCAGGCGAAACCCTCGGGCCACCGCAACCGCGCCAGCGCGGCGATGCACGCCGCCTCGTCCCGATAGCCGTCCATGAGGTTCTCATGCTTCAGAGCGGTCATGGCGATCGGCTAGCTCTGACATTGCTGGCTTCATCACGGAAGAGCCGCGGTCATGACTCCCAAAGGCTTACACGTCGGGTATTAAGCTGGGTATGCAGACGAAACGATGAATCAAAAGGAATTTGTCGAAGCATTGGTTCGTGCCGCGGATTGCGATGCCGCCAACAATGAGCCGCAGCGTGATGCCGATATATTCCCGCCGATCGCTGGCCGACCCGGAAGGGGCTGTGTGGACCTATGCCGAAGACACGGGCTGGTTTGGCACATTCGAACTGTTGAGCCATGCTGAGTCCAAGCCCGAGAAGGAGAAATTCTGATGAAGAAGCAGGCTAGCCTCACACTCGAGACCGAGCAGGGCGAACGGCCGGTTGAGCAGCTATTGCCGGCGCCACCATTGGACAACCCTTCCAGGGTTTTGGCATTGATTGAGAGAGTAGCGCTTGACCAGCGCGCCGATGTCGAAAAACTCGAACACATGATGGCAATGTATGAGCGCCTCAAGGCGAAAGAGGCCGAGCTCGCATACAACGCCGCGAAAGGTCGGATCCTGAAAAAACTCGCCGGCATCAAGATCGTCAAGAACCGGTCCGTTCTATACGAAAGCGACAACGGGAAGCCGCAAAAGGGTGCATGCGAAGCATTCAAATACGCCCCGTTGGAGGAGATCGACAGACATCTGCGGCCGCTCTTGGCGGAAGAAGATATGGATCTCTCCTATTCCGACGAACCACGGGAAGGCGACGACATCCTGCTCCGCGGCCGCCTGAAGCACCTGCCGAGCGGATATTACGAAGATTCCTTTATGCTGGCCCCGTTGGACACCACGGGTGGCAAGTCGAACGTGCAGGGAGTGGGGAGCACCAATTCGTTCCTGCGCCGCTACGTCGCCTGCAACATTTTCAACATCGTGGTTGTCGCGGATGATGACGACGGAACTGGAGGGACAATAGACGAAGTCCAGACTAAGACAATTCTTGATCTGATCAAAACAGCCAAAGTTGGGCCAAAGTTTCTGAAATACATGAAGGCCCGAAGCGTCGAGGAAGCCGGTTCTCTAGAGGCTGCTGTGGCGACGATCGCAGCCCGGGACTTTCGCAAGGCCATTAGCACTCTTGAGGAGCAGATAGCCAAGACAGAGGCCAGTCATGCCCATCTTTCATCATGATGTGCCGCAATACTCGGAAGTGTATGATCGCCTTAAGCTTGGCATCCCAACCAGCTCGCACTTCCACAAGATCATTACACCGCAAGGTAAGCCGTCGAAACAGTGGCGTGAATACGCCTGCGTCCTGATCGCCGAACGGATACTGCACCGGAAAATCGAATTTTATAATTCACCCGCTATGGAACGCGGCTTGATCGTCGAGGGTGAGGCGGCCGATTGGTATGAATTCGATCAAGACGTGACGGTTCAGAAAGTCGGCTTTATCACCGATGACAATCACACGATCGGCTGCAGTCCTGATCGGCTCGTCGGCGACGAAGGCCTATTGGAAATTAAGGCCCCCTTACCGCAGACTCAAGTCGAATACTGGATTTCAGGCGAGGTTAGTGATCGCTTCCGGCCTCAGCTGCAAGGTCAACTCTACGTTTCCAAGCGAAGCTGGGTCGATATCTTATGCTGGCATGATGTGCTTCCAAAGGTAGTCATGCGGGTTGAGCCGGACGATAAGTTCATTAAAGCCCTCGACCGGGAGCTGCAGACATTTAACTTCTTTATCGAGCGCGTCATGGAAAAGATCTGCGCCATAAATGACGCCCCGGCTTCACCAGGCAGGTTGGCGTTGCGGGCGGGTTTGCGAGCAAGTTTGGAGGTCGTCCCGTGAAGGAGAAGCCGGATGTTCGCTACTGCGAATATGCTGAACGCGCAGCATACAGAAACCCGATTCGTTTGGTTCTGAGCTATATCCCGTTGCACTGGCGATCTGGCCAAGGACATTCCGCGCCGCGATTGCGCTGACGACAAACCAGAGGGGTGCGATGCTGTCAAGACTTCGACCACACATGATCCGGCGGTCGGCGATCCCCGAAGGAGAGACATCAATGCTAACCGAAAACTATGGCCTGGCACACTTGGACTAACGGCGAGACTGAAGCAGGTGGTGCTTCGGATGATTGCTCTGAAAAATGCGCGGGCTGCTTTCGACATGTTTGAAAGGTAGCCCTGATGCCTGCACCCCGCATCCCCCGCATCGTAGCGCGCGGCAAGCCCAAGCCTAGCTTGCGTAGCCGAGTGCAGCACCTAGCTTTTGTCCGTCAGCTCTCCTGCGTGGCGTGCGGCAGAGCAGCTCCATCAGACGCCGCACATGTGCGTACAGGAACCGATGGTGGTCTAGGCAGGAAGCCGGGCGATCGCTATGTCGTTCCTCTGTGCACCACGTGCCATGCGAAACAGCATAGGGTTGGCGAGCTTGCCTTCTGGTCCGCGCTCCGCATTGATCCTCTCAATGTGGCTTTGCGGCTATGGACGGTGTCGTCAGATAATGCGGCCGGGGAGCGTGCTGTCTTTCGGGCGCGACAACAGATCGATCTCTGGAAAGCATATAGCCGATAGTTGGTTCTACATCGACAAGCTTTTGCTTTCATGGCTGAATGTCGCACAATGCCGCATTCAGCGGGCCCGATTGTCGGATCCTGCGGTCGCCGTGAAGGGTGCGCTGGCCGGGCTTCACCCGCCCTTGACCGCGCCCCTAGGACACTCCTCAGAGCACCCCATCTACTCGGATTTCAAGAGAGGCGCTCATGCGAGAGAGAGGGAACCCAGAACGAGCTATGACCCGCTCGGTGAGGTCAACAAGGGTAGAGCGCAACGCCGAAACGCGCACTGGTGCCCAACCGACGCAGTTTGTCCTCTCCCAAAAATTAAAAGGGGTCGCCGAGTCTCGGGGCATGGCGCTACAACTGGCCGATACTTGCCCGCGGTCCGCCAGGAACCGGCTCCGGGTCAGCCCGAAGAGGCCCCCAGCGTCGCAGGCGCACCGGCGCAGGCCTACATACCCTCGTGGCTGCGGGTGAATTTCGATAAGGGATCATCGCGACAGAAGTTGTCTGCCCATGCGTATATGGCTATACAATACGCCTCTCGAGCCCGTTGCCGGGACCAAAATCGCCACCGAAGATCGCGGCATGGCGGCATCTCGGGTGGGGCGGCTGGCCTCGAGCATACCGATGTTCGCTGGCAGGTGACACGGCACTTTCGTGCAGTAACCTGATGAAGCCGAGTATGATCTTCAGGTGGCCGAGGTGGGCCTCGATCGTGGTCGGGCTCGCAGTGGTCGCGTTTGCGATCGTTGCTATTCGCTCCCTTCGGGAGCCGGTTCTGCGAGCCGCAGGATGGGCGCTTGTCGTAAACGAACCGGTCGCGTCCGCCGACATTATCGTCTTATCGCTCGATTCCGATGGCGCCGGGGCGCTCGAAGCGGCGGACCTCGTGCAAAGCGGCATCTCAAAGCGAGTTGCGGTCTTTATGGACCCTCCGGATGGAGTAGACCATGAGTTCATCCGCCGGGGGCTCCCCTATGAGGATGCGGCGGCAAGGGAGATTCGCCAACTGAAGTCGCTTGGCGTGACGGATGTCGTGCAAATCTCCAGAGTCGATGGAACCGAAGGTGAAGGTAAGGTGCTTCCGCCATGGTGCGACGAGCATCAGCTCCGATCCATTGTCGTGGTGGCTGCTAAGGATCACTCGCGACGATTGCGGCGAGTGTTCGACCGAGTCATGAAAGGCCATCCGACACGTGTCACGGTTCAACCTGAGCGCTACTCGAGTTTTGACCCCGATCGCTGGTGGGAAACTCGCGGCGGCATCCGGACAGAAATCGTCGAGCTCCAGAAGCTCTTGCTCGATGTCGTGCTGCATCCACTGTCATTTTGACATCAAGCCTTTCTTAGGGGTCACCGCAAATGCTGCTCGCTCCTTCGCCTCAGTAGTGCGGGCAGAAGAGGCCTGGCACACCCATACGACGGCGGTGGCGGCGAGCACGGCATATTTCGCGTCCGGCTGGGCGTTATAATGACCAAGTCGACGCCTTGTTGCTGGTCCGCGAATGGTTGGCTCAGAACCAACAATACCAGCAGTGAACCCGAGACTCGGGACCGCGGGGGTGCATCCGTAAGGTGAAGGCCGCTCCTCTTCGTGGTTAGATGTATGCCAGTTTTGCTGTTGTTGGCCCTGGGGATTGTGGGCGCCGCGCCAGCGTCGTCCAAGCGCGGTGGCAAATCCACAGGGCTCACCTCGGCCGCCCAGCTGCCACCGGAGTTGTGTAGCCCAGGGCCCGCTGCGGCCGGCACGCGTTGTAGAAACCGCACCACTGGCCGATGCTTCTGCACGCCTCTAGACCAATGGCATAGGCTTTCAGGTGGACCTCCTCACACTTCAAGCTGCACCACAGGCGCTTGACGAAGACGTTGTCCAACCAGCGCCGGCGGCCGTCCATGCTTATCGGCTCCTAGCTTGTCGGTAAAGGCGGTGCTGGTGAATTGCGCGCTTGGTCGGTGTTGAAGATCTCGGGTCGCCCTTTGCGGCAGCGCGCCGTCGAGGGCGTCGAGGCAAAACGAGGTGTCCATCGTGTTCGGTAGACGCCACGCCAGGACATAGCGGCTGTACCAGTCCTACCAGTCCATCACCACGACCAGGTAAAGAAACCCCAACCCCCGGGTCACCGGGATGTAGGTAATGTCGGCAGCCACACTTGGTTCGCTCGATCGATGGTCAGGCCGCGCCACAGGTAGGGGGTAGACCCGATGCTGCGCTGACGGGCGGCTGGTCTTCGGCTTTTGGTGCGCTATCGCGGGCTGAAGAAGAATACCCACCGCCTGCTCGTCACCTGCGCATTGGCTAACCTGTTCATGGCGCGCCGGCATCTGCTGCGCTGCCAGCAGGCCTAGTGGGTCCCCCAACCCGGCGGGCAACCCATCCAGACACCCCAACGCGGCAGCAAGCCGCTCAATTTCCCCAGACCATGCCGCCTCAGGAAAATCGCCATGCTCCTTGTCCAAACATCAGCCCGTTATTCAGATTTTCCTTAAAACCTAGCCAAACATATTTGAAATTTTGCGATCACGCGGTCTGGCTGAGCTTGTCGGTCGGATAGCCGAGAATGGTGGTGACCCGGCTGGTGTCGTGATCCGAGTAGACGAATGCCGGTCCGTCGATACGACGGCTGCCCTTCCAACCGATGGCGAAGGTGGTATCGGTTTCCTCGATGTGGGTCGGTTCGCTCTCGCCGTCTCGAGCCAGCCTTGCGGCGAGCCGATCGGCGGGGTCGAGCCGCCAAGCATCGCCGGGTTTGGTGGAGAACAGGATCAGCTGACCGAGAGTGACGATGCGGCCGTCGTAGTCGGCTGCCCGGCGCTGAATATAGCGCACCTCATCGGCGAGCCGAAAACCCTTGCCCTCGACGATCCGCTTGCCCGGTCCACGCTTGATGGTTTTTCGACCCCGAGCGAGCCGTGCGGGGATTGCCATGGAATTGTTCACCCAGGGGCCAAAGGCGCGCACGGGCGCCTCAAAGGAGGAGCGACGATAAAGGGCTGCGCGGCAGGGCTTGCACCTCGTGCCCTGGCTGCCGCCGCTGATCCCCGGAAGATCCCATGCGCTTCTCGCCGATCTCAAGCGATCCCACAGGGGTGGGGCATGCCCTCTGCTGGCAAGTTTCGATACAAGCGCGATCCAGCCGCGCCCACGAGCCATCTTTGCTGGGCGAGGCAGTGCGCATAGTGGTGGAGAACTTGTGACAAAGCATCACTGTGTTGCTACGATCGTCACGTTCTGGACGGAATTCGCGTCGGCGGATACTCCCGGTCCGGATGGATTAATGATCAAATCGTTCCCGGCAATGGCAAAGACTCCTTGATCGTTGGAATAGGGCTGTGCAAAGGACAATGTCCCGGTAAATGGGCTGCCGTCGCTCCATGTGGGATTGATAGTTGCGACCACGGTGCCCAAGGGCGCATTGGCTGGAATGCTCGGGTTAGGCGGGTTAAAGCTGGAGGGTCAGGGCAGCCTCGGTTGGGACGAACGACACATCGACATAATAGTTACTGGCCTCATAACTGCTTTTCGGGAAGACGTTCTTAGAGCTGTAGGCGCCGTTCCCGCCGACTGCCGAACTGGCCGGAGCGGTCAATGGGCCCTGGGCCACGCCGGTCTTCAGCTCATGGGGATCCCCGGCACCTTGACCAGCGGCGGAATAGTAAGAAGCGACGTAGGTTGTGTTCGCCGAGATCGGGATCGGGCTGGCGAAATTCGCGACCTGCCATCCCGGCACCGAGCCTGACTCATGCGCGAGCCTGGCCGACCCCAAAAGCACGCCGCCGGCCGAGTAAAGCTTTGCGACATAGCCATTTGCGCTGACCGCTGCTCGAAAGAACCGGATGCCGGATATCGTGCCCGACTGCGAGGTCCAAAACTTCACGCCAAGCGTCACCTTGGTCCCGCCACCGGTCGGATTCTTTGGCACAGCATTCCCGAAAATATCGATCGATTGTGCCAAAGATTCTCCGCCGCTCGCCAAAATCGCGAGCGACAAACCGAACAACAACGACACCGGCTGACGACGCATGTCCCATCTCCGTTGCACTCTCCCCGCCGGGAGGCTACGCAGAGGGACGTCAACAAAGTGTCTATATCGCCACCTATTTCAGGCCCAAAAAGCATCAAAGTTTATAGAATTGCGGTGATTTCGGTATCCTCTACCCGTGGATTACAGGTACTGGTATTGCACTGGCAAAAACGATCGGAGTGGACGGCTGCCGAGACGTTGGATGCTAGCCGGCGGACCGCACCCCGCCACCAGTTCATTACCATCACTGTGTTGCTACGATCGTCACGTTCAGCGTCGTATCTGCGTCGGAAGCCACCCCGGGTCCGAATGGGTTTAAGCTGAAATACGCATTCGGTAGCGGGTTTCTGTCGGTGCTCGATCTAACCCTGAGTTCGCTCGACGCGGCGCTGGCGAGCAAGACCGCTGACAAATTATGCAGCACTTATCATCTAAGCGGCGATCTTAGCGTCTATCTGGTCGATGGCCGCAAGGCCGCGCAATGCAGGTTTCTGCGATTCATTAGACCGACTTCGGCCCCGGCGTTCAACGAACCGTCGGAATGCAAAACGGATCTTGAGAATTTCAAATTGGCGTACAAACCTTTTTTAGACAATGCTTTACAGGCTTGCGGGCGCGGCCACTGTCCTGACGATCTCAACCCGGACTCATGGCGTAAGTTTTTACCTCGGTTTAACCGGGTTGATACGGTCGGTCGCTCCACTCTGCAATAGCTATGCGACACCGCAAAACGCAAAGTTGCATTAATTCGCCATTCGCCGAAGGTCTTGGACCAGCCTTTCACTGCGTCGCGACGATCGTTATTGACTGCACGCTGCCGCCGTCGCCCATTACACCCAGCCCCGCCGGGTTAATGACTATATTCGCCGCCGCGCATTGCACGCAACTCAGCGCGAATGTCCCGCCGTCATCGCCATAGGGCGAGCCAAACATGATCGTACCCGTGAACGGCGAGCCGTCGCTCCACGCCGCCGTCGCCGTCGCTACCACCGTGCCCGGTGGCGTGTTGTCCGGGATTGACGGCATCTGCGGGCTGAAAGTTAATGTCAGAGTTGCCGGCGGAGACGCTGGCGACGGCGCGCTCGTCGGTGTCCAGCCCCCATTCTGCCAGATAAACCAACCTTGAGAAGCGGTCAAGGCGTAGATCTGCCCCCCACTGGCAACCTCCAGACTGGCGCTAATGCCACCATTGCTCGCGCTACCGTTGAGGAGGATCAGCCATTCGCCCGGGCGGCCCGGTGCCGGCCCCCCGAAGCTCCAGGTTCCTGCCGCGGTCGTAAGGGTGCCGGTATCATTCGAGATAACGCTGCCGTCCGGAGACGCTGCCGGCGGAGAAGCTGGCGACGGCGCGCTCGTCGGTGTCCAGCCCCCATTCTGCCAGATAAAGCAACCTTGAGAAGCGGTCAAGGCGTAGATCTGCCCCCCACTGGCAACCTCCAGACTGGCGCTAATGCCACCATTGCTCGCGCTACCGTTGAGGAGGATCAGCCATTCGCCCGGGCGGCCCGGTGCCGGCCCCCCGAAGCTCCAGGTTCCTGCCGCGGTCGTAAGGGTGCCGGTATCATTCGAGATAACGCTGCCGTCCGGAGACACCGATTGCGCCAGCGCAGGCGCGCACCCCAGCACCATCAACAGCACGCCAGCAAAACGCCCAACATAAACCATGCAATAGCCTCGATCGTCGTCAGTAGGCCTAGCTAGTTAAAATCAAGTTGTTCCCGGAAGTGGCAAATACGCCTTGATCGTTGGAGTAAGGCGGCGCAAAAGACAATGTCCCGGTGAATGGGCTGCCGTCGCTCCATGTGGGATTGATGGTTGCGACCACGGTGCCCAAGGGCGCATTGGCTGGGATGCTCGGGTTAGGCGGGCTAAAGCTGAGGGTCAGGGCAGCCTCGGTTGGGACGAACGACACATCGACATAATAGTTACTGGCCTCATAACTGCTTTTCGGAAAGACGTTCTTGGAGCTGTAGACGCCGTTCCCCGCCGACCGCCGAACTGGCCGGAGCGGTCAATGGGCCCTGGGCCACGCCGGTCTTCAGCTCATAGGGATCCCCGGCACCTTGACCAGCAACGGAATAGTAAGAAGCGACGTAGGTTGTGTTCGCCGAGATCGGGATCGGGCTGGCGAAATTCGCGACCTGCCATCCCGGCATCGAGCCTGACTCATGCGCGAGCGTGGCCGATCCCAAAAGCACGCCGCCGGCCGAGTAAAGCTTTGCGACATAGCCGTGCGAGCTGACCTCCGCTCGATAGAAGCGAATCCCCGATATCGTGCCTGGCTGCGAGGTCCAGAACTTCAGGCCAAGCGTCACCTTGGTCCCGCCACCGGTCGGATCCTTTGGCACAGCATTGCCGAAAATACTGATTGACTGTGCTAGAGTGAATTGCCCACCGCTGAGAATTATGGATGAAAAGACGAACAATAGAGACATAGTTCGTCGAAGCATTTCAAGCTCCCATTTTGAGCGGTGATGCGCCTCGACGCCCGTCGCAGGTGGTTGGCGTCGGAAAGAAATAGGGCGATCGACGATAAGGCGGAAAGAAGCTGGTCAGCCTCGGCCTTTGGTTATGCCGAGGCCTTTAGCCCTGAGTGAGCGCTTCTAAGCAATTGGGTCGGAGACCCTCCTAATCGCGGGCATGACGCCGCCGTCGGTCCCGGTGAGACTGGAGATTACTTCGCCGACGACCAGCTGGCCGAACTGCGAAGCCACTCTTTCTTGTGGAAGATTGATAACAAATGTCACGGGAACAATGGGTAACGGCGAAGCATATGGGATCACGTCCGAAAGTCCCCCCTCGAGATTACATCCCCTTGTGGACCTCACAAGATGATCCCGATGCCCAAGGATACCTTATGGTTCCTGAAAAAAATTCTGGGATCTTTGCGGGCTTGTCAAGCATTGATTTGTTTGCCCCGACAATGCCACAGGATCGTCAACAGAGTTAACCACCTAATCATCCCTCTCGTCGGTCATCTCTTGGTTAACGACGGGCAGGGGCTTGTCATCGGCTCCCACGACGCGGACGATGTTCGACGATGTCTTCGACAGCCTAGCCATGTCTGGGTCAGCGACGCGCTGGCTGCAGCCCGGAGTGGCGTTGCCGCATTGCAGGTCCTCGGTAAGGGGTGACCTGGCACCAATACGACACCCGATGTCCGCGTCGATCAGTCGGCGTTCATTGGAAAACGACTCTGGCGATGTCTCCCGCTCAGCTTCGGCGATCACGTTTTGTTTATTTCAGAAGGTGCGCAAGTGTCGGTATTTGCCGAGTTCCAGTCCGATCCTGGCGCATGATCGAGAGATTGTCGAGTATTGACAGCAGGAACGCACCGGTGATCGGACCCTCTCCGGGAACACGAGCGCCCCCATGCCCTGATCGACCAGCGCCTTCGGCACGGGATCGCGATCAGCTAACAGGGTGTGCCGCCGTACGGTGCGCAGAGAATGGCGACGGCAGTCTAGGGTGCGGGGGATTTCGGCGACTCGTGCGAGACAATATCTCGACCAATAGCGGGCGCGACGATTAATAGACTTGCGAAATCCCTCACCGTTGATAATCGTCAGCCATGCGCGCCTTCCTACTCACGACATCGCTTCGGATCCTCACCTGGTGCTGTATCGTTTTTCTCGCGGTCTTATCCTTGTTACCAGGGCAAATGCTCGCCGCCCTGTCGTTGGCGCCCGTGCTGAGGTTGGTGCGAACCGTGCTGCCCGGCCCACTTGAGCATTTTGTCGCCTATGCAGGGGTGACGGCGATCGCGATGGCGGCCTACGGTCCGAGCCAAGGCGGCGTACTGATTATCGGCGGTCTTTCCGTGTACGCGGGCATGTTGGAATACGTCCGTCACTTTTCGCCGGGCCGGCATCCATCGATCGGAAAGTTTACGGGCTCGGTGCTCGGAGTGGTCTGCGCTGGGCTCGCCATTGTCCTTCTCCGGCGTCGCCACCTCCGACGACCGGATTCCCCTGTTCGACGGGAAAAAACAGCGAAAACCGCCTATTCAGGCCCTTCGCGGGCCAAACGCGACCTTCCAAGTGGTTGATTCAATTTGAGTCCGATGCGAAATTCCCTACGCTGCCCGACAGCGGAATTTGGCGGCCGATCAGAGCGGAACCAGCGGAACCGCAGCGGAATTTTTCTGTCCGCAGGATTTCTTCACAGCCGCTTCCGCGGGCATGCCGGTGCGGCAGCTGGTTGGCGATTAACGTCGGGCCGCGCGCAACCCAAAATCTTGCGCGAGTTACTCGCAACTCTGATCGGCTCGGTGACTCGAAGCAGGCCCACAAGGATCAAAAGATAGATTGACGTGCATACGAGGATCGACAAAAATATCCTGAACAGGCTTGTGAAATATCCGAAAAAAGCTGCTTGCAGCCACCAACCGGCGGCGCAGGCGATTGTGGCGCCGAGCAGCGGCCCGCCCACCGCCCTGATCGCCAAACCAGCCCCAATCCCAAGGGGGCGGCCAGCATAGCTGACAGAAGGGAAGGCAATCAACCAGCCTACCACGACGAGGGCCATGGCCAAGCCTTCAGCGCCAAAAGGGAGACCCACGAGAATCGCCGCCACCCGCACGATGAAGCTGACAATACCCCAATTCTTCCACCGCTCCGCTCTCCCGCTCGAGACGTGCAGCCAACCCACTGACATTTCAATGAGCGCGATAATGCCCCCCAATGCCATAATGCTCAGCAGCAAACCGCTCTGCCGCCATTTTACCGCACCGCCTCAACGCCGGATCGGTCAAGCGGGCCGCCTGTAGCATAACAGCATCAGGCCTACCACACCCATAGCCCGTCACTATGCGCGGCCTAATCTTAAGTCGGTTGTAAAACATGAAGCAGGCGTACATCGAAACATTCATGTCCAACGTGCATAATCCACCGACCACGGCTTCACCGCCTTCGGCATCGCCCGCGTCCCCATCGAGTTGCCCAGATTATAGGCGAGTGCGTGTTACCCCATCCGCTCGGGTGCAAAAATCGGTGCAAACCGGCACCTGATTTCGATCGAAAGCGGCAGGTGATTTTGCCGGAAAGCGGCAGGTGGTTTCGCTCCAATTCGGCACCGATTTCGGCGTCCTCGGCATCTCTCGTCGGCTTTGGCATCGCTGCCGAGCGGCAAGTAATGGCAGCTAGCTCTCCCCCCTTTGGCGGGTGCGAGGAGATGCCGAGACCGAGGGTGGCGATGAGCCGGATCAAGGAAGTGCTGCGGCTGAAGCAGGTGCCGGGGCTGAAGGATGCAGCGATATCGCGCGGCGCCCGGATCGCGCGGCACTCGGTGCCGACGGCACCGGCGCAGCCGTCGCGCAATCACCGGTCCGAATTCGAGCACCCAACGCCGGCGCCAGCCGGCCCGCGGCGATCGCGTTCGACAAGCACGGTGACGGCGGGTTTCGCGTCCTGCCTTTAGCGTTAACCCAGCACATGTGGCATTTTTCGGGCAACAAAATAATAACAAAATAATTGTTGCACATTCACGGATCGCGCGATAAAAACCACGAACTGGCCACTCTCAATTGGGTTCAATCGAGCAACCATGCGAGCTGGGGTGATGGCAGTCCATTTACCGGGCACCGTCCTTTGCCCCGCCCCATTCGAACGACCAGGGCCGTTTTTCCGATTTTGGACTCCCTTGATCGGGGAACTCCTCCTGACCTGGGGTGTCCTCTGACGCGAATATGACGCTGAACATGGTATTTGGCGAAAGCTCCGTAAGTCTGAGTTTTGTGGTCAGTCATGTTTACCAAGCGGCTGGTCCCTGCACCCGCGGAGATAGCGGCGCTGTAGTTTGCGGCAAAGCTCTGTCCTTGAGATTTACCTGTGATTAGGATTCTTGTTCAACATTGGACGGCACGGTACTAGCTGAGATGCGAAATCCTTCGTCAGACTCTAGAGATCAAGCTCGGAGCGCGGTACCATCGGAAAATTGCATAGGGAGTGCGACACAATGAAGTGCGCCTTTTTTCTTGCTGTGACGCTGATGACTGCGCTGCCGTCCGCAGTCGCGTTGGCCGCCACAGCTCAGAGCAATCTTGCGATCACGGTTACATCGCCGACGAGCGGAGGTGGCGGGGACTCGACTATCGGTCTGCTTCCGGCCGTCTCGGACGGTTATGCGAACTGGAGCGTGGCTGGGCTGAATGCGATTCCGTTCACCGCGTCGATTGCTACCAACGGTACGATGACCGTCACATATTCGCCTTCTCAGGCATTGGGAGTAGGTCAAGTGATCACTGGCACTGGCGTGCCGAGTGGGGCCACGATCACGGCGGCGGCGAACGACCCCTCTTCCAATTCATTGACCGGGACCGGAGCAGCCGGCACTTATACGGTCTCCCCCGCACCATCAACGGCGGTCTCTAGTGAGGCGATGACTGCCGCGGGTATCCCGAACCGCTGTGCATCGCTCAATGCTAGTTGCGTATCGGCGACTCTCAATCCATCGGGCGGCAACGACAGCTCTGCCCTTCAGGCTGCGATTAACACTTGCGGGCCCGGGAAGGTCATCTCGCTCGGCCTTGGCGTATTCCATCTCTCCGGGAGTGCGATTGCGCTTACCGGGAACGGCTGCACCATTCGCGGTTCGGGCGCGGGTCAGCAACTCAGCACTGGGTTGAACGCGGTTGGCGGAGGTGGCACGACCAGAAGTTGCACGAGCGGGAGTCTCGTTACCTATCCAGGGGGAAGCATAGGCGCCGCCTATAGCTTCTGCACCGACGCAACGGCCACACAGATAGTCAGGACGGACGGAGGATCATACGGGGATATGATCATAACCTCCTATGCTCCCGGAAACAATGTTTGGAACAACTCTTACAACCTCAGCGCCGACGCAGTGCAAGGAGCCTACAGCGTCAGCCTCTCGACAACGCCATCAGACATCCACGTCGGGGACATCGTCGAGATTGACGAGTTGACCACATCGGACCCGAATGTGGAATGGGGATATAACTACACTGGATGCAATCCCAATGCGACAACAGGTGTGTGCACCGGGAATTGCACTACCTGTGACAACAGGGGTTATGGCGCTCGTCGCGTTAACAGCAGCCTCATGGATCTCATGGAAGTGTCCGCCGTCAATGGCGCCACGATCACGTTCGACACTCCAATAACTTATGCTTACAAAACGGCCTACAATGCGCAGTTGACTACGTATCCCAACCCCTTCCAGCGCGGCGTCGGCATCGAGAACCTGTTTGTGTTGGGCAGCTCCAATAACCAAGCCCTCGGTTTTGCCTGCGCTTACTGTTGGGCCAAAGGTGTCGAGGTGGTTTGGAGTTACGGGGGTGGCATAGGCTTTAACGGGGGTTTTCGCAATGTGTTGCGGGATTCCTTTATTCATGAAGGTCCGAGCCCGGAGCCGGGTGGTGCTGGGTATTTGGTGCAGGTAAACGGAGGGACTGCGGAGTCGCTCCTAGAGAACAATCAGATGTGGAACGACAATAAGGTAGATGCGTTCCAGATGGCCGGCGGTGGCAACGTTTTCGCCTACAACTATGCGCAGGACGCTTTTGGGAAGACCTACCCGGATAGCCCCGAGGCCGGAATCAATGCTGGGCACAAGAATACCCCGCACCTTGAGCTGTTGGAGGGCAATTACAGTCACAATTTCAAAGGGGATGCCTTCTGGGGTAGTTCCATCACCATCACGGTGTTTCGCAACTGGCTGACGGCGCTGCGGGATTCGAGTCCTCCCAACACAGGCCTCGCGCCGCTAAAAACTTACCGTTATAGCGCGTGCCCTGGCACTGGTAGTGGTCTTATCTATTACGGGGACTACGCCGGCAATTCGCGAATGGCGGTCGATGTGCAAGCGTACAGCTATCATAACGCCTTCGTCGGCAACGTGCTTGGTTACAATGGACAAACTCTTCTGACGCCTCCCGCAGGCGGGTGCGATTCCGGTACCCAAGGGGCATGGTTCGTGCAGATCCTCAATTCCACGGACTGGAACACCTCACGAAATGTAAGCAACAACCCGGGGATGTGGCAGATTGGCACTTGCCAGAACTGTGGTTCCGGGAGTTCTTGGATCTTTGTACCTAATCAGATTGCTACTATAACTCGCACCGGCAATTGGGACTGGGTGAGTGCGGCGGAGAGCTGCTACGACTTGAATGCCGGCATGGGTGGAACGACGAACCAGGGCTGTTCTGGCGTTGTCATACCTAACTCGTTTTACTTGACTTCAAAACCCAGCTTCTTCGGCACTCACCCGTGGCCTTGGGTCGATCCGACGACGGGGACGACGAGCGGCGGTTCGGGCAGCACCAGCGTTCTTCTGCCCGCCAAGTACTGCTTCGAGCACAACCAGATGCCAACGTGCCTGCAATAAGATACCTGCTGCCTAAAGAGCCCCCGATGCTGGACATACAACTGCATCAGCGGTTTCAACGTAAGCGGTCGTCTAACGGCCTGCCCGCCATGGCGCTACGACAACGGGACACCTCTCACTCAACCATGAGAGGCGTTAAAGCTCGGCGCGGCCGCATTAGGCGGATTGAAAAGGCCCAATAATGGGGACACTATTACAGCAAAGCCACATGCCGCGACTGGGACGAGTGCGCATTTGTCTTCATCCGCACGAACGGCGACCTGGAGGCGTGCTTCCTCGGGTTTCCGATCCTTGGCAACGTCAAGACCCAGTCCGCACGTGAAATTTGGTACAGCGCGCAGGCGCAGGCCGTCCGGCGCGACACTGTCGCGTGCGAAAAGCTGTGCCTAATCACTTGCATGTCGCAAAGGCGCTGAAGGACAAGGTCAAGATGGGCTTGCAGCTTCTCAGAGGCACGCGGAACAGCGCACGAGGAGAGACGATCGGATCATTTTGACCGATGTCTCTGCACGATACGGGGCGATTTCCCAACACAAGCCGCTCTTCGGTGCGCAGCCTGTCGGAATTCGTTTGTCGACCGTTTGACGCATGCCCGTGGCATGACTGTGATTAGCGTATTTGGCTCGAAACCATAGCCGTGATGGAGAAACCAGCAAATTCCATCAAGAAACAAAGGCCAATATCGGCCTCGCCGAACTCCGAATGTATTGGCTTCAATCTCGTACCGTTCAGCACTACGGACTGAATGCCGGACAAACTGGCGACCATCTGCGCCGGGATGCCTACCGAGGAAGTTCAACCAATTCCGTGACCTGACCTCCGAGATAAACGAAGGCGATCCTGCACTCATTGAAGGCCACGTCCGGAACCGGGGCGACGACCAAGCGCCCACCCGCCGCGATCACCCGCGCGATTGCAGCGTCGAGATCAACGACTTCGAGCGCGAGGTGGATGAGGCCACCACTAGGATTCCTGTTCAGGAATGCCTGCAGGGGCGCGCCCTCACCGAGCGGCTCCAGCAATTCGACGGTCGTCACACCGTCGGTCATGTAGAGTTCGCGCACCTTCTGCCGCTCATTGACAATCATCGGCCCTCGACTAAATCCTTCGTACAGAGGGGCGGTCTTGCGCAGGAAGGCTTCAATGTCCGGAACGGCGAGACCGATATGGTTGATTTTTTTCGGTGCGCGGGTCACGACACAACCTCGGCAACGCGAACCGGCTTCGTCAGCAGCTCCGCATACGCTGGTTTTGTCACCGGCGACGCCTTCGCGATGTCGAACTCCCATGTCTGCGCCCCGGTCTCCTCGGCCGCGACGAGCCGGCCGCCACGCAAACGCTCGACGAAAGCGCGAGCCAGTGCGTTCTTCCTGGTGGGAATAAACAGCACGCGCAACTTGGAGAGGCCGTCGGCGCGTAGTTCCTTTACAAGCTGATCGAGGATCTGGTCCTCAATGAAGCGGCCTACCATGCGGCAACTCATGAGAAAGGTATCAAGCTCAGCCGTGTCAAGCGCTTGTCTGCGCACGATGCTCACGAACACCTTACCGTTGTCTCCATACTTGTCGGCTACCGACGCGATGAACACGTCTGCGCCTGGCGTCGTTTGCAGCACCCGCAACTCCTGCTCCGTATAGCGGCGCGTCGTCAGGTTGAATTGATTCGTCTTCTGCGTGAGCTGAGCAGCACGGGGAAGGTCTTCGTCGCACGCCCGCGTTAAAAAAATCTTCGTGCCTAGCCCGGCCAGGAATTCCTCGATTGAGGGAGCGGCGGTGCGTTCGGCGGCACGCCTAGCGTTGGCCGAGTACAACTCCGTGCGCTTGCGATCCTCCTCGGTGGATTCGAGTGCGAAGAAGTAATCCTTGTACACCCGCTCGAAAAAAGAGGCGAGCTCAGATGTGTCCGCTGGAAACTCCGGAACCGTGACCTCTGTTAGCGCCGTCCGGACAGCCTCGCGCTCCACCGGGTTGTCGTCGATAAAGACGATGCTGTCCATACCAATATCGAGATCTTGCGCGAGCTCGGCAATGTTCTGGGCTTTTGGCAACCAGTTGATCTTCGTCGCCACGAAGTCGCCTTTCCCGAGCACCATGTGCTCGTGCCTCTCGAAGGCCTCGAAGGCGTCCGCTTCGTTGTTTTTCGAAACGATGCCCAGGATGATGCCCATCTGGCCCAGTTCCCGGATACGGAGCTGAAAGTCCCTGTAACGCGCTCCCTCGCCAATTTCTGATAACTGGATCCCATTGACCCCGTCTTCACCGATGATGCCGCCCCACAGGGTGTTATCTAGGTCGACGAGCAGGCATTTCTTCCGGGCAACGAGCTGGGCGTCGAGGATGCGCTCGAGCTCTCCAGCGATGAGCTTCTCGCCCGCGGTCGAGAAGCGCAATCCCCCAAGGTACCAGCGCTTGTTGGAGTAAAGGAGCGAGCGGCCGACCTGCTCCACCAGCGCTTTGAGATCGAAAATGTAGATGTTGGCGTGGCTGGCGCTGGCACGAGCGATTCCTGCGTGCCAGTGCTGCTCTAGGCGCCGCTCGATGCGATCTTCCTTCAGCGGAAGCAACGCCCGTGCAGGCACATCTACCGTGGAGACGAAGAACTTGATCCCTGGCGAACGCTCGGCAGCCTGTTCGATCCATGCCAGGTGCTCGTCAAGCTGCTCAAGCACCGGCTCCAGCCCCCTTTGGCCGCGCAGCAACTCTGCCCCGTCGATGACCAGAAAGACGCTGGATGGTCCGAAACTAGACGTCCCGGAGGTAGGGTCGGCGAGTTCCTGCGTCCATACGCCGTATCCCTGTGCGATATGCACCTCGTGGCGCTCTATCCGTCGGGCGATGGACTCGACGTTAACGTTTGAGAGGAGTGCGCATTTCATGGTGTCTGCTCAAGATAACCGAGAAAATCTCGGATGTGTCGGATCTCTGCCACCTGCTCAATGGGAATCGAAACCGAGAACTCCGCCTCAATCTCCGAGACGACGTTGATCTGGGCGAGCGAGTCCCACGCTTGCAGATCGCCCGGCCCGGTTTCCAGCGTTAGCGCCGACGTCGGCACTCGCAACGCCGCGGCGACGGTCGCGATCAGTCTCTCCTTCATGTGCCCTTGTCCCGTTTTGGTGGCCCGAGGTTAGTAGTTCAGAAGTACGGCTTCCGTGTAGAGGCCATCAATGTCCTCAGCGGCGAGCCCCTCCGAGCGGAAGGCCGCCTTCCGTTGCCCGCCCGGTCGCATAAAAGAGTGCCACGGCACCGCCCCATGCAGCATCCGGTCATCGACGATCATCGCGACGACCTTGAGAGACGCGATGACGCGTACTACGAGCTTCTCCAAGTGCCGCACGAAGATATCAGGCGCGCCGATGTGGTGGACCCGCGCGAAAGGAAGCCGCAAGTTCCCGCGAATCGTCTTCAAGGTTCGGTTCATCATTAAATAGCAATCGCCCGCGCGCGTGCGTAGCAAAATGTGGTGATTATACGGCAACTGGTGATCCCGAAAAAACTGCAATCGCTCGCCCTCGAGAGCGTCCTCGACGACGCCCGCCTCAGTGAGGATCTCGCAACGATCCATGAAGGTTTGTGCGGTGGCGATGGGGAGGATGATCCGTTCCGACTTGTCCATCAGCGTAAAGCCCTGTTTCTCCAAGAGCTTGAGCACATGTGGGGTCGGGCTCAAGTTCGTGACGGTCACGCTCTTGTCAGCGATGACCTTCGCGTGCAGCGCTAGGCTATATGCACGGTACTCAGGCTTCACGATCCAGCTGGACGTGTTACAGAGACGCACAGTCTCACCCCGGATCGTGCGTTTGCCCAAAATGGTGCTCACGAACCCCACCACGTCGCTGCCGTCGACAAGCACCCAGCCGAAGTGGTCGTTCTGCAGTCCGCTGTGATCGACGAAGAGCTGCCGCCAATGCTCCTTGTTGAGCTGCGGGTTCTTGAACTCGAGAAGGAGCGGATAGACACGCTCGAAATCGTCGCCCCGTGCCTCGCGAATGATCGGCATACGCTCCCCCCAATCACACTACCGCGAGCGTTCGGCAGACCCCGACGAACCTTCGCGGGTCGGAAGCGAAGAGAGCCTCTGCGTAGTCGACGCCTAGCTTTAGTCCACGAAATCGGTTGAGCCCGAGCGCGCCCTCGACATAATTGACGTAGGCTACCTGCGAAGCATAGCAGTTGATAGCCTCGCGCTTAATGTTGACGACTGACGAGATGTCCACCCCGATGTTTGGCCAGAGGCACGACCACACCTCATAGCACCACACCTCACCCTCGTAGCCTGTCTCCGCCACGGCCTCTCCGGTGCATGCCGATGCGGACTGGTGGTCCCGGTGGTGATCTCCCGGGAAGGGACAATAGATGACCTCGGGGCGGAAGGAGCGGATTGCTTGCGCAATCACGCGAACGAGTGCCGGCTCGTGCAACGAAATCGAACCGTCTGGAAAGCCCAAGAAGCGATGATCAAACCCAAGAAGGCGAGCGACACGCTCGGCCTCGCACTTCCGGACGAGGGTGGCGGGTGGTGCATCCTGCGTAGCGAACAGCGTGAGCACCTCGCTGCCGAGACGTTGGTGGAGCGCGAGGTTACCGCCGACCGCGATGACCTCATCGTCGGGATGGGGGGCCACGACTAATACACGCCGCTTCTCAATTGTACGGAGCTTGACAGGCATGCGGTGCGTGATGCGGTGAATGCGACAGAGAAAACGCGTTGCGGTGCGCTCAAATATGCCGTCGAAAAGTGGTGGTCGCAGCATTTTGGAACTTAGCCCATCAGGTCTTCGTAGGGCGGCGTTGCACGCTGACCAGGCTCCTGGTGGAACAAGCTCTAACACGAGCCGGAGCCACCGGTCCAGTCAGTGAGTCGGCGGATGCCGCTGACGGTTTTATATTACATTTTTGTCGCTAGAACGAAGACATTAAAGTCAAGGCATGCCCTTCGGTCGGACAAAGAGAATGCAACCATGAACGAAGCCGGCCCAGCATCGGCGGGTTGATATAGATCACCCCACGGTCGGGTATCCCGCTACGCTGCTGCCAAAACGCCGCGGTAGAAGCCCTCCAGCGCCCGAGCCGCACCGCTCCAGCTATACCGCTCCACCCCAAGCTCCTTGCAGATTGGCCGATGCGCGCCTCGAGCTCGGGATCGCCAAGCAGGCGGTTCACCGCGTCCGCGAATGCCTCTGGCTGGTCCTCGATGAGGAGGTCTCGCCCAGGGATAGCTTCAATTCCCTCGGCGCCCAGCGTGGTCGACACGATGGCCTTCCCCATGGCCATGGCCTCGACGATTTTGAGGCGGGTGCCGCCCCCCAGCCGCAGCGGGACGACCACAGCTGCGGCCGCGGCGAGGTGCGGCCGCAGGTCGGGCACGACGCCAGTCAGCTCGACCCGGGGCCCGGCCAGCCTCTGGAGCGACCGTGGCGGCCTGCTGCCGATGATCCGAAAGCGTGCCTCGGGGTGCGCCTCGGCGACACGCGGCCAAATCTTCTGGACGAAATAGATCACACCGTCGACATTGGGAGCGTAATCGAGGAGCCCGAAAAAGACCACGGTGCGACCGTCCGGCGGCGGGTCCGTGGGGTGCGGCTGGTAGTACTCGACGTCCGCCGCGTTGGGAATGACGGCGGTTCGGGCCCCGGGGATTACGTCGAGCAAGCGCCGTTCGTCTTCCGCGCTGCAAAGGTAGACCCCATCGGCATCGCGGTAGGTCCCCAGCTCTTCCCGCCGCAGCTTGCGCCAATTGACCCCGGCGTAAAGGCGGTGGGCCAAACTTCTTCCGGCGCGGGAATATTGCCTAGCTAGCTCGTACTCAATGTTGTGCGCATCCACAACCAGGCAGGGGAGCCTCTCGTTGGGCGGGGCCTGGCGAAGATCGCACTCACCGAGGAATGAGAACTCCAGGTTGACCAAATCGAACCGTTTAGCGCGCAAAACCCGCTCCAGGGCTCGCTGCATCTCTGGCACCGCGGCCAGCCACCGCTCCCAGCTCCGGGTCAAGGCTAGGGACTGGAGCTGGAGCAGCCGCTTGGCGAGGCGTCCCCCAACGTACCGTTTGGGGACCAGCACGACATCGCAGCAGTAAGCCTGCATGGCCCTCCGACACTCCTCGGCATCGAACTCGCTGTCGACCATCATTACCGCTGTCAGGTCGTGGCGTCGCGCCAGCTGGGTCATTAGCCCTTGCATCCGCGCCTGAGCGCCAAGGCGCGGAGGGCTGGCAGGCATCGGGGAAACGTCGAGAATACTTAGGCGTTCTTGGCTCATCTATCCACACTCGGGCCAGCCCAAGGAACACTATTTCAATTCAGTAAGCCGATTATATAAATGCCCATCCGACATTATCCAGCCCACCCGCGTGACTTCGCACATGAGGTCAGCGTTGCGTGCGCTGCATCAGCAGGACCAATTTTTCTTATGTAACATCAGATGACGATTTTACGGCCGTTCGTCAATGGGCTAAACAAGACGTCGCGCGGCAAGATACTGGTCTCATTTGACAACGTCGAGCCATGTTTAGCATTCCAGGCTTCATCGGGCTGGTCTCCGACGCCAGAGTCAAGGCGCGGGTCGAGAGGATGGTCTCAGTGGTCGTGCACAGCGGCTCATCATCATCAATCTTGCTGGCGGCCACCACACTTCTTGACAAGACCGGCGAACTCGCGATCAGCTTCAATGGCAAGATATTTAACTACGTTGAGCGACGAGAAGAACTTGCGGTAAAAGACGTGCTATGGCACACGAGGTGGGACACCGAGGTTATTTTGCGGCCCTACCAAGACCGGGTGAGGCACGCGTCGATGCGAAAACCGTGGTGATATGTCGGGCATTCGAGGGCTATGAGATGTCGAGCGCCGCAACCACCAATTCAGAACCCAAACTTCGAGTGCTGCAGGCCGGAGCAACCGCAGGTCCGGGCGGCGTAACGAATGCGAATCAAGACGTTGTGCATGAGCCTTCGACGCTTGGGCCATGAAGTGACCCTGTTCACGAATGGAGGCGACCTCGATGAGCTCAAAGCACATGGCATTGCATGCATGTGGACCTGTGGCAGCGTCCCAAAGTGCTGCTGCAGAGCTCTTGGCAGTTGCGTAAGATCTTGAAGTCTTTTCAGCCAGAAGTCCTCCACGTGCATGGACGTTCCACGGCTTTGCGCTGCGTGCTCGCGGGGCGTACCGCCGACTGGTTTACGCTGCACAACACCCATCTTACTCGCCAAGTCGCGTTTTACGATGCCGGATTGGTTAGGACGTACCTGTCGCCCTGGGGTAAGAACTTCTTCGTTCTGGATCAACTCGGCGGCCAGTATCTGCAGAGAGAATTCGGCGTGCGCCCCGAATCGATCGTACAAATCCGGATGGCATTGATTGCCAGCGCTTCCGCACACCGGCGGTTGACGAACGCGCGAACCCACACAAGCGATTTGGCGTTGCGCCCGACGAAACCTTCGTTGTGTTCGTGGGCCGCTTTCATCCAAGCAAACAGCCTCCGCAGTTGTCGACGCCGCGGCTCGCGCAGCGAAGACGAAACGGGCTCACCTCAAATTCGCTCTGACGGCGGGAGCACCAAAGCGCTGTCAAGCACGATTTCAATTAGGCCGGCGTGGACACAAGTGCAGACGTGAATAGAGGGAAGAGAATATCGACAGCCTCAATGCGTCCCGTCAGATTGAGAGAGGCTGCTCCGATCTTTGACAAATGCTTAATTGCGCCCATTTTGGCCTGTGCGTATTGTTTAATAATCGAACCAATGTTGATGTTTGTAGTTCCAGAGGAGACCTTAGCATCTCGCCCGGAGAATCAGATTTTCTGGCCTGCGGTCACTGCCATTGCCCTCGGTTGTTTGGCTTCACGAAATCGGTCGCGCCTCACTTGGCCTCCCCATATCATCTGGTTGGTCGCCTATCTTTCGCTTGCTGGCGCAAGCATCCTATGGGCTTTCAAACCTGCGTTTTCGTTCATTAAATTTGCGACAGAAACGATGCTGCTTATATCTATTATTCTGCCTGCCATGCTCGCGGTTCGAACAGCGGATATCATACGAGGTGTGTTTTTTTGCTTCGTATTCGGCTCGATCTTGAATGCAGTATTGATACTTGGCGGCTACTCCACCGAGTTGATGGCAAATACCGACGATGCAGGTTACTCGGGGTATTTAACGGACAAGAATTCTCTGGGTCAATTTGCAGCATTCGCTATTTTGCTTTCACTTTACGAAATTTTCCATCCCGGCTGGCGGAGAGCATTGGGGCTCATCGTTGTTGTCACTAGCACTTATCTCATTTTCGCTGGGCACTCCAAAGGAGCGCTTGGTTGTGCCATATTAGCGGCAATTCTGGCTACGCTCGTGTTGTTTATCGGTAAGAAAATGCGCGTTTCCCCACCAATCGTTCTGTTGCCTCTGCTAATTTCCTACTTCGTCCTGTCCCACATGGTCGGCAATCTTGTCAATCGTATCTCATGGTATATATATGGCAATTATACCTTGAGTGCTCGTACAGACATTTGGAATTTCGTAAATTTTGAGATCGCGAAAAGGCCGCTTTTGGGCTGGGGATACCGATCCTTTTGGCTCGTAGGACCCGACTCTCGCGCCCTCGTTGAAGCTGGAGGCTGGATCAGGAAGATGACAGAGGCTCACAACGGCTATTTGGACACGATCCTGGACACCGGACACATTGGTCTCGTTCTGTTCCTAGTCTTTATCTTCACAACCCTTCACGCCATTGGGCGCGTGGCAGATCGCAACCCTACCCGGGCGTGGCTCCTGCTTTCAATCGCTCTTTTTATTATCCTTTTAAATTTCATCGAGAGCGGCTGGATGCGCGGTGGTGCGTTCTGGTTGATGTTTGTGATTGTCGTCGCCGAAGCTGGCCGATACTGGCAGACTTTTGATCGCGGCTTGGGGGCCGCTGGGTCGGTCCTCCGGAAGCCAGCCATTGCGCGGCGACGCCCGGCCAGAGCGGGGGCTACCGATAGGCTACCCCGACGCCGCGCAACTGCACGTGACCCCGCCGTCGAATCATGGTCGAGGGGCAACGTCGGCGGCACCGGCAAGCGCTAGCCCGGCTGCCCAACCTGCACACACATGCCGGCGCTGGACGGGGTGCGTGGCTTGGCCGTCCTGATGGTCCTTGCTAGTCCGCAAATTCCAGAGATTAAGCGCTGCAAGCATCCTTCATGAGCCAGCAAGATACACCACGAGAGCATTCCTCGGTGAGGCAATACAGCCAAGATCATCGTCTCTGCCAAACAGCCCCAGTCCTCACCGAACGGTCATTGAGTCGTACCGGGAAAGCAGTTCCTTGTTGGGCACCAGGGCTGGCCGGGGTCCGGCCCCCATGGCATGGTTCATCACAGCGGCCAGCAGTTCCGTCTTCTTCTCCCAGGTAAAGGTCGACCCGGCCTTGACGCGGGCAGCCCCGCCCAGCTGCCTGATCCGATCCGGATTTTTTACCAGTTCTCCCAAGACCCGTTCCAAGTCCTGAACGGTGTCCGGCTCGTTTTTCAGGGCCAGGGATATGCCGCACCCCTCCTCCACCAGATCGGACGGGCCGCCATACCGCACAACAATGGGCACAACGCCGCGGGCCATGGCCTCAACGACCGCGCCCCCGCCGAATTCCCTGATGGAGGGAAGCGCCATGATGTGACTTCGTGCCAGGATCTCCATGGCTTGGGGATGGGGCATCCAGCCATGAAAAGTTACATCCTTCTCCAAACCCAGATCGCGGGTCAGCGCTTCCAGATTCGACCGGTCCCACCCGTCCCCGACGATGTCCAGCTGGATCTTCTTCTCCCTGATCAGCGCCGCGGCGCTTCGTATGACGATATTGCAGTTTTTCAGGGGGACGAGCCGGCCGAGAAAACAGACCCTGACCGGAGGCATATCGTCGTACCGGCGACTTTCAAGGATATCCTTCTCAGGTATGCCGTTTTGTTGAATGAAGAACAACCTGTTCTGCTCCACCCGGCGACCGGCTGCCAGGTAGGTATAGGAGGAACCGACAATGACGGCCTTTGATTTCGTATAGGTCGATCGTGAGAAGGGCAGATAGGCGTAAAGCCATCGGAGAAAGCGGATCCATTCTTTTTCCTGGCTTGCACTGCCGTAACCCGGAGGCCAGGGCAGACCACCGTTAATGGGTCCAAGCGAGAAAGGTGTCTTCAGGTTGCGCATCAGCCACGAGAAGGGGCTCGCCAGGACAGGACTCACCGGATCCAGGCGGTGCACGAGTGCGAATCTGCCGGCCTTGATCTCGCTGCGCAGCCTGGACCAGATCACGAATTCGTAGACGATGTAATAGGGGACGAGAAAAGCCGTCAGTTTCAGGGAGCCATAATCGTATTTGAGCACCTTGTCCAGGAACAGGTCATGAAGCCGGTCCAGGATGGGCACGTTGATATAGATTACGCCACCGTCAGGTATCCCGCTTTTTCGCAAAGCAGAGGCCTTTCTTGCGTGTGTTACCAGCGTGGTGTCAAAGTGTCTCCTCAATTGCTCATATTCCCCGTAGGCCTCCAGGGAAACACTAACCTCATCGGGGTTGTTGTAGTAGGAGAGCAGAAGCACCTTTTTTCTTGTTTCCTGATTCATCAGCTACTCCCGGGCGCGATGCATTATGAGGCGTCATCGCCGTCTAACCTGCTTTCCTTCACAAGTGTCCCGGACCCGGCATCTTGAACGCCCGGCAAGGCCTTGAGGCAGGAGAAGTGTTGCCCGGTGATCTGGCCGGGGCCTATGAGCACTACCTTCACGAGCCAACCTCCAACAGGATCCGGCGGTAGAAGCCCTCCAGCGCTCGGGCCGCCCCGCTCCAAGCGTAGCGCTCCACCGCCAGCTGCCTCGCCGACCGGCCGATGCGGGCGGCCAGGCCGGGCTCGGTCAACAGGCGGCTCACGGCGTCAGCGAAGGCCGCGGGCTCGTCCTCGACGAGGATATCGCGCCCGGGGACGGCCTCGATCCCCTCGGCGCCCAGCGTGGTCGAGACGACGGCCTTCCCCATGGCCATGGCCTCGATGATCTTGGTGCGGATGCCGCCGCCCAGGCGCAGCGGCACCACCACGGCCGCGGCCGCCGCAAGGTGCGGGCGCAGGTCCGGCACAAAGCCGGTCAGCTCGATTCGGGGCCCGGCTAGCGCCAGGAGCGACGGCCGGGGCCGGCCACCGATGATCTTCCAACGCGCCCGGGGGTGTGCCGCGGCGATGCGGGGCCAGATGTTCCGGGCGAAGTGGGTCACGCCATCGACATTCGGAACGTAGGACAGAAGCCCGAAGAAGACCAGAGTGCGGCCGTCCGGCGGCGGGTCGGTGGAGCGCGGCTGGTAGTACTCGATGTCTGCGGCGCTGGGAATGACCGCCGTGCGCACACCGGGCACCTGGTCGAGCAGGCGCCGCTCATCGGCCGCGGTTAAAAGGCACACGCCGTCAGCGGCGCGGTAGGCCCCCAACTCCTCCCGCCGCAGCTTGCGCCAGTTGGCCCCGGCATAGACGCGACGGCCCAGGTTGCCGGTGGCGCGGGCGAACTGCCGCGCCAAGTCGTAGGCTATGTCGTGCGCAACCACGACCAGGGGCGGGAGCCTCTCGCCGGGCGGAGCCTGGCGCAGGTCAAAGTGGCCAAGAAACGGGAACTCCAGGTTGACGACGTCGAACCGCCTGGCGCGCAGGACCCGGTCCAGGGTCTGCTGGAATGCAGGCAGCGTGAACAGCAATCGGTGGAAGCTCCGCGTCGAGGCCAGGGACCGGAGCTGCAGCAGCCGTTTCGCGAAGCCTTCCCGACCGTAAGGATTGGGGACCATCACCACTTCGCGGCAGTAGGCCTGCATGGCCCGGCGGCACTCGTCGACGTCAAACTCATCGTCGACCAGCATCACGGCCGTCAGGTCGTGGCGTCGCGCCAGCTGGGTCATTAGCGCCTGCACCCGCACCTGGGCGCCATAGCGCGCAGGGCTGGCCGGCATCGGGGAAACGAAGAGGATATTGAGGCGCTCTGGGCTCATGGATCCGCATCTTCGGCCGCCTAGCACGGGGGGCTACCTCCCGAGTATACAGCACACGCTGACGACATTTTAGACTGATTGAGCAGTACGGCCTCGCGGGGTTGCGGACTTTGGGCCTGGTGATATATCCCGGATTGGGACGGGGGGTAACATACAGGGTCCGCCATGCCCGCCTTCGTTGACCTTACGTGGCAAGAAATTTGGTCGCCTTTCCGTAATTCGACGCGAAACTAATAGCTTTAGCGGCCATCCGCGCTGGTTATGCGTATGTGATTGCGGACGAGAGGCGGTCGTCTCGTCGGGAGCACTGCGTCGTGGCGATGCTCAATCGTGCGGATCTCTTCGTCGAGAACTAGTGCTCAACGTTCTTCTGACGTTTCCGCCGCCTTCCGCGCTATCGCCCACACCACCACAGGAAAATTAGGCTCGTTAGCAAGCGAACGATAGAATCCGTATCGGTGCCACTTGGATAGATTGGCCTCAAGACACTTTCGGTTTCCCCATGACCCGGTTTTGATATCAAGCGCCTGAAACCCGCACTCCTGCAGAAGATAAGACAGCCCCTGCTCGGTCCAGCGGCTGCAGTCGATTGGATCTTCATGAACGCGGATCAGGAATGGTGTTGCGATAACAAAATAGCCACCCCGCCGCAGCATCGTGTACACGTTCCGACCGGCTCTCATCGGCCAAGCGAGATGCTCAAACACTTGATCCGCAATGATCAGATCGAACTGACGATCGACTACCTCCGCACATATGTCGAAATCGGGAAAACTGGTGGAGGTATATGACCCAAACTTGAACCTCTGTCTCCACGGCGGATCCCCCCCCCCCGAGATTTCCAACACGTCGATGGTTTCCGGTTCGATGCTCTCAATGAATGCATTGCATTCCTGGTACATGACCACACGAGCCCAGTCCGTGGTATTGAAACCCATTCTAGCAGCTATATCCTTGATGCGGAGGGATTTAGGCAAGGACCTCCCCATCGTGTATACTAGCTCAAGCATTGCAACTACCTCGGTGGCAATCGAGAAGTTTTATCTTGGGGCGCTTCACACTTGTGCCGGGTCCTTCCCAATATGGTGGTGAACGACTCGGGGACGAATAAAAAAGCATACCAGTATCGGGCAATTTCGGCAACGAGAATCACACGCAAGACTGACACGAGCCGCCGCGCAGGCACGTGCTTTCGAGAAGGTTCGCGATGATTGCACTTCACCACTTCACCAGTCAGATGGGTTGGTCTTCAGACTGGTCGGAAGGTCCGCATGGGCCGCATTTATAGCCGCCTGGACGTCGCGCGCGGCCCCATCGATGTCGCGATTAAGTCCGAATTGCAGGACGATGCGGGGTCTGGCCGACACCCTTTGCGAGTCATTTCGGTCACGTCGGCGATCTTGCCGAGGTGGCGCTCCAGCGGGCTTTCCGACGCATGTTGCGACCGTCTCGGGGCTGGCACAGAAATGGTTGGGAAGTCGACCTGTTACAGCGCCGAGACCGGCCGCCTGAAGAAGGCGAGGATGCCGGCTACCGTGAGTCAGCAACGTGGTTGCGACCGGGCGGGCAATGAACAGCCCCGACAGGTTCATTCGAGCGCCTCGCCGCGCGCCCGGGGAGGTGCGGAGCGTCGCTCCGAAACCGCGAGCCGATCTAAATCGTGATCAACCTGCTGTAGATTTCACAAGGCTCCGCGGGTGCTGTACGGACGTCCGTACAGTGTCCTCGGTGCGCGCGGGGCCCGACCGGTCACCGCAAGGGTGAACGGGCGGTGACCCTGAGGATGCTGGAGGAGGTGACGAGTGGCGGCGAGCAAGAGCACGGTCGAACGCGTCCTTGAAGTGATCCTGAAGCACGTCCCCAAG
>Ga0306920_100000864_pt1 | contig 36846 bp, 25 predicted proteins | sample flu12Cox44000170_FD_204666 | JGI IMG/M metagenome (GOLD analysis project Ga0306920, IMG submission 204666) | Lab enrichment of tropical soil microbial communities from Luquillo Experimental Forest, Puerto Rico - flux4day.12C.oxic.44.000.170 (v2)... | ecosystem: Environmental > Terrestrial >... | reverse complement strand
AGGTGTATTATTACACCAAGAACACCTCCTGTCAAGCCCACTCTTCCGCTGGGGGAATTTACGAAAGGCATCGCTCCAGAGATCTTCAATGGCTATGTGGTGTTACAGACTTGAGCCGGAACTCCTGAGTCGCGGTAGGGAACTCCCATTGACATCCTCACCCGCCTAAAGGCTGCCTAAAGGCTGGGGATTCCTACTGGCTCGCCTGCTAAGCAGCGATGCCTTCGGTGGGTTCCTGACACGACGGGCTTACTGCACCCGAAGGATGCGTGCAGGCTAACGAGGCGAGTCCCGCCTCTTTGATGTTCCAGGCTGCTACCAAGTCTGCTGGCGCTCGGAATCCGCATTCCACACAAGCGAATTTTGCTTGCGTCTTGCGGTTTCTCCGCTGCTACCTGGCGGCATTCCGGACAACAGCGGCTGGTGTTCCCGGGAGGAACGGCTACCAGCAATCCTCCACGCCAGCGCATCTTGTACTCGAGTTGGCGACGAAGTTCAAACGGCGAGGCATCCGGGATCGCAGGGTTCAATCCCGACTTCGCCTTGACGTTCTTGCGAGCAGACTTGCTCATGTTCTTTACTTGCAAGCCCTCCACTACGACAACCGCGTGGTTTTTGCTGAGGCTGTCGGAGGTCTTGTGTACCCTTCTTGTGGAAGTCCGGAAAGTCGGCTCGCTTTCTTGAAGAAGTTTGTATAGGCTCGCTCCAAATCTTTCAAAGATTGCTGCAACGCTTGCGACGGGGCATCCGAAAGCCACGGGTGCGCGGTCTTCCAGCTTGGCAGCAAAGCGCACATGCCCGCATAACCGAGCCGCTTTTCTTTGTTTTCGTAGCGTCGCTTGTTCAACGCCAAGGCTTGGTTATAGACGAAACGGCACGAGCCGGCAAAGCGTCGCAGGTTGCGAAGTTGTTCGCCATTCGGCAGGGCTTCGAATTGGTAGCCTTGCACCTTCAGCACGGAAGTATCGTAGTTGGTCTATGCCAAGACATCAACACACTTGCCACGGCAGACACTGTGTCTTCGCAATGCACGTACACTTGGTCTTCATCACAAAGTATCGGCATCGAGTATTCGATGGAGCCATCAAGAGACTTCGAGGGTTGTTCTGCGAACTCGCTCAAAGGCGTATCCAGCAGAATACTCCGACAGAAGAGACCTGACCTGGCGGCTCGCTATTTGGAAAGGCGTGCTCTGGTCGCCGTCTTCTATCAACATTCTGAAGGACTATATCCAACAACAGAAAACACCACTCTGGAAAACGGGCTTATATCCCCGCCCTAAAGTATGGGGCTTTACGCCCGAACGGCTAACTTAGAGAGAATTTGAGAGAGACCGAAGTTAGGCTAACATGACGACCTTGATATGCGCCTGGCTGCCTTGCATGCTCCCCGCTTCACTTGCCTCTGCGTGATTCTGGCCGTGGTCGTGCCGTTCGGCCGGGCGCAAGAAGTCGAGTCGGGTTATGGCCCGCTTCCCGTGTTCGAGTTTCACAGCGGCTTCTGGGTGAACCTCCACCATTTTCTTTATCACGAAGCCCGGGCTCGAGTTGCCAAGAATTCCCGCGAGGTCGGGTCCAAGCCTTCCGGGCCAGTGCTGAAGCCTACGCCAGGCACCTCGCCCTCTCTTTCCCCGGTCGAGCAAAAAGCCTGGGACAGGGCGATGGCCTACTACGCAGCCGAATTCGCGCAAAAAGACCTGGCGGTCAATCTGGACCTGGTGCTGCTGAAGAACCAGCTTGGCGACTTTGAGGACTGCGACGAACTAACTGGAAAAAAGAAGCGTTCCTGCGATGCGGGGCTGCCGGGCGACGTCGGACCTATCCTCGAGGCCGCGGCGCCGGTGTACAGGTCGCACTGGTGGCCCGATCAGGACCGGGCGAATCGCCGCTGGGTAACGCGCGTGGCACCTCTTGTGCGTGAGCAGGGTGTCGGGTTGTCTCAGAAGCTCGCCGACATCTACCAGACAAGCTGGCCGAAGGACAAAATTCGCGTGGAAGTCACTGCTTTCGCGAACGCAGCTGGGGCTTATACGACGCTTGATCCTCTGCGCGTGACGATCTCGAGCACCGATGCCCGCAACCAGGGTACCGAGGCCCTGGAGGTCCTTTTCCATGAGGCTTCCCACGACATTGCGCGGCCCGTGGAAATTGCCATCACGCGCGAATGTAAACAGCGCGACAAGCCTATTCCCCGCAACCTGTGGCATGCCCTGATTTTCTACACCACCGGCGAAGTACTCCGTCCGGTCACCAAGGATTCGCCGCCGACGAAGGGAGGAGGGGATACCTCTCCGCCGCCAAGACCGCAACCGAACCTTGTTCCTTACGCGCTCAGCGATATCCTCTCACAACGCGGATGGGAGGAGTATCATCTGCTCCTGGTTCTCTATTGGCAGCCCTATCTGGATGGCAAAGTTAGCTTTGACGACGCCATCGCGCACCTGGTCTCCGCCGTCTGAGCTTTCAATCCACGGAACATCTGAAGCGCTTGTTCGAACTGCCTTGACAAGCTCTTTGCGCCAGACCTTTGTGGGCAGCGCGCGTCTATGCTACGCTTTCCTTGCTAAGGCAAGCCCGGCCGAAAGCCACGCACGCCCCTTACGTCGCACGACTTCTTTTTCCTCCGCTCCGGAGGGTCGCACGAAAGGGGTCACCGTCTCTGCGTTCGGAACCAGGGCAGAGGACTCAAAGCGCGAATGGCTGGCAATCAAACCGCATCCCAGACGGAGAAAGAGCCCCGGGAAATCAAGCTGGCGCATTCTCCCGATTCCGACGACGCCTTCATGTTTTATGCTTTGGCCACCCACAAATTGGCGACTCCCGGCTACAAATACACGCACATTCTCTCCGACATCCAGTCATTGAACGAGGCCGCACTTAACGAGACCTACGACGTAACGGCCCTGAGTTTTGCCGCCTATCCCACTTTGCGCGACAAGTATGTTTTGCTCGACTGCGGCGCTAGCTTCGGCGAAGGCTATGGTCCCATCGTGGTTGCGACCCAGGCGATGAAGCCCCAGGAACTGAAAGGCAAGCGCATTGGCATTCCGGGCCTGAAAACCTCGGCCTATCTCACCTTGAAGCTTTTCGAAACGGACTTTGAAGCGGTCGTGATGCCCTTCGACAAAGTGATTGAGGCGGTTCGGAACGAGGTGGTTGAGGCCGGACTTCTGATCCATGAGGGTCAACTGTTCTTCCCCCAATTGGGACTGCACCGCGTGATCGATCTCGGAATCTGGTGGCAGGAAATGACGAAGCTGCCCCTCCCTCTTGGCGGAAACGCCGTGCGCCGGGCCTTGGGTGGCGACCTCGGCAGGCTCGTCGCCAAAACCATACGCGAGAGCGTCGCTTACGGCCTGGAACACCGCGATGAAGCGCTGAATTACGCGATGCAGTTCGCGCGCGAGATGGACACGGATCTTGCTGACAAATTTGTCGGAATGTATGTGAACAAGTGGACGCTCGGCTACGGGGAGAAGGGCAAGAAAGCCGTGCGGGAACTCATCGAGCGCGGTACGGCAGCCGGCCTGCTTCCCGGGCCCGCCGATGTTGAGTTCCTCGAAGAATAACTCCCTTCCTGGGAGGCTGCACTGTCCCTGGCTTACTGTTCCTTCGGAGTTACCGTTGCTTCGGTGTTCTTCTGAGCCGCAATCCAAGCCTCGATACGCGCTCCAGCAAGTCCAAGGGCGGCGCGCCGCCATTCAAAATCTCATCGTGAAACGCGCGGACATCGTAATAGCTGCCCAATTCGGCCTGAGCCTAGCGACGCATCGATCGCTGATTGAAGTTGCATTTGCGCCTGAGCGTTCATCGCCCTGATGCTGCCACTCGGCCCTAAACACTCTGCTTGGGAAAACAGGGAGCACTGACGGCTCTGCCCATTTGCACGAACTTGCCTGATGGCCGGTTCCATCAGGTCACACGGCGCGTCCCGCCACAACGGAGAGCAACCCTCGTGGTAAAATAATGGTTGAGGTGCTGGATGAGCAAGCAGGCTTTCGTGATGCTTCTCTTGCTTCTCACCCCCACTGCAGCGATGCCGCAGAGATATGGGCGGCCCTACAGCCTGGCAGAAAACCCGCAAATACTTCTTCAAATAAGGATCGCGAACAAGAGCCGCTACTTTCGGGCACCCCACCTTCGGAGAATGCCCCGTTCCGTTGTGACCCAAACCGACTCCACGACGAAACACGTTTATGAAGGAGTTGCTCTCGACCAGTTAGTGCCAAGCGCAGCCCTTGCTTCAGAAGGCGCGAGTATCGAAATCGAATTCGGCTCTCACAAGACGCTGACTCTTTCGGGAATTGATCTAGACGCCGCGAGAAAACTGATCGTAATAGATACGGTGGACGGGAAGCCCCTTTCCGGGCATGTGCCGTTTTACTTGCTTGCAAAATCCAGCGACAAACCGCTCACCGAAGTAGAATGCATTATCGTAAGATCATCGCGGTGACCTGCAGTTCCTGCCAAACACTCATTTTCCATTCCCGCGCCTTGACGCTGCTCGCTGAATCGCATACTGTTTTTTGTTCACGATGCAACTCAAAATCCTTCTGACTCCGGTTCTCCTTTCGGCGAGCATGGCTTGGCCATCGAACGCTGCCGCTCAAGCTGCCGCTGAGTTTCGCGACCACCCGGACATCCCCAAGGAATGGCCGCGCGAACCCGTTCGCGGAGCGCATGGCATGGTCGCCAGCGACGAGTCGCTCGCCTCAGAAGCCGGCGTCGAAGTCCTGAAGCGGGGCGGCAATGCCGTGGACGCAGCCGTCGCGACCGCCTTTGCCCTGGCCGTGGTAGAGCCTGCCGCGGGGAACATCGGCGGCGGGGGCTTCATGCTGGTGCGCCTCGCGGATGGAACAACAAACTTCTTCGACTACCGCGAAGTCGCCCCTGGTAAAGCAATGCGAGAGATGTACATCGGCCCTGGCGGGAAACTGGATAATAATGCGTCGACCATCGGTTACCGTTCCATCGCGGTCCCAGGCACTGTCGCGGGCCTTGCCCTTGCGCTCAAGACGCACGGCACGATGAGTCTCGCCACAGTCATGGGGCCGGCCATCCGGCTGGCAGAACAGGGATTTCCGATCGGCGAGAAACTCGAGCGGGAATTCGCCGAGGAACGTCCCGGGCTCGAACGTTTCTCGATGAGTAGCCGCATCTTCTTGAGCGACGGAAAGATGTACCGGGTGGGAGACACCCTCCGTCAGCCCGAACTCGCCGCCACCCTGAAACGCATCGCCACGAACGGTCCCGCTGAGTTCTACCAAGGCGAAACGGGGCACATGCTGGCCGGCGAGATGGCGGCCCTCGGCGGCCTCATTACCCTCGATGACTTGGCTCACTACCAGCCTAAAATTCGCGAGGTGCTTCACGCGAACTACACGCTCGACGGACACCGGTGGGAAGTCCTCTCGTCCCCGCCTCCGAGTTCGGGTGGGGTAGCTGTGATTGAAGCGCTGAATATGCTGCAGGACATCCCTTTAAAGGGCTGGGACGACCCACAAAGTGTTCACATGGTCGTGGAAGTGATGCGGCGCGTTTTCGCCGACCGGGCTGCGTTTCTCGCGGATCCGGACTTTTCGAATGTGCCGGTCGCCGGACTGACGAGTCCGTGCTACGCGAAGGAACTCGTCGCGACGATTGATCCGCTTCGCGCCAGTTCCAGCAAAGAGATTCGAGCCGGCAATCCACACGTCTGCACTTCAGGAGTGAGTGCCGGCGTTAATCAGACCACGGTGATCAGCCTCGGTGAAGGTCCGCACACGACGCATTTTTCCGTTGTGGACGCCGCGGGTAACGCCGTGGCCAGCACTACCACGCTGAACGACAGTTATGGCTCGCACGTCACCTCTTCCGCCGGATTCCTGCTCAACGACGAAATGGATGATTTCACTACTCAGCCGGGCGTGCCGAACGCGCTCTTTGGTCTCATTCAGTCCGAGGCGAATACCATCGCGCCCGGCAAGCGCCCGTTGAGCTCGATGACCCCAACCATTGTCCTGCGCGATGGGCAGCTGAGCTTTGTCACAGGTTCTCCTGGCGGGCCAACCATCATTTCCGCCACCCTCCTCAGCGTTCTGAACTGGATGCGGCTCGGCATGGATGCGCAATCGGCGATCAATGCCCCGCGCTTCCACCACCAATGGCTGCCGGATCAAATTGGAATGGAACGGCTCTTTTCGGCGGAGATGGAAGAACAAATGAAGGAGCGTGGTTACCAGGTGAAACGGCGCGGCCACATTGGCTTGGTAAACGCCATCGGCATCGACGTCAAAACCGGCGAGCGTTGCGGCGCAGCCGATCCTCGTGATAACGGCGCCTCAGTGGGCTATTAACCAAAACTTGACCTGGACGGCGTGCTTTTTCGCCAGCTTCTCCCTTCGAACCATTAGACTGATACCTTATGCAAAGAATCCTCTCGACCTATCTTTTTGTTTCGAAGAAGCTCACAGCGGAGTTGCTGGCGCAAATCCACCATGCCGGCTTCCAAGCGGTCGAGGTCTTCGCCGCTCGCGGTCATTTCGATTACGTCACCACTGCTGAAGTGCGCACCGTCGCCCTAGCGCTCGCGGACAACCATCTTCAGCTCAATTCCCTGCACGCGCCGACGAGCCGCGATTTGAGTGTCAACCGTGAAGGTGGCAGTCCTCTGTCGGTGACAGAGGTCGAACGCGTACGCCGAATCGAGGCCATGGATGAGTTGAAGCGGGTGATCGACGTGGCCGAGCTATTGCCTTTTTCCAGAATGATTCTGCATATGGGCGGCTCTCGGGAAATCGCTGACCCGCGCAAGCGCGATGCCGCCTTCAGTTCGCTCGAGCATTTGACGCTGCACGCGCGTCACGCCGGGGTCACCATATGCGTCGAAAACACCAACGCCGAAATGGGCGAGCCGGCGTACCTGCGGTCGTTTATCGATGAGACCAGACTCACCGGACTGCGCATCAATTTCGATATTGGTCATGCTCATCTGGCCGATGGACCCGAGGCTGAACGCATCGCAAAAAGCTTCGAGCCCTTGCGAGAGCTCATCGCCAGCGCCCACATCCACGACAATCACGGCGAAAAGGACGAGCATCTAGCGCCCTACGACGGCTCCATCGACTGGGCTTCCGCTCTGAAGCTGTTGCGCTCAACGCCGGTTGGCGACTTGCCTCTCACGCTGGAAGTGAAAGAAAAGACCGGCCCGGACGCTCCGAGCCTCACAGACCAAATCGCCGCCGCCGCAAAGTCTCTCGACCGGCTTGAGAAAGACTAGCGTGAACCGGTTTGCCGGACCCGCCATCCTTTTGTGCGCCTGATCTTTGCTAAACTACTTAGTTGCTTCCCTACTAAGAAAACTCGCTATGACCACGATCACGATTGAAGAGGCAGGCAAATACGACGGGCGGGAAGTAACGATCAAAGGCTGGCTCTACAACCAGCGCGAATCCGGCAAGTTACTGTTCCCCATTTTTCGCGATGGAACCGGCATCATTCAGGGTGTCTGTTCGCTAAAGGAAACGCCTGAAGCTTTCCAAGCGCTGAAAGGCCTCACGCAGGAATCCAGCGTCATTGTCAGCGGAAAAATTCGGGCCGAAGAGCGCGCGCCCGGAGGCTACGAAATCGGTGTCGGCAACATTCAGATTGTCCAAAAGGTTCCGGAGAGCACGCCGTTTCCCATTCAGCTCAAAGAGCATGGCGTCGATTTCCTGCTCGACCAACGCCACCTCTGGATCCGTACTCCGCGGCAGGCCGCCATCTTGCGTATCCGTGCCGAAGCGATTCGATCCGCGCGTAACTACATGGACGGCCAGGGCTACACCCTGACGGACGCACCCATGTTTACGCCGGCGGCCTGCGAAGGCACGAGCACGCTCTTCGAAGTCAACTATATCGACGAACAGAAGGCCTACCTGACGCAGAGTGGTCAACTTTACATCGAAGCGACCGCCATGGCCCTCGGCAAGGTTTACACGTTCGGCCCCACTTTTCGCGCCGAAAAATCGAAAACGCGCCGCCACCTGACGGAATTCTGGATGCTCGAACCCGAGGCAGCATATGCCGATTTGCCGGACATGATGGATCTCGGCGAAGGCCTGGTTAGCGCCATCGTGCAGGGTATCGTAAAGAACAAGTCGCGCGAACTGGAAACGCTGAAACGCGATATCAAGAAGCTGGAAAACATCAAGCCACCTTTCCCGCGGATTACGTATGAGGAAGCCATTAGCCTCCTGCAGAAAAACGGCAATCCCGCGAAGTTTGGCGACGATTTTGGCGGTGACGAGGAAACCATCCTTTCCAACAGCTTCGAGCGACCGGTGATGGTTCATCACTACCCTGCGGCGATCAAGGCCTTCTACATGCAGCCCGACGCCGAACGCCCTGACCTGGCGCTGTCGTTTGACATGCTGGCGCCTGAGGGATACGGCGAGATTATCGGCGGCAGCCAGCGTATTCACGATTACGACCTGCTCGTCAGACGCTTGCGAGAGAACCATCTTCCCGAGGACGCGTTCCAGTGGTACCTGGATCTGCGCCGCTACGGCAGTGTCCCGCACGCCGGGTTTGGCCTTGGCCTAGAGCGCACCGTCGCGTGGATCTGCGGCACGGAGCATATCCGCGAGGTCATCCCCTTTCCCCGAATGATTTATCGCGTGTATCCTTGAACGGGTTAGGTCTGCTGCACCGTCCGATCTTTCGCAGTAGCGCATAAAGCCAAGCAGGTCGTTCCGAAGCCCTCTTTTTGGCCTCGGAATTCCTGTGCGTCACTTTTTCGCGCAGAGGGGTTCCTCGCTTCGCTCGGAATGATACCGGTTGCTGACAACCGGTCCTTGGGTTTCGCGAGTCAATATTTACTGGCCACCACTCACGGAGCTTTTCATGCCTCAGAAGATACGGATTATCGGCGTACCGATGGACCTTGGCGCAAGCCGCCGCGGCGTCGACATGGGTCCTTCCGCGCTCAGGGTTGCTGGATTGCAAGGGCGCATCAAGCAGCTCGGTCACCAGGTCGAAGACATCGGCAACATCTCCGTGAAGCAGCCGGAAGAAATGCCCTACGGCGAAAAGCGGGCCAAATACATCGAAGAAATCGCCGATGCCTGCAAGGATCTGGGAACCGCCGTACAGAAATCCCTCGAAGAGGGGCATATGCCGCTTGTACTGGGTGGAGACCACTCCATTGCGGTAGGCTCGATCAGCGGCGTTGGCGCCCACTTCCGCAAAGAGAAGAAAAGCATCGGGTGCATCTGGCTGGACGCGCACAGCGACATGAACACACCAGAAACTTCGCCCTCCGGCAATGTTCATGGGATGCCGCTTTCTGCCATCATGGGCTACGGCACCGAGGAGTTGTACGATCTATTCGGCTACAAGCCGAAAATCGAGCCGCAAAACGTGGCGCTGGTGGGCGTCCGCGATCTGGACTCGCACGAAAAAAAGTTCATCAAGAAGCTTGGCGTGAAGGCCTTCACCATGCGCGAAATCGATGAACGGGGGATGCGTGAAGTCATGTCAGACGCTTTGAAGTATGCGATGGACGACACCGACGGAATTGTAGTGAGCCTCGACATGGATTTTGTTGATCCCAGCGACGCGCCCGGGGTCGGCACGCCCGTGCGCGGTGGCGTCACTTACCGCGAAGCGCATCTCGCCTTGGAAATGATTGCGGATAGCGAAGCCATGGTGTCCATGGAAGTGGTCGAGATTAATCCTGTCATCGACGAACACAACCGCACAGCCCTGCTTGGTGTGGAACTCGTTCTTTCCGGCCTTGGGAAGAAAATCCTGTAGCCGCCGCCTCGGAAGCGTTGACGCGATTTTTCTTCCTCTCTAAACTTGTAGCGCCCGACTCATGGTCACACCTTTCGCCGATCTTGACGCCGACCCCGCCATTCGCGGGTTCATGCACCTACCGGTTGAGTCCAATGGAAGCACCCTCGTGCTGACGCATGGCGCGGGCTCGAACTGCCAAGCCAGGCTGCTGGTGGAAATGTCCTCCGCTCTGGCCTTATCCGGGTTCACTGTACTGCGTTTTGATCTGCCGTTTCGGTCCGCGCGCCCGCAGGGACCGCCTCGTCCCGGCAGCGCCTCGCAGGACCGCGAAGGTCTCCGCCGGGCCGTCTCCGTCATGCGCGGAAAAACTCGCAGGTGCTTATTTCTTGGCGGGCATTCTTACGGTGGACGCCAATCCACCATGTTGCTGGTCGAAGAGCCGGAACTGGTCGAAGGGCTGCTGCTTCTGTCCTACCCGCTGCATCCCCCGCGAAAGCCGGACGAGCTTCGTACCAGCCATTTCCCGAAACTAAGAAAGCCTACGTTTTTTGTTCATGGCACGCGCGACCCCTTCGGCACCATTGCGGAGATGCAATCCGCCCTCAAGTTAATTCCTGCGCAACACGCAATCTTCGAAGTGGAGAGCGCCGGCCACGACCTTTTGTCAAAGAAAACCGCAGGCGATCTGCCAGCCCAAATCGTGCTCGCGTTTCAATCCTTCCTCGACAAAACGGTTGCGAGCCGCATGATCGCCGGTGGCGACGGCTAAATGCCGTCGATCTTGGTTTTTTCTGAGTCGTTGGCCTATCAAGCACGTGCGGCGCGCATTTGCGCGATGCGCTCGTTGAACTGGCGAGTCAGATGCGGCACGATTCCGAGCTGCCGCTCAATGAGCATCAGCTGACCTCTGTGGTGCATTTCGTGCTCTTTTGCGCCGAGCAGTCTTTCGAAGCGCGTCTTGGTGGTCTTGCCATCAGGCTCGGCCACGGTTTCGGCGAGAAACTCCGGTGTGACGGTCTCCAGCCAGGTCGCAAAATTCCCGCCCTCGGACCTTAGCAACGCAATGATTTCAGCTTTGGTTCTGGGCTTGCTCTCTTCTGCTTTGAAGCGGTCGATCGCCCCAAAGAAGTCGAAGTCCGCGAGGGAGGTCAGCCGTCTTTTGTGCACCTCTTCCCAAATCCACGTGGAAATGGCAATGTGTGTCAGCATACGCGCTACCGACCTCACTTCTGGAGCCGCATCGTGATTGTATTTCGCCTCCGGAATGTCCTCCGCAATCTGGATGGTGTTTTTCCGCACAGTCCGGAACGCCTCCGCAAGTTCTTTTCCGCCATACCCTGTCATTGGATCACCTCGTCGTAGTAATTGCCGCCGAGCCGGGCGGCCTGCCGATTTCGATGCACGGCCGGCTAATCCCGTCACGTCCCAAGCGTCAGGCTACTGAATTAGGGGACGAGATCCCTCAAATCATGGCCACTGTGGCCGGTCGTTGCGACCTTCCGCGATTTGCCTGTTGTCAGCTGGCACCACGTTGGATTATTCTTCGCTTTCAGCTGTTCCCGCCCGAAAAAACCGCAGTCCTCCTGTTCCCGAACCGCGGCACGAAGGGAAAGACCAATGAACCCCAGCCTGAATGCTCCTTCAGCTTATGTCGAAACTAACGAGCAAAAACGCCTGAACGCCGCACGAGAGGCAGGTGTTCCCTGGAAGAAATGGGGACCGTATCTCAGTGAGAGGCAGTGGGGCACGGTTCGCGAAGATTATAGCCAGGACGGGAATGCATGGAATTACTTCACTCATGACCAGTCCCGGTCCCGCACCTACCGGTGGGGTGAGGACGGACTGGCTGGCATCTCGGATGACAAGCAGCAGCTGTGTTTCGCGCTTGCACTTTGGAATGGCCGGGATCCGATTTTAAAAGAACGTCTGTTCGGTCTGACCAACAGCGAAGGCAATCACGGCGAGGATGTTAAGGAATACTACTTCTACCTTGATAGTACACCGACACATTCCTACATGAAGTATCTCTACAAGTACCCGCAGCAGGAATTTCCCTACCGCAACCTCGCCGAAACGAACCGGCACAGGTCCCGGCAGGAAATGGAGTACGAACTCCTCGATACCGGAGTGTTTGATGGCGACCGGTATTTCGATGTGTTTGTCGAGTACGCGAAGGCAGATCCGGAAGACATGCTAATCCGGATCACCGTTCACAACCGCGGTCCCGAGAAGGCGGAACTTCATCTGCTTCCGACATTATGGTTTCGGAATACCTGGTTATGGGACGGCAACGCTGCAAAGCCCACCCTCCGTCAAGCGGGCGAGAGGGCAGTTGCGGCTTCCCACGAAAAGCTGGCTCCCAGGACACTAAGCTGCCAAGGAAATCCGGAACTGTTGTTTACGGAAAACGAGTCGAACGCCAGCCGCTTGTGGGGCCAAGCCAACTCTTCGCCGTATGTGAAGGACGCTTTTCACACCTACGTCATCTCGGGCGTGCGGGAAGCCGTGAATCCCGCCAAGACTGGGACGAAGGCCGCCGCGCATTACCGCCTGGAAGTGCCGGCGGGAGGCAGCAAGGTCGTGCGTCTGCGATTGAGTGAAAAACCTCCAGCCGAACCCTTTGACAAATTTGAGGAGATCTTCGCTGCCCGCCTTGCGGACGCTGACGAATTCTATACCCGGGTAGCTCCGCATTCGTTGAACGAGGATGAACGCCGAGTGCATCGGCAGGCACTGGCGGGCATGCTTTGGGGCAAGCAGTATTACTATTTCGATCTCGACCGCTGGCTCGAAGAGCATAAGGCTCATCCGATGGTGGGCACATTTAATCGCAAGACGCGCAATATGGAATGGTTCCATATGCTGAACAGCGACGTCATTTCGATGCCCGACAAGTGGGAGTACCCCTGGTATGCGGCTTGGGATCTGGCGTTCCATACAGTTGCGCTTTCGATGGCGGACTTCGACTTTGCCAAGGAACAACTCCTGCTCATGCTACGGACTCTCTACTCGCACCCCAGCGGACAGATTCCCGCTTACGAATGGAATTTTAGTGACGCGAATCCCCCGGTCCACGCTTGGGCCACGCTGTTTCTTTACAACATGGAAAGAGAGCTCGGCCGGACGGATATTCGCTTCCTCGAGCGGTCGTTTCAAAGCCTGATGTTAAATTTCAACTGGTGGGTCAACCGTAAAGACCCAGAGGGGCGGAACGTCTTCGCTGGTGGATTTCTGGGCCTCGATAATATTGGCGTATTCGATCGCAGCGCCCCCTTGCCGGAAGGAGGGCACCTTGACCAGGCGGATGGCACTGCATGGATGGCCATCTATTGTCAGAACATGTTTGATATAGCCCTGGCCCTGACGGAGTACGACTCCGTCTACGAGGATATCGCCTACCGCTTCCTCGAAAACTTCGTCTGGATTACCTACGCGATGGATCGCATCGGGGACCAGCACAACCAGATGTGGGACCCCGTGGATGGGTTCTTTTACGACGTCCTGCGTTTGCCAAATGGTGAGGCCATGCGGCTGAAGGTCCGCTCGATGGTGGGCTTGCTGCCTCTATGCGCCGCGTCGGTGTTCGAGCCTGGAGTCGCCGCGCGCCATCCCCGGATGATGGAATTGATCGAGTTGTTCCGGAAGCGTCATCCCGACGTCGTCGAACACGTTGCTCCGACACAAGGCAAGTTCGCCGGCTACAAAAACCGCCGGCTTTTGTCGGTTTGCAACAAGGAAAAGCTCGAACGCATATTGGCTTATCTGCTCGACGAAAACGAGTTTTTTGGACCCTATGGCATCCGCTCCGTCTCCCGATATCACCTCGAACATCCTTTCGTGTTTGATCTCGGTGGCCAGGAATACAAGGTGCAATATTTACCCGCGGAATCGGACACAGGAATGTTCGGCGGCAATTCGAATTGGCGCGGACCGGTCTGGATGCCGGTGAATTTTCTGCTGGTGCGCAGTTTGCTGAACCTGTATCAGTTCTATGGAGACGATTTCAAGGCGGAGTGTCCCAAAGGCTCGGGAAAATACCTGACACTATTCGATATCGCCAAGGAGATTACGCACCGGATAGCAAGCATTTTTCTTCGCGATGCAGATGGCAAGCGGCCGCTTTATGGAGGAACAGAGAAGTTCCAGGAAGACCCGCACTGGAAAGACTATATCCTGTTTTACGAGTATTTCCACGGGGACAACGGTGCAGGTCTTGGGGCCAGCCACCAGACGGGTTGGACCGGGACGATAGCGCGTGGAATGGACGTGTTCGCACGTGCTGGGGCCGAAGACTTCCTCGAGGTCTCGAGGGCTGAGTTGCTGGCCAAGATGACCCACGCCCAGGTGGCGGGCTCGAGCTAGCTCGTTTCTTCCGAGGGTAGACGGGCAGGTCTTTCAGTTCGGCGCCGTAGCTGGCCCCTGCACTGCTCTCAACAAAGCGTTGCCCATGCTCGCGATTAACCCGTCGGCGAGCGTGCCCCGCCAACCTGAGAATGAACCATGCGATTAGAGATAGTTGTTTGAGCGATGCGGCACTGCCCCTTCCGAGGGCGCATCTTCCAAGCCGACCTGACCTTTGAGGAGCGAACAAAACCGTATACGCGTTGTTCTATCGGAACGCGTGGTAACCTATCATTTTCAACATCCAGGATTCCGGTCCCGAGGAGAAGGTAGAGAATGAAATGGATGGAATGCGTTCATCGAGTCTCGTCAAGAATGACGAGCCGTAGGGCAGGAGCCGTTCTGGTGGCCGCAGGGGTTCTGCTTGTGGTGCCTTCCTTGTGGGCTCATCATGGGCTGGCAGCATTTGACACAAAGCACACCGTCAGGATGAAAGGGACGGTTACGAAATTCGAATGGATCAACCCGCACGCCTATATTTACGCGGACCTGACAGACGAAACCGGCAAGGTCGCCAACTGGAAACTGGAGATGGGAAGCCTTGGTATGCTGACCCGCTTCGGCGGATGGACTCCGAACACGGTGAAGCCTGGAGACAAGGTGACGGTCCAGGGCTTTCGAGCGAAAGACGGCTCGCCTTATATGTCTCTGGGAAAGATTGAGCTTCCGAACGGTCAGACGCTGCTGGGGGCTCCATAGAAACGCCCGACATGCTGTCAATCTGCAAGTGGCTGGAGCAGACGTGGGTGGGCTCGAGCGTGCGGGAATCACTGTGGCTATTTCCGGCGATTGAGACCGTGCACCTCCTCGGGATGGCCGCGCTCGTGGGGACGATCACGGCGTTTGACTTACGCCTTTTGGGATGGGCTCTGCGCGGGGAGCGGGTCTCAGTGCTTGGGCAGCGTCTGCTTCCGTTCACCTGGGCCGGATTTGCAGTGCAGGTCGTTACCGGAGTGGCGCTGTTTTTGTCGGAAGCGGTCAAGATATATTCGAACCCTGCGTTTCGGCTGAAGATGTTATTGATCGTCTTCGCGGGTCTGCACGCGCTGTTTTTTCACAAGATTGTCTATCAAAATGTGGCGACATGGGACGAAGGCGATGTTTTGCCCCTTGGCGCCAAGGTTTCCGGTTTTGTTTCCATCCTGTTGTGGTTTGGGATCGTTGCTGCTGGACGGTTCATTGGATTCGTGTGACTTGCGGTCGGAAGGACAATTCACCTCGGCAGCCGCCCACCTTATGGTCGCCAATAGCTTGCGCGCGCCGCGAGCATTCAGCCTCGCCACGACCTGTCAATAGCGACAGTTACGGCGCCCCCGATGCACAGGGTTACGTTATCTGAACGGAAGGCCGGGGCTCGGTTCCATGGAGCCTCTCGGGTTCTGGTATTGCATTTCTGAAATGAAGAACTTAGTGTTAGCTGGCGCCTAGCACCCCAGTGCGCAAAGGAATTTCGCATGCCGTCGTCCAAGGCAACCTTCCGGGAAGTTGGCTCGGTCACGATCGTCGACCTCAGCGGCATGTTTATGCTTGGCGAATCGAGCGCAGTTCTTCGCACGGCAATCCTCGATTTAACCGGCAAGCGGCAAAGCAAGATCGTTCTTAATTTCCGCGAGGTAACCTCGATCGACAGCGCCGGTGTTGGCGAACTCGTTGCGGCCTACGCTGAGATCAAGCGCATAGAGGGCCGCGTAAGATTGTTGAACCCGCCCAAAAAGGTCTGCGACATGCTGGAACTCACCCAACTCTCAAAGATATTTCAGGTGTATGCGGACGAGCCCTCGGCACTTCGCAGCTTCGATTGACAAGCCGGGTTCCTCACTACCCGCTGAGTCAGGACGAGCCGGAACAACAACGGCAGGGGAGACACACCGTGAGCGACACTGGAAATAGATTCTCCTCGGGTTCCGACGAGTTCTTCCGTTGGATCTTCGAGAACGCCCAGATTGCAATAGGAATCCTGAACATTCAGACCGGAGAGCATTTCTGCAATCGCGCTTTAGAAGAGATGTTGGGCTACAGTCAACAGGAACTCCGGCGTGTCGAGCAATGGGACGAGATCGTTCACCCCGACGAGCGCGCTTCCGGCGCGCAGCGATACGCAGATCTGATTCAGGGGAAACGGGACAACGACGAATGGGAGCAGCGCTTTATCCGGCGCGACGGTTGTATCGTGATCGCGAAAGGAAAGTTCAAGTTAATCCGGGACGCTGCTGGAAAACCAGGATACGTGGTTACCTTGAATGAAGACGTTACCGAGCGCAGACTCGCCGAGGCCGAGAGAATCCGCGTTACCAAACAGATGCAACTGCTGCTTGATTCCACGGGCCAGGGCGTATACGGCCTCGACCTGGATGGAAATTGCACGTTCATCAACCGGGCGACCTGCGAAATGATCGGTTACAGGCCCGAAGAAGTCCTGGGTCGCAACATGCACGCGTTGGCGCACCACCACAAGCCGGACGGTTCGCCCTACCCGCCGGAAGAGTGTCCCGTCTTCCAGGCGGTCAGGGATGGGAAGGGGTGGCGCGTTGAAGAGGAAATATTGTGGCGACGCGACGGTACCTCAATTCCGGTCGAGTATTCCTCATTTCCGGTGCTGGAAGAAGGAAGCATCAAAGGCGCCGTAGTGACGGTTTCGGACATTACCGAACGCAAGCGTGCGAAAGAAGCCTTACAGTCGAACGAGCGGCTCTTCCGTTCCATATTCGAGAACAGTCAGATCGGAATCAGTTTCTTCAATATCGATGGCCACGCGGTTTTCACGAACCGCGCCTTCCAGGAGATGCTGGGTTATTCCGAAAAAGAACTGAGCCAACTGGAGAAATGGGACGAAATCATCCACCCGGAGGAACGTGTGGCTGGGGCCGAACGATACGCCCAACTCGTTCAGGGGAACCGCGAAAAAGATGAATGGGAACAACGTTTCATCCGGCGTGATGGCCGCACCGTTGTCGTGAACGCGCGATTCTCATTGATCAGGGACACCGGGGGAAATCCCCAATACGTCGCCTCATTAACTGAAGACATCACGGAGAAAAAACAAGCTGAGGGGAAATTGCGAGAGAGCGAGCAGCTCTTTCGTTCGATTTTCGAAGGAACCCAGGTCGGGATCGGCGTTTATAAGATTGACACTAACAAGCATTTTTCGAATCGCGCGCTTCACGAAATGCTGGATTACACGGGAGAGGAACTAAGCCGTTTGGAGCAATGGGACGCGATTGTCCCGAAGGAGGATCGTGACGCTTGCGCGCAGCGGTATGCGGAACTCGTGGAGGGGAAACGGGAGACCGATGAATACCAACAACGCTTCATTCGCAGGGACGGCCGCATCGTCCTCGGCAATGGGAAGTTTCAATTGCTCCGAGATGCGGCCGGAAGACCCCAATGCATTGTCGGTCTAACGGAAGACATCACCGAACGCACGCGTGCGAAGGAGGCCTTGCAGGCAAGCGAGCAGCTGTTCCGTTCGGTTTTCGAGAACGCCCAGATCGGCATCAGTATTTATGACGCTGCAAAGGGGCGGTTTCACACCAATCAGGCCTTGCACGAGATGCTCGGTTGCACCCATGAGGATTTGAACTCACTAGAGAAATGGGACCTCATCGTGCATGCGGACGAGCGGGCCCCCGGTGCAAAACGATATGCGGAACTCCTCGCCGGTGAGCGAGACAGTGATGCGTGGGAGCAGAGATTCGTTCGCCGTGACGGGCATTTGGTCATTGCGAATGGACGGTTTTCCGTCATTCGGGACGGTGCCGGAAAACCTCACTACATTTTGAATCTGTCGGAGGATATCACTGAACGCAAGCGCGCCGAGGAAGCTCGAAATCAGGCCACACAGCAGATGCAGCTGATTCTGGAATCCACCGGCCAGGGCATCTACGGAATCGATCTGCAAGGCAAATGCGCTTTTATCAACCGGGCGACCTGCGAAATGATCGGCTACGGACCGGAAGAGGTGCTCGGCAGGAATCTGCACGACCTCGTGCATCACCACAAGCCTGACGGCTCACCCTACCCGGTGGACGAATGTCCAATCTACCGCGCCTTTCGCAAGGGCGAAGGTTGCCGGATCGACGCGGAAGTCTTGTGGCGGCGCGACGGCACACCAATCCCGGTTGAATGCTCCTCGTTTCCCATCATGGAAGATGGAAAAGTCACCGGAGCTGTCGTTACCGTGTCGGACATCACTGAGCGTAAGGCTGCCGAAGATCTCTTGCATAAGCGGGACGAGGAACTAAGGCGCGCCAACTTCCTAGCGGAGACCGCGCTTGAGCTTACAAAGGCCGGTTACTGGCATGTCCCGCTGGACGGCTCAGGGATGTATAACTCTTCGCTTCGCAGGGTCGCAGTCTTCGGCGACATACCACGTCCAGATTACCGTTATCCGCTCGATGAAATGTTCGCGCACGCTCGGGAGGGCGATGCGGGCGCTGCCGCGGCGGCGCGAACTGCGTTTAACGCCGCGCTCGAGGGCCAGACCAACACCTACAACACGGTGTTTGCGTACAAACGCCCGATCGACGGCCGCGTTATGTGGGTCCACGCCTTGGGGCATGTCGTCAAGGATTCTTCGGGGAAGCCCACCGATGTGTACGGCGTCTCGCAGGACATTACCGAGTTCAAGCGGCTGGAGGCGGAGCTGCTCAGTGCCAAAGAAGTAGCCGAAACCGCAACCAAGGCAAAGTCGGATTTTCTCGCCAATATGAGCCATGAGATCCGGACGCCGATGAATGCGGTCCTCGGAATGACCCATCTCGCATTGAAAACAGACCTGACGCCCAAGCAACGCGATTACCTGGCAAAAGCCAAGGCCGCTGCGGAGACGTTGCTGGGCATAATCAACGACATCCTCGACTTTTCGAAGATTGAAGCAGGCAAGCTCACCATGGAACAGACGGAATTCCGCCTGGAAAATGTGCTCGATAATCTCTCCGGAGTTGTGAGCCAGAAGGCTCATGAGAAAAACCTGGAGTTCCTCGTTGCCGCACAACAGGACCTCCCGCCTGCCCTTGTTGGTGATCCTCTTCGTCTTGGCCAGGTGTTGATCAATCTCGTGAATAACGCCGTGAAATTTACGGAACGCGGCGAAATTGTTGTGACGGTCAAACTCGAGGAGAGAGTGTCAGACCATGTCAAGCTGAGATTCGCCGTGCGTGACAGCGGTATTGGCATGACGCCCGAACAGACGGCGCGGCTGTTTCAAGCCTTCAGTCAGGCGGATAGCTCCACCACTCGAAAGTACGGAGGCACAGGCCTCGGCCTTTCCATCTCGAAACGCCTGGTGGAAATGATGGAAGGCAACATTTGGGCGGAGAGCGAGCGCGGTCACGGTAGCACGTTTTGCTTCACAGCATGGTTCGGACTTGGATCGGCTGAAAAGCACCAGACGAACTTGCCGGCTGCTCTGGCAGGCATGCGCGTCTTGGTGGTCGATGACAACGCCGTCGCTTGTGAAGTCCTGAGGGACATGCTCAAACAGTTCACCGTCAGAGTCGATTGCGCTTCGAGCGGCGACGATGCTTTGCACAAGCTTGCAGAGGCCGATGCTCAGGAACCCTATCAGCTCGTCTTGATGGATCTGCAGATGCCTGGCTTGGACGGCATGGAGACCAGTCAAAGGATCAAGCACGGCAACCTGCGCAGCCTTCCCAAAATATTGATGATTACGGCGTTCGGCCGGGAAGATATCCGTCTTCAGGCTCAGGAAATGGAGATCGAAGGATTTCTTCAAAAACCCGTAACCCCTTCCGTGCTGCTCGACACCTTGATGAACCTCTTCGGTGTTGCCGTAGAAGAAAAGATGGCGTCGCCCATCGCGAAACCAGAGCGCGAATTGCCCCTCGTCAACGGTGTCCGGGTCTTGCTGGTCGAAGACAACGAAGTGAATCGGCAGGTGGCAACGGAGCTGCTGGAGAGCGAAGGCGCGAATGTTATCATCGCCCACCACGGAGCTGAAGCGGTCAAACTCCTCACGCAAGGCACTCAGCCGCCCTTCGACGTCGTGCTCATGGATTTGCAGATGCCCGAAATGGACGGCTTAACTGCAACAAAGCTGCTGCGAGCTGAACCCCGCCTCCGACACCTCCCGATCATCGCCATGACCGCTCATGCCATGGCCGAGGAGGTCCAACGCTGCCTGGAAGCGGGCATGAATGACCATGTGGCGAAGCCAATTGATCCCGGAACATTCTTCGCTACCCTTGCGCGCTGGACCAGAGCGCAGCGCCGGGAAGAAGCGGGCGTACCGACGAGGGCCGCGAGCGAGGGAAGTGAACTGGTCTTCCCCGAGATTGAGGGTGTGGACGTCGCGAGTGGTTTGCAGCGAATCGCGGGAAACAAGCGGCTGTACCGTGATTTGTTGACTCAGTTTGTCGCCAAAAACGAGTCGGTCGGACACAGAATCACAGAAGCCCTTGCCAGGGGAGACCGCCATGATGCGGAGCGGTTCGCACATTCCCTAAAGGGCGCTGCCGGAAACCTGGGGATTAACCAAATCTTGTATTTGGCGGGAGCTTTGGAAAGAGCGATACGCGATTCGCCTAGCGGGGTCGAGAACCTCGTGAAAGAGCTGGCTTCGGCGATGGATCAGCAAATTCGCACTATCAAGGCTGCTTTGTCGGTTGCGGCAACGGATGGTGCGAAGCTTTCCAGCCCGCCGCCCGCCGGGCCCGCGGAAACCTTAAAGGCGATGGCCCGCCTCAAAGAGCTGCTCGAAGCTAGCGACGCGGACGCCTCCGAGGCCTATGCAAATTTAGCTAACCTGCTGGCGAGCAGCGTCGACACATCGCGACTAGAGATGCTCGGGTCCACCGTGAACCGTTTCGAGTTCGAAACTGCGCTGAGCCAGCTGAATGAAGTCGCCAAAGAATATCGGGAGAAGGAGAACCTGCGGGAATGACTGACGCTGACGACAAAAAGCTCCTGCTCCTGGTCGATGACGACTCGGAAAATATCCGCGTCGTTCATTCCATCCTCAAGGATCGGTACAAAATCCGCGTCGCAACGAATGGAGCGAAGGCCTTGGAGCTGGCGAAGGCCGAGCCCCTCCCTGATCTCATCTTGCTCGACGTGATGATGCCGCAGATGGACGGCTACGAAGCCTGCGGCTGGCTGAAAGCCGATCACCGAACACGGGATATACCCGTTATTTTTCTCACGGGAAAAACCGAGGTTGCCGACGAGACGCGCGGTTTCGAAGTCGGCGCTGTCGATTACATCCATAAGCCGTTTTCGCCGCCGATTGTAACAGCCCGCGTGCGAAACCACCTGATGCTGCGCGATGCACACGAGACCGTCGCCCGGCAGCTATTGGCCATAAATAGCGAACTCGAACTGGCACGGCAGATTCAGCTGTCTATCCTGCCCAGGGAGACTCCTCATCTTTCCGGTTTGACGATCGAGGCTCGCTACATCCCAATGAGTTCTCTCGCAGGTGATTTCTACGATTTTCTGATCATCGATGAAAAGCATCTGGGCATTCTGATTGCCGATGTTTCCGGTCATGGGCTCCCTTCCGCATTGATCGCCTCCATGCTGCAAACTGCTCTCGCGGCGCAAGCGCCAAACGCCTCCGACCCCGCTCAGGTATTGTCGGGATTGAACAAAGCACTTTGCGGGAAGTTCCGAAGCCACTACGTGACCGCAGCCTATTTGTTCGTCGACATGGAGAAGGGCACGGTAAACTACGGCGGCGCAGCCCATCCGCCGATTCTGCTATGGCGATCCAAAAGTAGAGACACCACGGAGTGTATCGAAAACGGGTTGATGCTTGGCCCATTCCGGGACTCGATTTATTCGGCTATCACTTTCTCATTGGAACAGGAAGACAGGATCGTGCTCATCACCGACGGAATCACTGAAGCTACCGATTCCTCGGGTAAGGAGTTCGGGATGGAACGTCTCCGGCAGATTGTCGAATCGCACCATGCGCTGCCGGCAAACCGTTTTGCCGATATCCTCGTTGATGAACTGTCGCATTGGTCTGAAGATGCGATTGGCCCGCGCCAGTCGGACGACATCACGCTTCTCGCCATCGATTTTAAGCGCCAGTAACCTCATGTCGCACGGACCGCAGCCGATCAAGGAAGATTGGCGTTGCGCCTTGGGCAACTGTTTCGATACTCGTCGCCCCTTGGGCTTTGTTTTGAATTATAACTGAACATTGAATCGGCTCTCCGGCGCAGCCAAACAGGAACGATCCGTGACCCCAGACAGAATGAAGCGATTGCGCGTAGGCGTACTTTTCGGCGGACGCTCCGGCGAACACGAAGTTTCTCTCGCCTCTGCCACCTCCGTAATTCGAGGTCTTGACCCGGACCAGTACGAAGCCGTTCCAATTGGCATAACCAAAGACGGTCACTGGCTGGTTGGCGAAGGCGCAGTAAAAATGCTTCCTGAGGTTCTGAAAGGCGGGCGCAGAGTCATGCTCACCGCCGATCCCACCGAAGCAGCGCTCGTGCCTCTCGATCGAGGCGCCGGGGCCCAACGGCTGGACGTGATTTTTCCGGTGATGCACGGCACCTTCGGCGAAGACGGCGCGATTCAAGGCATGCTCGAACTCGCGGGCCTTCCCTACGTCGGCGCCGGCGTTCTCGGCTCCGCAATTGGCATGGATAAAGATGTTTCGAAGCGCCTTTGTCAGGAAGCGGGAATTCCCGTTGTGCCGTGGATTACGGTTCACCGCTGGCAATGGGAGAAAGAGCCGGAAGCCGTACGAGTAGAGATTGAAGGAAAATTTGAATACCCTGTGTTCGTGAAGCCGGCCACGCTTGGTTCGTCGGTTGGAATGAGTAAGGTGCACAACGCGGAAGAACTCGCACCCGCGTTAAACGCCGCTTGCGAGTATGGAATGAAAATTCTGGTGGAACAGGCGGTTACCGCGCGGGAAATCGAGGTGTCGGTGCTCGGAAATCACGAGCCGCAAGCTTCCGTCCCCGGCGAGATCGTGCCGCACCGCGAGTTCTATGATTACACGGCCAAATACCTCGAGGATGGTACGCAGCTCATTATCCCGGCGGACTTGAAACCTTCGCAGGTCACAAAAATCCAGTCGCTTGCGATTAAGACCTTTCGCACGTTGGAGCTTGCGGGCATGGCCCGGGTGGATTTCTTCCTCGAGAGAAAGGGCGGAAAACTGTATCTGAACGAAGCAAACACCATCCCCGGCTTCACGTCGATCAGCATGTATCCCAAATTGTGGGAAGCGAGCGGAATTTCCTTCCGCGAATTGATCGACAAACTCATCGACCTGGCCTTCGAAATGCACAACGAAAAAGCGCGCACTAAGTACGCCATCGAACTTCCTGAAGGCTCCGGCGGCGCGCTCACCGGCTAGCCTCGTCTCCTGCCGCCAGCGCCGGTTCCCCAGTACGAAACATTGTGTAATGGCCTGGCGTCCAACTCTACAGCAGGTTTGCGGCCCGGCATTTCTCCTGATAAAGTTCTGCTGAGCGTCGACAACAAAGCGGGGAAGGAGTCCTGACAGCCGCAAGCGATGACCGAGCGAATTTCACTCCTGGAACCGGGTGTCGTGAAGAAAGAGAAGTCGCACATCCTCGCCTTTACGGTCGGGGCTGTCGTGATTGCGCTGGCGATCGTTCTTTGGTTCACGTTGCGCTACTACCCGGAGAAAAAGGCCGCGACAGAGTTTTTCGATGCACTGGTGTCCGGTAACACGGACAAAGCCTACGCTCTCTGGAAACCCACAAGCAGCTACAAAATGGGCGATTTTCTTGCCGATTGGGGCCCCACCGGCTACTACGGCCCGATAAAGAGCTACAGAGTCATGGATGCCCGTGCGCCGAGAAGGAGCGATTCGATCGCCGTCAACGTGGCGATCAGTCCCTATGCACCGATGCCGGAATCCAACGACGCCGAAAAGAGCAGTAAAACGAGAGTCGTTACTCTCTGGATTTCGCCCTCGGACAAGTCCTTCAGCTTTCCACCATAAACCCGAGTCAGGCGGTTCCCGCGCCACCTAAAGACGAAATTTCAGGGCTCGAACGAGTTCGCTTTGCGTGACGCTGGCGGTGCCAAGCTTGGCGACCACAACGCCCGCAGCCGTGTTGGCAAGAATGGCGGCGTCTCGAAGAGACGCCCCCGCAGCCATGGCCAGCGCTAAGACGCCCAAGACGGTGTCGCCCGCTCCTGTCACGTCGAACACCTGGCGTCCGGTGGCACGCCGTTCGACGCCCGGCTGGCCCACTCGCGCGTACGTAACTTCAAAACTCGTCGCAGGAATGTGTAAGTGGTGCGGCGTCGCTTCTTCGAAGATGCTCATTCCCTTCTCGCCTCGCGTAATGACCACAGCGGCACAGCCAAAATGGGGAAGCAGTTTGCGGCCAGCCTCCTCGACCGATTTGTCATCCGTAAGCGAGCGCGTTACGTAGAATCCCGCTTCTTTGGTGTTGCACACAATCACGCGGGCGCCGCGATACGCGTAGAGCCGTGTCGTCTTCGGTTTCACGAACACGGGCACCTTCAATTGATGACAAGCGTTCAGAATGCGGTCCGCGACCGCTTCACTAATCAACCCCTTGTCATAATCGGATAAAATCAGCGCGTCGCTTCCCTTCAAGGAAGCCAGGAGCGTGCGGAACAGGGTTTCTTCGGTTTCAGGTGCCAACGGCTCTCGTCGCTCGTGATCGATTCGAACGATCTGCTGGTGGCGCGCGATTACCCGCGTCTTGACGGTCGTAATCCGGCGCTCAACAGCGAGCACGCCTCGGTCCTCAATCTTTGCCCGGCGCAGACAGGCCCGCAGCGCTGCACCAGCCACGTCGTCAGCAGCTTTTCTTCCTGCGTGCCCTTGACCGCCCACAACGCCGAAGAGGTCTACATGAGCACCCAGCGCGGTCAAATTGGCCGCCACATTCCCCGCCCCGCCTAAACGCTCGGTTTCCGACTCAAAATCCACGACCGGGACGGCCGCTTCAGGAGACAGGCGATTGGCGGTGCCCCACAAGTAGCGGTCGAGCATGAGGTCACCGAGTACCGCGATGTGAATGCTGCGAAAGCGTGGCAGCAGCCGCTTTAGCCGGGGAGTGAAACTGAGAAACTCGGCCTTCATGCGGGGATCGGCCGATCAATCGGGAACAATTTTCGCTTCCTCTGCCATCATCACCAGGATTTCGTCGCGAATTGGATAGACGCGTTTGCAGGCCTCGCATTTAAATCCCGAATTGTCTGGAAGCGGCCTTACAGGTTCTTTGCAAACGGGACAGGCAAGAATGGCAAGCAATGCTTCCGGAATCAGCATAAGGCGCTCCAGGTATCAGAATGAATGTATCAGATGAGTGCACCATCAGCTAGCGCCTGTACTCCTTCCTGCTAGTGGGGGTAGCCTGCGGTCCTAGTTGTTTGTGAAGCAAATTGGCCCGAACCTCTGTCGAGCGGTCAGATTAACGCGATATACTCTCGCCGAGGCCGTTCATCCCAAGGGTTGGCAGTCGGCCAATCCTACCAACTCCGCGAATGAGGTGCCTTGGCATGAAGACGCTGTCCACCCTGTTGCTTGCGAGCCTGATGCTCTCTCTTGCTCCCAAAGGGCGATCGCAAACTCCACAAGAACTAAGGGAGATGGCCAAAGAGGCCGAGGTCAAGCAGGAAGAACTGGTGAACCTCGAAAAGGATACAACGCATGCCTTGCAATGGAATACGGGCACGTTCTTCCGCCGGGTCTATGGTGACGATTTCGTGGGCGTGCTCGAGAATGGCAGGGTCCTCGACAAGGCAGGCTACATCTCGTCGATCGAGAGCTCCTCGGCGAAGTATACGTCGTTCGTCGCGAGCGACATCCGTGTGCGCATGTTCCAGGACACCGCCGTGGTCACCTGTTTGTGGAGCGCGCAGGGAACACAGGGGGATCGAAGCTTTTCCCGGCAGTATCGCGTAATCCATGTTTATATATATGGCCAGCGCGGCTGGCAGGCGGTGGCCGGTCAGCAAACTCTGTTGCCGGGTTAACGGCCCGGTAGCGAGACCGGCTTCTCGGGACGGGGCCTCTCGGCCTGATCGACTCAGTGAAATTTGATGGAGTGAGACAAACATGGCTACGAGACTGCTATGCGCGTTAATCCTGGTGATCGTGCCGGTGGCGTCTGGACAGAGTTCCCCACAAAAGGCGCAGGAACCGGTCCTGCCCTACTACCCTAGCCTCGATCTGGCGTCGATGGACAGAACGGTTGATCCGTGCCTGAATTTTTATGAATACTCCTGCGGCGGATGGAAGAAAAACAATCCTATTCCCGCGGATCAAACCTCCTGGTCGGTTTTCGCCAAGCTATACCAGGACAACTTGAATTTCCTGCGCGCGATCCTTGAGCGAGCCGCCAAGGACTCTCCTGACCGCGACCTTGTAACCAGGGAAATCGGCGATTTTTACGCTGCGTGTCTCGACGAAGCGGCGGTCGAAAAACGCGGAATTGAGCCGATACAGGGTGAGCTCGATGCCGTTGCCCCTCTAAAAAGCGCCCAGGACCTCGCGCCGTTGATCGCGCGGCTTCAACTGGTGCATGGACGCGTGATTCTTTTCAATTCGGGTTCAACGCAGGATCCCGATAATTCCGAGCAAGTGATCGCGGAGCTCGACCAGGGAGGGTTAGGCCTGCCGGACCGTGATTACTACACCAAGGAGGACGAAAAGTCGAAGGAGGCGCGCGCGAAGTACCTCGAACACGTTCAGAAGGTCTTTGAGCTCCTGGTCGAGAATCCAGATACGGCGAAGAAAGACGCCGCGACCGTGATGCGTCTCGAGACAGCCCTTGCCAAGGCATCGATGACGCGCGTCGATCGCCGGGATCCCTACAAATTGAAGCACCGGATGAACGTGGAAGAGCTGAGCAAGTTGGCGCCAAAGTTCGATTGGAGATCTTATTACCGTGAAGCGCACTATCCCGAGTTTCCCATCCTGAATGTCAATACGCCCGATTTCTTCAAGGAAGTGAGCGCCCTGCTGGCCAGCGAGCCGCTCGACGACTGGAAAACATACCTCCGCTTCCACGTCGTCGACTCCGCTTCTCCCTTTCTGTCGTCGAAATTTGTCGATGAAAACTTCGAGTTCTATCGCAAGTACCTGCGCGGCGTGAAGGAACAGCAACCGCGCTGGAAACGCTGCGTGGGCTACACCGACCACAACCTGGACGATGCTTTGGGGCAGGCCTACGTGGCGAAAGTGTTTTCACCGGAGCTGAAGGAGAGCACCCTGGAGATGGTCAGGCGAATCGAAAATGCCATGGCGATTCGCATCCAGCAGCTGGATTGGATGAGTCCTCAGACGAAAGAACAGGCGCTGCTGAAACTGCACGGCATCCGCAACAAGATTGGCTACCCCGATAAATGGCGCGACTACAGCACTGTAAAGCTTACCCGCGACGATTTTGCCGGAAACGTCCAGCGCGCTACCGCGTTTGAAAGCCACCGCCAGATCAACAAAATCGGAAAGCCTGTCGATCACGGCGAATGGGAAGTTCCTCCGCCAACCGTGGACGCCTATTACGATCCGCAGATGAACGACATCAATTTCCCCGCGGGTGTACTGCAGCCCCCTCTCTATGACGCCAAGATGGATGAGGCGCCGAATTACGGGGACACTGGAGGCACAATCGGACACGAACTCACCCACGGCTTTGATGACGAAGGCAGCCAGTACGACGCGAAAGGAAACTTGCGTAATTGGTGGACCAAAGAGGATCGCGGGAAATTCGAAGAACGAACCAAGTGCGTCGAAGATCAGTACGCCGAATACATCGTCGTGGACGACGTTCACATCACCAGTAAGTTGACTCTCGGCGAGGACGTGGCGGATCTTGGCGGTGAGATTCTTGCGTACCTGGCCTGGAAGGATGCCACAAAGGAGAAAGACCTCAAGTCAATCGACGGCCTGACTCCGGAGCAGCGCTTCTTTATCGGTTTCGCGCAATGGGACTGCAGCAATGAAAGGCCAGAGGATTTGCGCCTGCGGGCGGCAACAGATCCCCATTCTCCTGCACGATACCGGATTAACGGCGTCCTGGTGAACATGCCTGAATTTGCCAAGGCGTTTGGATGCAAAGCAGGCCAGCCGATGACGAAACCGCACGAAAAGGTCTGCAAAATCTGGTGATCCGCCGGGTTCGTGTCTGGCCACTGAGCTAAGCGCAGATCGACGCTCGGCGTGTTAGGCGGCCAACTGATTTAGGCGGGGACCGTGGCCGAAAGCGGGATGCTGGCTTCGATACAGGTGCCGGCACCGGGACGAGAGTTGACGGTCAACTCGCCACCGAGGCTGTGGAGGCGTTCTTCCATGCTGAGTAGGCCCAGCCCAGGATTGGAGTCCATCGAATTCGGATCGAATCCCGCTCCCTCATCTGAAACACGCAGCCGCAATGAGCCGGCTATTTCATCCAACTCGACTAACGCCCGGTGGCACCCGCTGTGCTTGTGCGCGTTTCGGACCGCTTCCTGCGCGACCCGGAAAAGGCAGAGCGAAGCCTCCTGTGGTAGCTTGCCGTCTGGGCGTTCGTTAACAAAGCGGATTTCCATCGAATTCCGTGCCGCAAAATCCCTACAGAAATTGTCGAGCGCCTTCGCCAGCCCCAGGAGTTCCACCTGCGAGGGATGCAAGCGTCGTGAAACGTTGTGAACATCGCTGGCGATTTCGCTGGCCACCTTCGCGAGTGCCTCCAGTTCCTGCGCCAGCGACGACTTATGGTTCACCGAGGATTGCTTCAATCGCTCCAAATCGATGTTGAGTAGGGCGAGGCGCTGCCCCGCGTCATCGTGCAGGTCTCGCGCGATGCGGGCTCGTTCTTCTTCCTGGGCCCGGGCAAGGCGCTTCCGCAAGGCCGCGAGCTTTTCCTCAGACCGTTTCCGTTCGGTAATGTCCTGATAGATCGCGAAGGCACCGACAAAGTCGTCACCTGAATAGACTCTGACTCCATGGAGTTCCACGTCGATCAACGTGCCGTCCTTACGGCGTCGCTGCGCGGTTGCATGGACAACGCCCCCCGCCTTAACAGCCTCAGAGAGCCGCGCGGCCTCCGCCTTGTCGTGGGACGCGATCAAATCGTCCAGGTTCTTGCCCTGAATCTCCGATTCGCTGAAAAAAAACATCCGCTCGAAAGCGGGATTGCAGAAGCGGACAAGCTGTTTCTGGTCCATGATGACAATGCCCAGCGGACTATTGGCAATAAGAGCATCCATGTACATCACGCGCTCTTTCAACTCCTGCTCGGCGCGCTTGGTGGCGGTGACATCAAAGGCGCTAGCCAAGATCGCTGGTTTGCCGTTCAACTCGGTGAGGGCTCCCGAAAACTCCAGCCAGCGTTTTTCTCCGCTCTTCGTGAGGATGGCAAATTGATAGCGGCTCGGCACCGGCTGCTCGCCTCGTAGTCTCGCCAGCGCTTTTGCTTGGACTGCCTCCCGAAAGTCCGGGTGGAGCAGATCCCACGGGTTCATCGAAACGATCTCGTCCCGCGAATAGCCTGAAATGGCTTCAAACTCCCTGTTGAAATAAACAAATTGATTGTCTTGCAATAGCCAGATTGCCGAACTAACCGTTTCTGCAACCAGTCGGAACTTTGCTTCGCTTTCGCGCAAGGCTTTCTCGATATGCAGCCGCTCGGTGATATCCTCTCCAGCCGCCAGGGCACAGGGCTCTCCGTTCACATCGATCACCTCGACCGAATATAGCGCGTTTACGAGCCGCCCCGATTTTGTGCGCAGACGCACTTCGCGCCCGGTCACCTTGCGGCGATGCAGCGAATCCGCCATGATGCTGGCAAAATCCGCGCTATCGGCCCACAGTCCGATCTCCAGGACGGTTTTCCCGATGATCTCCTCGCGGTTGAATCCGCTTTGTCGCTCAAAACTGGCATTCACATCGAGGAACCGGCCGTCCCGCAGGGAACTGATGGTCATGGCGTGTGGGCTTGCCCGGAAAGCGGTTTCGAATTTCTGCTCCGAAAGACGCAGTGCCTCCTGCGCGCGGAAACGATCGGTAACATCGTGAGCCATGCCGCGGATAACGGGCGAGGAGACGCCCGCGGACCGTAACGTGGAAGTGTATTCCCAGATACGCTCCTCCCCGCTGCGGGTGACCACAACCATATAGCCTTTGTCCTGACCGTTTTCCCGGACTCGTTCCACAAAGGCAGGATAGAGATTCCGGAATCGAGGAGCCAGCAGATCCCGCATGTTCATGCGGAGTACTTCTTCCAGCTCATACCCAAGGCGGCGGCAGGGTGTAGGGTTGATCGAGAGAATGCGGCCATCCAGGTCATGCGTGCCTATCAGATCCTCGCTGTTTTCAACGAGGTCGCGATAACGGCTTTCGCTCTCGCGCAGGTCCAGTTCCATTCGCTTGCGCTCGGTGAGGTCCACGAAGCTGATGAGGTAGAGGTTACCAAGGCCTGACAAGTGAAATTCGATGTCGCGGAAAGACCCGTCTTTCGAACGTACACGGGCTTCCATCGTCTCTATATCGGTGCAGCCCTGGTTTGCCTTTTCGATCAGCCTTTGCCATTGGCCTTGGATCGTCTCGCGGTAGACCGGGTCGGGATACGCGAGTGGCCACCATTCGGCAACGTTGTGGAAATCTTCCAGCGTGTAACCGAAGAGATTTGTGAACCTCGCGTTTACGAGGAGCGCTTCTTCACTCGGTGCTCGCGAAACCAACATGGCGGCGGGAGAGTGCTGAACGATCTGCCGGCTTAACTCATCGCTTTGGCGAAGTTCCTTTTCCGAACGCAAACGTCTTTGAATTTCGAGCTGAAGCGAAACGTTATCTGCCGCGAGACCAAGACTTCTTTTTTCGCTCGCTTCCAACTCGGACTGTGTGAGTTTGTAACGCTCTACGAGAAGGAGAATCATTCCAAGACACACACCGCAGGTGTCAAGCAGGTCGAGAAAGAGAAGCCTGTTGTGCGAGAGGAATTCGATGCTGGCGAGATCGTGCAGCGCTGATGGGAATTCCAGGCCCCAAAACTTGCTGACCACTTCGGCGAAGGCTAGAAAATACAAAAATTGGTCGATCGCATAGGCGAAGCAGAAAATTCCCGTGATGGCGGCGGCCCAGGAACGGTTGAGGCGGAACTGTCTCCAGAAGACCCCGCAACAAAAGAGCAACGCCAGGGCGAGTGCAAAGGTACGACTCAGGTTGCGTACCGCCATGCTGGCAACGGGTATGGCGCGCCAGTAGAACCCCAGGAAAAAGCATACGGAAGCCGCCACGACGGCAACGCCGATGCCCGTCCAGAACACGCGCCGTCGCAGTTTGTGGGGGGCGCGCCAGCTCAAACCGCCGAACACCAGCAGGGCAATCTCAAGGAACCCAGAAAGCAATAAAACGAATACGAGACAAGCTTTCAGCGGCGTCCAGGCAGGACCAACGCGCAACGAAATCGCGGCCGTGCCGAGATAAACGGCGAAGGCCGTCCAGGCCAAGGCCCACCAGCGGAAAAATTCAAATTTGCGAAGTCGCGCGTAAAGAGCCCAGAGCAGAAGAACCAGAAAAACAGTCAGTAACAGCTGAATGTTGACCGAGAGATAAAGTTTTTCGCTGGCCGTCTGCATGGCGCAAGGATGCGAATCCCCGGGCAGATTTCCGAAGAATTGGGTGTATTCGAGTCCTTTCAGTTTAACCTACTTCGAAGCGCTGCGCACGCCGCAACCCACGATTGCAAAGGCCAGAATCAAGGCGATCACAGGGTCGCATGGATGCCTGTGGCGAAGCGTCGTATGCGCGATGTAAAAAGCAACAGGAAAGACGACCGGGAACGCGGCCACTGGAAAGAAGTAGGGACTATGCGAGAGCCGGAGCCGCGCGAGGCCTGCGACAACTCCAAGCAACGTGACGGCGTTCCAAAGAAAGAGGAAGCGCACGAAAAAAGAGTCTGTTCGCAAGAAATCCTGCCAAGGTGTTTCTGTGCCGAGCCACGTGGCGATGACCCTGCGGCCAAAGAGCTGACAGTAGAGCGCCGGATGAGCGTGTACAAAATTCACGGCCTTGAGCCACTTCTCATGCAGGAACTCAGTTTCTCCGACCTGATGGTATAGGTGCACTTCTTCGTAGCGGGTAATGCGGTTGACCGCGCGAGAATGCTCGTCAAAGATCTCGTTATTGCCCGACCAGAACTCGTAGACAAAATTGGAGCGCAGAGGAATGAACCGGTGGAACTGGACATAGTTGCGCACCGTCCAGGGAGCACAAGTCAAAATCATGACGCCGGCGGCAGCGAGGAAGGGATACGCGCGGAAGGTTTTGTCGGAGATATGGCGATAGAAAATCCAGCCAAAGAGGAAAGGCAGGAGCGACCCTAAAGCTGGATTAGTGAGCAAGGAGACTCCCCAAAGAAGACCGTAGAGGCTCGCTTCTCGATAACTGAGCGAGTCAGCAAGCCGCAGGGTGGCCCAGAGCAAGGCCGCACCCAACAGCGCGGACAGCGACGTATCCCAAACCCACTCAAATGGCATCATGATTCCACTCGGGAAGATGGCCCACAGCCAGGCGGCCAGCGCACCTCGAACGGGCCCGGCAATCCGTCGCCCCGAGTAGCAGACTGGAATCGAAGCAAGTGAAGAGAAAATGCAATTCAAGAAAACAGCGGCGTAAAATGACGCCAGGGTAAAAGCGCCGAAAAGCTTGAAGAGAGCGGCGAGCAAAAGAGGGTACAGTGGCGAAAGCCAGGCCGTTGGCCCGGTGGGTTGGCGGAACAGACAGCAGAAACCCCTTCCGTCTGACAAAGCGGCGGCGACATTCCCCACTTCATTCTGAAAAGGAACGAAAGCTAGCACCTCCGCCGGAATCAAGCGCGCCTGATGAATAACATAGGCAGTGCGCAGGGCCATGGCGATCAAGGTGATAAGCGAGATTGACGAAAACAGCCGATAGACGCGCTCTCGCATCGCAGACCTGAGAATACAGCGAAAGAAAACCATTTCGAAAGTTCGAAGCGCGCCATGAGAAGGCTTGTCAGGTCGTGCCAGTTTCGCTTACAGTGATTTTGAGCCTCAGGAAAGCCGTGGGGCCCGCATCCCGCCCGACTTCCAGCCGAACTCCAGAAAGGAAATACCGATGGGGAAGAAAATGAGCTGGACTGTGCACGCAGCGCTTCTAAGCGCACTCTTGCTGGCAGGCTGCACGAACGCGCAAAAGGAGGCGACTCAGGCTGCCATCAATGCAGCCCAGTCGGCGATCGACACAGCGACCAGTGACGCGGAGAAGTACGCACCCGAGCAACTCCAGGCGGCTCGGACTGCGCTGCAAAATGCAAAAGATGCCCTGGCAAACAGCGATTACCAGGGAGCGCTCAAGGCGGCGCAAGATGCACTCAGCAAGGCAAAGGACCTGCCGACAGCGGTGGCCGCAAGGAAAGACGAATTGAAGAAGTCCTGGGACAGCCTGAACGAGGTAGTCACCAAGTACCTCGACGCTGTCAAGGCCAAGCTGGACGCATATTCGCGAGGCGCGCATCTGCCGGAAGGCATGGACAAGACAAAGCTCACCGAGGCAAAAGAAGAATACGCGCGGCTGAAGAAGCAGTGGGCTGACGCATCGGCCGATGCGGCCAAGGGAGCGCTGGAGAGCGCACGGCAAAAAGCCTCGACGCTAAAGGATCAGCTCACAAAATTGATGGAAGAGCTCGGCATCAGGCCATAAACAGCTCTAGAGCGACTCGACGCGCCAGAGCAGGCGGGCTGAGAACGAAGTGTTCTCGGTGAGCGCAGGGCGCCACAACGCGAGAATCTGCGAGCCCTGATACACGCGCTCGAAACCGCCCTCGGACTCGGAGACTGTCTCAATCGGAGCCACCCAGAACCCCTCCGAATCGGGTGCCTTCAACATAATGCGGAGGCGCTGCCAGCCATCTTCCATACGCAGGAAAGGACCGGGAAGAGCGCCGGAAAACCGCAGATTGTGCGGGCCGTTAGGAGTCTCGAAGAAGCGGTCCGGCTCGGTAGGCGCCAGCAGATTGATAACCGATTCGATGCCGAATAGAACCGCGCGCCCGAGAGGCCAGGAAAGCGTAAGCGCAACGTCACAGCTGACCTCGCAACCGTTTGGCGAAGGAGCAAACAAGAAGTGTTTTGTGATCAAGACGCGCGGGGGCTTTGCGGGATCGCTCGCGAGTTCTGGGAGGAGCAGTTCGAGGACCAGGTCGGCATGACTGGCGGAGGAATTCCGGATCTGAAAAGTGCCTGCAGCTACGCCAGCCAGTTCGTTGAGCTCGAGCGTTTCGTAGTCACCCGGCGTTCGCGCAGGATCACACAGTATCACCCGGAAGGAGTGGCGAGCGAACCGGTCGTAGCGGACAAAGCGTTCGAGATTAGGCTCCTTGACGCGGACTTGATCGTGGATGGAAACAGCGCCCCCGGTCGAAGGTGCGCAAGAAGCAGCTTCCTTCAAGCGTGAATGGTAAGCCTCAGGACGCCGGGAAATGGAGTTGATCAGCGTTGCCGCGCGCGGCCGGAAATCGAGAACCGCCATGGTGGCTCCATCAGAGGGCTTCAGAAGTGCCTGATACTCAGGCGCTGTGAAAAGAAGCTCGGAAGCTCCATCGGCGTCATAATCCAGAAACTCCACGCGAGGAACCATGTTGCCGGGAGTAAGTTGGTCGGCAAGCGATTCCGCCCGCACGAGGTTGCGCCAAAGTTCCGTACGCAGATGAGGCGCGTAGATGCCGCCAAAGACGCCGTGCCAGTAAGCGTCGTTGCCCTGGCCGCGCAACATGTGGTCGCGAGCCTCCCTAAAAACAGCCGAGTGCCCATAGCGCGAGCGGCGTGGGGGTACCGAAGCGATAGCAGCGGAAACTCTCATCATTTTTTTCTGCAGTAGATTCGATTCCGCATATTTCCGGAAAAAACCGCGCCAACTGCTCCCGCGAACGAAGGCAAGCAGATCGGGACGGGCAGCAAATTCCTTGTGCAGAGCGTAGACACGCAGGCGCGTATTCGTGGGCAGCACCCATTCCATCATCTCCGCGTAGGAAGCGGTCGGGAGGTCGGCGCGGCCCAATGGATGGTGAGAAGCCATCAGTGCTCCCGGCGTCGTGGTCTTCAGCCAAGATGAGTTTTCCTCGAGAGCATCGAAGAACTGCTTGAGCCAGCCGTCGACGTAGCAATGCTTATAAGTGCCCGGCCAGACGCCAAATTTCTCCATGTCGTCGCCAAAGGCCGCGGCGCCATTTGGGTGACGTTGCGCCGCGGTCTTTAGGTACTCAATCGATTCCTCAACCTTGCGGAACGGAATGAGGTAGCGCAGTTCCTTCAGCCCCGCGAACAACCACACCGACTTGCCGCAGTCTTCCGCGAGATATGGTCCAAAGAGCTCTTCAGGCTCGAAACCTGCTGCGAGAAACGGAAGATCGTCAACAAGCGTGTACGCAACCTTGGCGGTCGCCAGAGTTGAGGGCAATTGCGGCTCCCAAACGCGTTCGGCCAGCCACGCGCCGGTAGGACGCTTGCCAAAATGCTGCTCCACGTATTCGGCGAGTCGCTTGAGTTGCTCCAGCCGATCCGCTTCCGGAATGGAGATAAGAATCGGCTCGTAAAAGCCGCCACCGAGAACCTCCACCTGCCCAGAAGACACCATCTGGCGGAGGCGCTCGAAATACTCGGGATGATGCTTTTCGATCCAAAGAAGCAGCGGCCCCGAATAGTGCAGCCCGACGTGGATGCTAGGATGCTTTTCCAGCAGCGAGAGGAAGGCATCATAGGACTTTTTGTAGCACTCCTCAAAAACGTGTTCGAAATTACCGGCTGGCTGGTGGGCATGTATGACAGAGACGAGATGGAGGGAGGGACTGGATTGAGGCATGACGTTCCTCGTCCATAATACCCGAGATACGGACGGAGTGGAGAGCAGGAAACGAGTGCGAAAATCACCTAGCGCTATTTGGGTGAGATACGTTGACTAAGCCAGCCGGAAATAATCTCCAAGGCTTCAGGTGCGAAAGTCTCCTCGATCGCGGCATATTCGGCGGGCGAACCGGAATAAGCGTGCTGGAAAAGATGATTCAGTTCGGCAAGCTGGCGAATGTCGGCGTCCTGGTTGCCGGCCTCCCGCAGCGCCTTTTGCAGTAGAGGAAGGTTGGTTTTGGCCGGCACCTGCAAATCCTTTTGCCCGTACAAGGCCAGCACCGGACACTTGGTCTTCTCCAAGTTGGGTATCGGATCGTAATCGAGAAAGAAGCGGAACCACGGCGAACTCATCATTCGCAGCTGAGGTTCAAGCGCCGCGGGCGGAATGGCCGAGGTGAGGCCGCTTTCCTTCACAAGGTCATTCAGCTTCCCGGTGAGGATGCCCGGATTTGGCTCCTCTCGCACCAGGTCGTACGCTGCTTTGTCGAATGTGAGGCTGGCAACCAGCTGCGCGTCCGAAAGCCCACCGGCCCGGCCGATAAGTTCCGATTGGTTGAGAAGCGTATCCTGACCCTTTGTAGCGGGAGCAGCGAGAAGAACGAGCCACGGCAGGTCCTTCGAGTGCGATGCAATATAGGGAGCGATAATGGCGCCTTCGCTGTGGCCGATCAGTCCCAATCGGGAAGCATCAATTTCCTTGCGCGTCTTCAGGAAGGCGACACCCGCCTGCGCATCGCCGGCCAAATCAAGGGTTGTGGCTCTATCCGCTGAGCCGGTGGATTTGCCGGCACCGCGCTTGTCATAAAGCAACACCGCAATTCCCTTCCGCGTGAGGTAGTCGGAAAGCACC
>Ga0306920_100000863_pt1 | contig 36850 bp, 46 predicted proteins | sample flu12Cox44000170_FD_204666 | JGI IMG/M metagenome (GOLD analysis project Ga0306920, IMG submission 204666) | Lab enrichment of tropical soil microbial communities from Luquillo Experimental Forest, Puerto Rico - flux4day.12C.oxic.44.000.170 (v2)... | ecosystem: Environmental > Terrestrial >... | reverse complement strand
CCGATCGACCGGCCGTCCAACGGCCTGCTCGGGCGACATGTAGGCCGCGGTGCCCAAGATCATGCCGGCACGAGTGTGCCCCAGAGTCAAGGTGGGAGAGGCACCGAGCAAGGAAGCAGGCGGCTCGTCTTCTAGCACTTTGGCCAGACCGAAGTCGAGGACTTTAACCACGCCGTCCGGATTGATTTTGACGTTGCCGGGTTTCAGATCCCGATGCACCACACCGCGTTCGTGAGCGTACTCGAGCGCGTCGATGATTTGCCGGGCGATGGCTAAGGCCTCTTCCGGCGGCACCGGTCCAGCGGCGATCCGGTCGGCCAGAGTCGGCCCTTCGATCAACGCAAGGGCCAGTGCGCGTGCGCCGCCGGATTCGACGATGCCGTGAATGGGGCCGATATTGGGGTGGTCGAGGGAGGCGAGGACTTCGGCTTCACGCTGGAAGCGCGCCTCGCGTTCGGGATGGTCCGAGAAATCGGAGGGCAGAACCTTAAGCGCCACATCGCGTTTGAGCGTGGTGTCCCGGGCGCGGTAGACCTCCCCCATGCCGCCCGCGCCGATTGGCGCGAGGATCTCATACGGGCCGAGCTTGGTTCCCGCGGCCAGTGCCATGATTTCAAACGATTCTACACCCGCGGAGTATCGCAGGAATGATTAACGGCGAAATCGGAGATGTTCCACGACCAAGTCGCTGCAATAACCGCACCAGGCAGGGGGAGAGCGCTACTCGTCGGCGTCGGCGATTTCACCGCCATTTCAGCGCTCGTGAATCGAGTTTGCCCTCTCGGCATCTAAGCGTGACGGCGTCCCGAGCAGCTTCAATGAACAAGTCCGAAAGACGCTTCTGCTCTGGACAAAACAACGGGGTCGGGATGATGAACAGAACAATTGCTCCGGGGATAGTGACGGCCAGGCTGCCATGACCCAAGAGGGGGAGTTCTCGATCGCTTTCTGACGAGCGCGATCACGTGCGATCATGAGGATCCGCCCGGCGTCACGGAGGCCCTGGTGCACGTTGAGCCGACAGACGGCCACTAGGAGCTCCCGCTGGCACAGACCTTGATACGGCTCACGTCCTTTACATCGCGTCATCTAGCCGGAACTCTAGTGATTCATGTCATCGGCTCGCGAGCGCTTGTGGTGAGAGATCTTGTGATGCTGAAATTCTCGACTCAGTCAAGGGGTGGACCCTCCAGCTTATCCTGTGCGAAGCGCTTGAAGGGTATCGACGCGAGCAGCCCGAGCCGCCGGCACTGCCGACGCCAGGACTGCCGACACGAGGATGACTCCTGCCGATCCGATCAGCGGAAGCGGCCCTGGAAGTTGGAGTTCTGGAACGTAGTTGCCGGCCAGGCGCGACGGCCCCCAGCCCATGAGGCCGCCTGACGCAATGCCAATCGCAGCAATCATTGCACCGTCGATCAGCACTCCACCGAGAATCCGGCGGGGCTGGGCCCCCAGCAGGGATCTTTCATCCACCAAACATCTCAAGCGCCGCGCATTAAATCCTGGTGCAATGATGCGAGTGGGACCAAAGGTACGTTACGGGTCCTCTGTATTTCGTGGCGCGAAACCCGATCGCCATCATCTACTCGCTGTATTGCGCAGGGCAGGAGGCCGAAAAGGAGGGGACAATGTCCCCTGCTCACGCCCCATCACCCGCCGACAGAGAGACCGGGCCCAGCTTTGCCAGGGCGGCAGGCCCTGCCTGGCGCGATCACGCCCCCCGTAATATGGCCTCTGCGAGCGACAGGCCAGTGACATCCATACGCTGGTGGTACGTAGGTCCCACTGCTTCGTAACGGCGGCAAATGCGTTCTTAAAGCTATTCGACCAGGCGGCGCGCCTCCGGACTATCCTGCGGCAGCCGCTGCGTGTAGCTCCTTGACTTGCCTCCGGTGGTCCAGCAAATGAAGCCGCTGGAGCAATGCGTATTCCTTCCACGTAAGCTCAACAAAAAAGATCTGCGGTTCCGTGCTCGTGTTCTCAAGTTTCCGTAAGGCGACCATGACGGTTCTGACAGTGGGTGCATTCCCGTCCGACGGATGGTCAGAGGCGGCTTCCAGGACCTCAATCATCGCACGGTTCGCCTGATGCAGTTCTTCGACGAGGAGTTCCCAGGAGGCCCACTGCCCGGCACCCGAGCGAAGGGCTTCGTAAACGGGTGGAAGAGGCGGACGCCGCCCGGCCAGCAGATGGCGCAGTTCCTCGGCCCCGCGCACCTGGGTTTGGGAGATGTGATCGACCACTTCGGCAATTGTCCATTTGCCGGCGAAGGGGCGCAACCGTGCTTCGGATGCGGTCACTGCCGCAATGGCATCCTCCAATTCCCCGGCGGCGGAGTGAATCCTGGATCGAATCGCCATGGCGCTCATCTCGGAAGCGCGGGTCCTGAGATAGTCGAGCATCCGAAGGGATTCTGGTGCAAGCGGGGCTCCGTCTACAGCCATGATTCGATCCATAGTCACTCCTGTCTGTCGGGAAACTCGGTATCTCTCAGCCGCAGGATCATGGGATCGTCCCTTCCACCGTTGTCATTTGTCGCCCCGGGAGAACGCGGGTTCGGAATGGCATGATGCTCCTGCCGAGCCTGAACCAGCAAAGACTCATCACGGTCTATACCCAGAACGCGACCCTCTGGGCCGACCATCCGGGCAATGTCGGCTGTGATCGCCCCGGTACCACAACCGGCATCAAGAACCGACATGCCGGGACGAAGCACAGCCGCCAACCGCCGATGGTCGGCTTGAAGCGTTCGGCGACTCAGGATACGTGGTTCGGACTGATGGGATTGGTCGCTCATCATTCTTAGGCGTCAGCCAATGTTGGTAATTATGCTGGTGGGGGAGACATTTGGCAAATTGATAATCTTTCTACTTGGTATTACCTGATATTATGAAGGCTCCCAAGGTACCGGAAACCCCGTTGCTTTTCCAATCGCTTGGAACGATATCTGACAATATCGGTAGCTGAGTCGGAGAGTGATCCATCGCTTTCCCGGCACGGCCACGACCCTGGAATATGGCCTCGGCCAGCGTTGACAGCACGGTGACAGCGGCTTTCGGTTTTCCGGGAAACACCGCTTCGATTGCCTCTCGGAGTGGTCTAGACAAGCGGACGCTACACTCCGTTGGGCGTCCCGAGCCATGCATCCTACCTGAGCCCTCGGACATCTGACTAAAGCAGAGGAATGTGATGCCCGAGGCGCCGTCATTGCGAAGCGTGCACCGGATTGAAAAACTTGTCCAACTCTACACTGAGAAATCTGGCACGACAACCCACCCTGATGTAAAAATCACAAATGCGGTGGTGAATGGACTTGCGCATAATCTCGACGTACTTGGCCGACCTCTCTGTCCGTGCCGCTTCTATCCAAACCCGACTGAGGAGGCCCGCCACCGCACTTGGATCTGCGTTTGCGATGACATGCAGATTTACAAATACTGTCACTGCCTGTTATTTGTGACGAGCGAGGGGAAGCCGATTACGGAATATCTACCTGAGGATCACCCCGGCAGACTTGCGTACGGACTAGTGACTGACCCCACACCCGATAGGGGCCGCCCCTTGCGCGCGAGGGCGTCCCAACGCGAGCGCGAACGACAGTTGCGGCATTCATGATGCCGTCGATCCTGCCCCAGTCGCCCGGATCGAGCCCCAGAATCTCCAACGCCTCGACTGCCTCGACGGTGGGGACCCGCAGTTTGACGAAGCCGAGTGCGGTGGCCCAGAACCAGTTCATTCGAATCGTGTTGTCATCAAAGAGAAATGCCAGTATGCCACTTGCCAACAAACGAGTCCGAGCAAGTTCGGCGTGCACATAGTTGCGAAAGGTCGCCACAGTCAGCAGATCGTCTGTCTGCGTTTCTCGGAGCAACGGGCTCTGCTCGATAAAGTCAACCACCAACCCTCGTGCAGCGAGTTCTTCCCATACTGCAAGGACGATTTCGTCAGGATAGGTGTCGTCCGCAGCCGTTGCTATCAAGCCCAAGTCTCTATCGCTGAGTGTGGGGATCTGTTGTTTGGATACTAGCATGATTCTTTGAGAGGTTTAACGGAATGTCCATGTGGTCATCCCAGGGCCGCTCGTACACAGGACCGCAATCGCTGCTCATCTTCACTATACGCACATCAGGCGGAGGCGTTGGACCATACTAGCGAAAGGACCACGCGCCTCGGATAGCAAGCGTTATTCGTGATTATCGGTAGCTAATCGAGGGGTTCTCAAAGCGTGTTCCGAGCGCGTTCAGTGCCCCTTCGGCCCCGCCATTCCGAAAGGCGACGGCTTGTTTGCATCCGTGCCGTCCGTCTCCTGCGGTACCGCCCGAAACGCGAAGCCGGACCACTCACTCTTGATGCCGGGCCGCGAGCGAGCATCCACCGCCCATACACGCCACCGCCCCTTCTTATCGGCCCAGAATGTGAACGTGTACGCGATTGCCGTAAGCTTGGGCACGATGTAGCCCATCCCCTGCGCATCCGAACACCATCGGTCCTGGGCGCAGCAGCCGTAACAGTCAATTTCGATACCGTAGCCAGCGGCCTGCGGCACACCGGACCACGCAAACCCGACCGTCCGCGGATAGTTGCTGAACACCTCCTGATCGCGCGGAGCAACCAGCGCCGGCGCGGGCAGCCTGCCCGTACGGGTCACTCTCGCGTGACGTTGAGAGCAGCCCGCCAGAAAGACCAGGGCGCCCAACACCGCGTACCGAGTCTCGCGCCACCGCTGCATCGGGCCCACCCGCCGCCATTATCGCATCGGCTGACCGGACCGTCCATGAGGATGGCCTGATCGCGCTTTAACCCAGCGTCGTGCGCCCGCCGAAGACGGTGTCGTACCCCGCTAACGTTAGCCGGCAACTGTGCCGCTCGGTCGCCACGATAGATAGGTTTCGCCCTGCGCTGTTGCCACCCTCCGCCGGCCGGCCTCAATGCGCCGCTGCAACCGCCACTCGTACGCCGTTTCAACCGGACGGCAAAATTGATCCTCAATCCGGAGGAGGCGTCGGTGCAGCGCTCTCATGGCAGGCCCGCTGTTTCCGCAGCCGAAGACAAACGGTCGGCTTCCTCCTTCGTTATGGGTGTACTATCAGGCGCGAAATATTGGTTCTCGGGCTGCCCCAACCGCGTTATGTACAAGGTCTCGCCTTTGGAATCGACGGCGCAAAGCCCGATTTGGGTTCGCTGGAACCCCGGTTGGGATTGAAATTCAAGGCGCTATAAACGCGCCGCTAGGCTGCGCGTGCTGTCCCCAATACGTCGGTCGCGCTCTCTGGCGAGGATCTCAAAACGACGGTCGAGGGATTGTTCCTGTTGAGAGAGAGTGTTTCTCCGGCGAATTGTTGCCAGAGCGAGTCACAAAACGCGCGATAATTCTTGTGCCAGCGAAAGCGATGCCTGAAATCTGGCAATTCAAGAGTGAGCAGGTCCCAGTTCTTGTTCGGACAACAGCACGCCACCACCGAAGCTCAAGCGCTCTGGGACAGCCCCTCCCTTCGTGACCTTCACCGCACAGTACTTGAATTCGGGAATCTTGCCAAACGGATCGAGAACGGGGTTGGTGAGCATGTTCGCCGCCGCTTCGTAGTAACAGAAGGGGACGAATACGGTTCCGGCGGGCATGTTGTCGTCAGCGCGCGCATAGAGGGAAATCTTTCCGCGCCGCGATTCAACCGTGAGAACCCCACCCGGAGGAATGCCCAGCTTCTCGAGGTCGAGGGGATGAACGGATGCAACCGGTTCCGGTTCGAGCGAGTCCAGTGCAATAGCGCGGCGGGTCATCGCCCCGGTGTGCCAGTGCTCTAACTGCCTTCCGGTGATCAGCACGATCGGATATTGGGCATCCGGCCGTTCGGCGGCGGTTATCAGATCCGCGGGAACGAACTTCCCGCGGCCCGACGCGGTCGGAAAATTCTTAATGAATACCACGGGGTCGCCGGGATCGCCCTCTTTCACACACGGATAGGTAACGCTGGATTCCCGCTCCAAGCGATCCCAGGTAATGCCTGCGATCGAGTCCATGCAGCTCCGCATCTCATTGAATACCTCGCGAGGATGCGTGTAGTACCAGTCGACTCCAATGCGGCGAGCCAATTCATTGAGAATCCAAAAATCTTCCCGTGCATCGCCAGGAGGATCGAGCGCTTTCCGCCCCAGTTGCACCATGCGATCGGTGTTGGTCACGGTGCCGATTTTCTCCGGCCATGCCGTTGCGGCCAGCACCACGTCGGCAAGGTACGCCGTTTCCGTCAGGAAGATATCCTGCACTACGAGATGATCTAGCGCCGCGATCGCCTCGCGCGCGTGCTCCACGTCAGGATCCGACATCGCGGGATTTTCTCCCATGATGAACATGCCGCGAATCTCTCGCCGTTTGGCGGCTTGAATCGTCTCGACGACGGTTAGTCCGGGGTTTGGATCAAGCTGCGTCTTCCACAATCTCTCAAACCGCTTCCGCGCGGCGTCCGCTCCCACGGGCTGGTAGTCGGGGTAGACCATGGGAATGAGTCCGGAGTCGGACGCGCCTTGGACGTTATTCTGTCCGCGCAACGGATGCAGTCCCGAACCGGGCTTGCCGATTTGCCCTGTCGAGAGCGCCAGGGCGATTAGACAGCGAGCGTTGTCCGTTCCGTGAACATGCTGGGAAATTCCCATGCCCCACAGGATGATCGACGCCTTGGAAGTCGCATAGAGTCGGGCAACTTCGCGAATAGTCTGCACGTCGATCCCGCAAATCGGGGCCATGGCCTCGGGCGAGAACTCCTTCACGTTCTCGGCCAGTGCTTCGTAGCCGGAGGTGCGAGCGTTGATGAACTCCTTGTTGGCAAGGCCCTCTTCGACGATGACGTGCAGCATCGCGTTGAGCAGCGCGACATCGGTATCGGCCTTGAATTGGAGAAAATACGTCGCGTGCCGCGCCAGATCGGTGCCCCGGGGATCGGCCACGATGAGCTTGACCCCCGACTTGGCGGCGTTCTTGAGCCACGTGGCCGCGACCGGATGATTCACCGTGGGGTTGGCACCAATCAGAAAAATTACTTCTGCGTTGGCCACGTCGCGCACTTGGTTCGACACCGCGCCCGAATTGATGCCTTCCATCAGCGCCGCCACGCTCGACGCGTGGCACAACCGCGTGCAGTGATCCACGTTGTTCGAACCAAAGCCCGTCCGCACCAGCTTTTGAAAAAGGTAGGCTTCTTCGTTGGTGCACTTCGCGGAGCCGAAGCCCGCTAGCGACCGCTTCCCATACTGGTCGCGGATCTCGCGCAGGCCCTTGGCCGCGAAATCCAGCGCTTCCTCCCAACTGGCCTCCCGAAAAATCTCCTGCCAATTCTTGGGATCGACGACAAAGTCCTTGTGCTTCGGAATACCTGGCTTTCGGATGAGCGGCGTCGTCAGGCGATGCTTGTGCTCCACATAATCGAACCCGTACCGGCCTTTCACGCACAAGCGGCTCGAATTCGCCGGGCCATCTTTTCCTTGGACGTACAGGATCCGGTTATCCTTGATGTTGTACGTAAGCTGGCAGCCAACGCCGCAATACGGGCAAACCGAATCTACTTGTTTGTCGGGAGCGATGGCGCCCACACCGCGAGCGGGCATCAGCGCCCCTGTCGGGCACGCCTGGACGCATTCCCCGCACGCCACACAGGTGGAATCGCCCATTGGGTCGTCCAGGTCGAACACAATCTTGGAGTGCCCGCCGCGGAACGCGTAGCCAATCACGTCGTTCACTTGCTCTTCCCGGCAGGCGCGCACGCAACGCTTGCACTGGATGCAGGCGTCCAGGTTCACCGCCATCGCGGGATGCGACAGATCCCCGGCTGGTTGGTGTCGCGCGGCGAATCGTGGTTTGCCGACGCCGAGCTTGCTGGCCCAGAAGTCGAGTTCGGAGTTGAGCGTATAAGCAGTCTCGGGCACATCGGCAAGCAGGAGTTCGACCGACACCTTCTGGCTGAGCACTGCGCGAGCGCTGTCGGTGGTGACTTCGATGCCTTCCTTTGGATAGCGGCAACAGGAGGGCGCCAGGACACGCTCGCCTTTAATTTCCACCATGCAAGTCCGGCAGTTTCCGTCTGGCCGCAGACCGTCCTTGTAGCACAGGCGCGGAACCTGGATCCCATAGCGCTCTGCTATTTGCAGTAGGCTCTCATCGGAACGTCCGAGGACATTCTTGCCATTCAAGGTGAAGGAAACCTGCTTCGCCGGCGCGGCGCCCGGGCCATTGCGGTACGTTCCATTGACCCTGGGCGGGGCTTGCGTTGTACCCAGAACTGCGGATTCCTTCTGACGCATTACTCAACTTCTCCCGGAAAATATTTGAGCACCGTAAGGACCGGATTCGGAGCGGCTTGTCCTAAGCCGCAGATCGACGCATCCATCATGGCTTGCGAAAGTTCGTGCAGCAGCGCTGCATCCCACTTCCTTGCTTCGATGAGTTGCAATGTCTTGGCTGTTCCCACACGGCATGGCGTGCATTGGCCGCAAGACTCATTCGCGAAAAACCGGGTGACATTTCGCGCGGCAGCCGCGGCAGTGTCTTGGTTCGACAGAACCACAATCGCAGCCGACCCGATAAAACAGCCGTACTCGTTCAGAGTGTCAAAATCGAGTGGGATGTCGGCTTTGGACGCCGGCAGGATTCCGCCGGATGCTCCGCCGGGGAGGTAGCCGTACAATTCGTGTCCCTCTAGCATCCCGCCACAGAATTCATCAATGAGTTCCCGCAGCGTGATGCCTGCTGGAGCGAGATGGACTCCGGGCTTTTTGACTCGGCCGCTCACCGAAAAGGAGCGCAGGCCCTTTCGACCATGACGGCCATACTCTAAGAACCAGGCCGGCCCTTTTTCGATGATATCGCGGACCCAGTGGAGCGTCTCCATGTTCTGCTCCAGCGTGGGACGGCCAAAGATGCCGACTTGTGCAACGTAGGGCGGCCGTAAGCGCGGTTCCCCGCGCTTTCCCTCGATCGATTCGATCATCGCCGACTCTTCGCCGCAGATATAGGCGCCCGCACCGCGGCGAAGATGAATCAACGGTATCGGGCACGGTGGGTTCGCCTGCAGGGCCGCGATTTCGCGTTCGAGCAGCGCGCGGCAGCCATGGTACTCATCGCGCAGGTAGATGTAAATCGCGTCGATGCCCACCGCCCACGATGCGATCAACGCGCCCTCGAGAAAACGGTGTGGATCGCGTTCCAGGTAGTAGCGATCCTTAAAGGTTCCAGGCTCACCTTCATCGATATTGACTGCCAGTAGCCGGGGCGCCGGCTCGGCGGCCACGACTCGCCATTTTCGCCCAGTGGGGAAGCCGGCGCCGCCCAGGCCGCGGAGGCCGGAGTCTTCCAACGTCGCGATGACTTTTTCAGGCGTCCTTCGTCCGCTCACACACTCGGCGAGCAGACCATACCCCGCTGTGGCGCGGTAGGCCGCGTAGTCGATAGGCTCGGGAGTAACCGGCCCCGAGTCCGGGTGCGACACGCGCCCCGCCTGAACGGTTTCGACCACCTTGCCAGTGCTCGCGTGCGGGACCGGATTCTGGCCAACCACGGCAACCGGCGCCATATCGCAACGGCCCACGCAAGGCGCATGCAGCACGCGTACATCCGTGCCCAGGAGCGGCGGTAGTTTCGCAAGAAGCTGCTGCGAACCGGCCAGCTCACAAGCGATGGAGTCGCACACCCGCACCGTGATTGCCGGCGGCGCCGCTTCGCCTTCCTTGACTACGTCGAAGTGGTGATAAAACGTCGCCACCTCGTAGACTTCCGCCATCGCCAGCTTCATTTCCGCCGCGAGCGCGACCAGATGACGCGCCTGGAGGCACCCGAACCGGTCCTGAATCTTGTGGAGATGCTCGATCAGAAGATCGCGCCGACGAGGAGTATCGGCTAATAGCTCCCGAATTTCTTCTTGCGCTTTCGGGTCAACGCGCCGTCCTTTTGGCGTCGACCGCAAGCCGCCACCACCCCGCTTCTTCGTTTTCGATGATCGATCGGACGGCAGCGCGGAAACCGTCTCACTCATCGCATCCCTCTCAAAAACCCTTGATTTTCAGCGGTTATCATGGTGTCCACAACCCAGGCGAGCCCTGACACTAAACATGGATTGAACTTAGTTATGTTATCATCTCTTAAAGCTGCCACGTTCCATCCCCCTTGTTTATCAGGGGTTGAGCGTTCATCGCAAACCATGCGGGTAGAATTCTTCGGTGTCTCTCGTCAGCGCGCTGGCATCTCCCAATTGGAAATAGAGGCCGAGACACTGGGGCAGGTTCTGGAAGCATTAGCGCACCGGATTCCGTCCCTCCGTGAGTTCATCGAGGTGGACCGGCTGCATCCTTCGCTGACTGCCAGCCTGAATGGAGACTCGTTTGTCAGCGACCCTCAAACACGGCTGTCAAAGAATGATTGCGTGTTCATCCTTTCCGCGGATGCAGGCGGATAACCCAAGCGTATGTTTGGATACCACGGTACCTGCCTTCGCATCGACGCTTCCCTCGCGCGGGCGGAACACGTACCGCTAACGGAAGCCATCTTGCGCCAGTTCATCGGAGGTGGTGGTCTGGGTGTGCGACTGCTGCTCAATGAGGAATCTGCCCGACTAGACCCTCTCGCGCCCGAAGCACCCATTGTGTTCGCATTCAGTCCGCTGGTCGGGAGTCCCCTCACCACCTCGGCGAAATTCGCGGTCGTGAGCAAGAGTCCGCTGACGCAACGGATTAACGATTCTCTGGTCAGCAGTGGGTTCGCAATCGCTGGTAAAGGCTGCGGGTGCGACGCGATCATCGTCGTCGGACGGGCGCCCGAACTCTCCGTTCTTGTCATCGATGGAGACTACGGCGATCAAGACTCCATCCGTCTCGAATCCGCGGAAGAATATCGCGGCGCCTCATGCCAGGAAACCGAGATGGCACTCAAAGCGCGATTGGGCGCAAACTATCGAATCGCCTCGATTGGTGTCGCTGGGGAGAATCGGGTTCGCTACGCCACCATTTCGCATGACGGCCGCCACGCCGGAAGAGGCGGCAGCGGCGCCGTACTGGGCGCCAAGAACATCAAGGCGATCGCGATACGCGGGCATCGCCGGACCGACTGGGCGCATCCTCAGGAACTGACAGAGCTGAGTAAGGCCCTCTCCCGACGATCCTTTGGTCCAGCTACGGCCAAGTACCGCGAGCTTGGCACGGCCGCCAATTTGCTCACTTTCAATCGCTTTGGCGCGCTCCCGACGCGAAACTTTCAAAGTGGTACGTTCGCTGATGCTGCCAACATTTCTCCCGAGGAACTCAGCGCCACCCGCTCCAAGACTCGCAAGAGCTGCATGGCGTGCACCATCGGTTGTGAACACATCTACGGCAGTAGCACAGGCGGCGTGCGTGTGGAGTACGAGAGTCTGTTTGCGATGGGTTCGCTCTGCGGCGTGGGAGATGCGGAGACGGTTCTGCACGCCTCCCAGCGGTGCGATGAATTGGGCATCGACACGATCAGTGCGGGCGGTACCATCGCCTTCGCCATGGAATGTGTGGAGCGGGGCTGGCTCGATGAACCCTGGCTCCGGTTCGGAAGCCGAGATGCGCTCCTGCGAGCTATCGACCTGATTGGCTCGCGCTCGGGGCTTGGCGATCTTCTCGCGGAGGGCAGCCGGCGGGCGGCCATCGCCATCGGGCACGACAGCATTTCGATTGCTCCCCAGGTGAAGGGGCTCGAAATTCCGGGCTATGAGCCTCGGGCTCTCCAAACTATGGCGCTTGGTTTTGCGGTGGGAGCGCGCGGCGCCGACCACAATCGCAGCGGCGCCTACGAGGTCGATTTCTCCGATAAGGTGGACCGCCGCCGCGTCACTCTCGATGCCGTCAGGCTTGCCATCGAGACCGAAGATAAAGCAGCCTTGATGGACTCCCTGATCCTGTGTAAGTTCCTGCGCGGTGTCCTCACCGACTTCTACTCCGAAGCTGCGGACATTCTGCGAAACGTCACCGGATGGGATGTGAGTTCGGACGAATTACACGAAGCCGCGCGCCGGATCGTCTCCGCCAAACGTGACTTTAATGTGCTGGCCGGCTGGACCCTCGCCGAAGACACCTTGCCCGAGCGGTTCCTCAATACCCCACTGCCGGACGATCCCCGAGCATCGCTAAGCCCCGAACGCCTCCACGCTTTGGTGGCGGAGTATCACCGCCAGCGCGGCTGGGACGCGGCCCCTCAGCCCGCCGGCTGAAATCCCGCATCCGCCAGCGCCGCCAGATAGTCTTCCCGGGTATTCAGGTTCCGCAGGGTCCGCAGGTCAGGATCGAGTGACCGCATCTCCTCTGGCCGCACCCGGCGGGTATCGGCCGCATCGAACAGAAACGCGGGGCGGAGTTTATCCGCCGCCAGTAACGCCTCTACATGGGGCAGAACGCCGCGCCTGTAAACCGCGGAGAGAGGATGCGCAAAACCGTCGATCTCCATGACCGCGATGTCATGACTGCCCAGAAGCTCGATCATCCGCTCGACAAAACCCGTAACCAACAGCGGAACGTCGCAGCTCGTCGCATAGGCGGCGCCGACATGAGCTGGCAGTGCTTTGAGGCCGGCTCGTAGGCCTTCGAGCGGTCCCCGGGATTCACGTTCGTCGCGCGCGACGATAATCTCCTCCGGTAATTCAGGGAGAATCTGGTTCTGGGCCGCCACCACAACGATTGGAGAAACCACCCTGCCGAGCAGCCGCACGACGCGTTGTAGCATGCTTTCCGGGCCGAACGGCAGGGTGGCTTTCGACGTGCCCATTCGCGTCGATTTTCCTCCGCAAAGGACAATCGCTCCGGTGGTCACGGCTGCATTCCCATGCGTAAGAGCGCCTCGCGGATGGACTGCTGACGCAGCAGGTCTCTCAAGGCGATTGCTCCCGGCCGTTTCGCGCGCGATCGAGGCAGGACGAAATCGTATTTCTCGTGCTGGAATGGCAGAAAACCGAGCCCGCGGCTATGCGCGATCATGTCCAACGTCATCCCCCAGTCCGCGCGCGACTGCGCCACGGCGGCCGCCACGGCATTGTGGTTTCGCGGCTGAACCGCGTAGCCGCGCGGTCTCGCGCCGCCCAGCAACCGGTCGATCAAGACTCGCGTACCGCTTCCCGGATTGCGGTTGATCATCACGCATTCGGGATCTCCGAGCGCATTTGCGATCGCCTCTTGGGCCGTCCGGCCCTCGAACCGTGTGTCGCCGCGGCGGAACACGACACCCTGCAGCCGTCCGTAGCCCGGTATGAGTTCCAGCTCCGGTGTCAGAAACGGCCGGTTGTATTCGTTCGTCCTCGCGTCTAGAAGATGAATGCCAGCTGCGTCGCACTGGCAGCGCTTGGCGGCCTCCAATCCTGCGGTGCTTCCCACTGCCAGAAACTTGGAGCGTATACCTTGCTGCTGAAGCACGCCCAGCAAGTAGTCGAGAGCAATGCAGTGGCTTCCCATCACCACCAGATCGGCGAGATGCAAATCCCGCCCGAGAAGCTGCACCTGAATGATCGTGCCGGCTTCGACGATCTCCTCGTGGCGGTCAATCGTTGCAAAACCGTCGGCTCGGCTGAAAGTAGTTACGCTGCCGGATCCTTGTCCCATCGGGAATGCCGCAAGGGAGGGCGACACTCCGTCATCCGGCGCCTCGACCAGTCCAACCAGCAGATATTCCGTCCGGCCGATCTCGCTATTCACTCTTACCGCTAGCTTCGCCGGCACAACCTCGCGCTCTTCCAGCCCCCGCCCAGCGAGCGACCGGATCACTGGAGCGAGGAACTCGTGAAACGTGAAGATGGCTGAGGTGGGGAACCCCGGAAGCACTGCCACCGGACGTCCGCCCGTAGCCGCCAGGCAGATCGGTTTCCCGGGTTTGAGCGCCACACCGTGAGCTACGACGCCGGGATCCTGAAGCTCCGCTACCACCCGGTACGAGACATCCCCCGCGCCTTTGCTCGTTCCGCCCGACAGCAGTACGACGTCCGCGAATTCCAGTGCGCTGTACAGGCGTTCCCGCAGCGCGTCAATATCATCTGGTGCAATTCCCAGAGGTCTCGCGTCTCCGCCCAGCTCCCGCACGGCGTCCGCCAGCACCTGCGAATTGGAATCATAAACCTTGGACGGTTGCATGGGTTCGCCCGGCCGGATAATCTCGTCGCCCGTGGAAAGAATGGCCACCACCGGTTTGCGCCAGACGTCCACCGTCGCGACGCCTATTGCGGCCAGCACTCCCGTGTCTCTACTAGTGAGGGGATGCCCGCGGCGAAGCACCGTCTCGCCCGACGTGATGTCGGTTCCCGAGAACGTAATGCCGCTGCCGGCCGTCACGGCGCGAGCCACTCGCAGCTTTGAACCGCAAACTTCCGCGTGCTCGACCATGACAATCGCGTCTGCCCCACGCGGGACCATGCCGCCTGTAGCGATTGGCGCCGCCGTTCCCCGGCCAATTGTAGTCTTCGGGACGATGCCAGTGTGGATTTCTTCGGGCCCGAGGTCGATCCACCGTGGCACTTCTTCGGTAGCACCGAAAGTATCTTCGGCTACAACCGCGAACCCATCCACATTGGACCTGTCGAACGATGGCACATCCACTTGTGCCAGCACATCGCACGCCAGTACACGTCCGAGCGCCTCATCCAGCGGAACCGTCTGCATGCCGCGTGGTGTCAGGTCGAGCGCCGCGCGAAAACGGAGCTCCGCTTCATCCCGATCCAGAACTTGAAGGAATTGCTCCTGCTCACGCATAGAGCCAGACTTCCACCTCGGCGCCCGCGGGAAAGCCTTCGCTGTCGTCGCCCACGATCACAAAACCGTCTGCCCGTGTGGTCGATGTGAGCAGCGAAGCGCCCCCCACCGAAAGCGGTTCAACCAATCCATCGGCCATCTTCACCCGGGCATAATCCAGACGCCCGATCGGTGAGCTGAGTTTTCGGCTCAGCCTCCCGCGGACGCTGCGGTAGGGCCACTCCTTAGGGCGTCCGCCCAGCGCCCGAATCGCCCGGCCGGCGAAAAAGTCATAACCGCACAGGCTCGACACGGGATTGCCGGGAAGCAGGAATATCAGGCGCTTCCCAATGCGCCCGAAGCCTGTAGGACTGCTGGGCCTCATGGCAATTCCGTGTACCGCCAGCTCCCCTTGCTGCGCCACGATCCCAGGGGCCAAATCCTCGATGCCTACGCTCGACCCTCCCGAAACCAGGACCACGTCGGCATCAGCGTGCAACGCTTCCAGGATGGCATCGCCGTCATCGCAAAGTAGACCGGGAAAATCTACCGTGCCGCCGTCTCGTTCCGCCAAGGCGGCAAGCATCGGTCCGTTCGCGTCGGTGATGTGAAATCCTAGCGGCTGTGAACCGGATGGTAGTAGTTCGTTCCCTGTAATCGCCAGACGGACCCGCGGTCGCCGGATCACCTCGACCTCCCCATAGCCAATGGAGCTGAGAACGCCAACATCTTGCGGCCGTAGCACACGCCCCGCTTCCAGCACCGGCGCGCCCCGACCGATATCCTCCCCGCGCTTGCCTACATTCTTGCCGGGCGACATGGCCATCAGCGCGCCGATACAACCGGGAGTCGCTCCGGAAGCAGTCGTTGGTTCCGCCGCTGCCCATTCAGCCGGGAGCACCGCGTCGGTGCCTGGCGGCATTGGCGCGCCTGTCATCACACGTACTGCTTGGCCTTCTAAAACCGATCCTTCGAACGGGCGCCCAGGCATCGAGTCACCAATCACGACGATTGGCAGGACGTTATATGTGCTCGCGCCCTCGGTCGAGGTAGCTACTAAGGCATAACCGTCCATTGTCGCGCGATCGAAACCGGGCACATCGAAATCGCTGACAACGGAAGTGGCTAGAACTCGACCCGCTGCCTCCCGCAACGGTACCGGCTCAGCGTCCAACACGTGCAGTTGCGCATCCAGCCAGGATAAAGCGGCTTCGACCGTCTGCCGCCGCAAGAATCCACGCATCCGCACGTCATCGATGGTTCCCTTTGGGGGGTGTCGCATGCGCGATCCTCATTCCATAGTATTTCACGTGAAGAGCGATGGCGTCTCTAATTACTAATCTAGAGCGTACGAGCCTGGAGGAAGATCGATGCGCATAGCAATCGAGCCGATCTGGCGTTTCACTTGGGAAGGAGATCCAGAGCCCAACCTCTCGCCCCGACATGCCTCGAATCTCCTCGACAAGTGGTCGGCTTTTTTGGCTCACCGGTGGTCGAGTCTACGAGCGGGCCTAAGGTCTTGCTCACCCCTTTGGGCACTAAGCTCGTGTGGGCCGCCGAGCGACTGCACGCGCGACTTGGCCCACCGCTTCAGAACTTCGCTCAAGAACTCAAGGAACAGATCCGGCAATTGGTCCCTCATCGTCAATCAGTACTGCGCATAAACGCGAGTCACGGATTCGCTGTGGCGAAGTTGAGGGACCTTCTCCTGAGTGAAGAAGGCCTTGGCGTCGACATCCGCTATGTCGCAAGTCAGAGCGCGCTTGTCTCCTTGGCCCAGGAGGGCTGCGACTTGGCTGGAATGCATCTCCCATCGGCGACTTGAGACGCAGAAGCGTCGACGCCGTTAAGGATTGGCTTATCCCAAGTGTTCATCGAGTCATTAGTTGTGTGACTCGTGACATAGGCTTTATTGTCAAGCCCGGGAACCCCTTGGCATCGTCTCGCCAACAGATTTGAACAATGACTCAGTGCGCTTTGTGAATCGTGATCCGGGTTCGGGCACTCGAGTCCCTTTTTGATCACCTTCTCGAACATCTCAGACTCAGTAAGAGTTCTATCAACGGGTACAAAGTGCCACCTGTTGAACCGAGGTATCTCGAGCGTTAACAGCTATTATCGGAAGCCACAGGCGTCGGTTTGAAGACCACCCCGACCGTGGTTCCACGATTTCATCGGCCAGGAACTTTCCAACGACGTTGCGTGTCTAATGGGCTGAGGAGCCTTCCATGGCAACGGCAATTAGTGCTGGTGGTCGGAAGAACGCCGAAATCAACATGACTCCCTTGATCGATGTCCTGTTGGTGTTGATCATCATCTTCATGGTGATCACACCGCTCACACCGCGGGGGCTACCAGCGCTGGTTGCTCAGCCGCCCTCAAGCGATCCCTACGACGAGAAGTGGTCCCCGGAGATCGTGGTGACGGTGCGCAGCGATGGAACGCTGCTGCTTAATAGGGAGCCCCTCAATATTGCGTCCTTGCGGGCCAGGTTGGAGCATTTCTACAAGAGCGGCGCGACTCGTGTGATTTTCGTGCGCGGCGAAAAGGCCATCGAATTCGGACGTGTCGCGGAGGTGATCGACATGGCGCGTGGCGCTGGCGTCTACCAGGTAGCCCTAATGACCAATTGATCAACCAGCCCTGGGCAAGATCGTGTGACACAAAAGATCCTCCCTGACGCATCCCAGAATGATGCAGCGTGGTCTTCCAGAGCATGGCACCTTGATCCGGCAGAGCTAGCCGAGACGTGATGTGGGTGGCGGGGCTGCCGGATTGACGACTGAGTGTTATCCTGACAAGTGTCGACGACGGCTTATCCTGTTTTGCCCGATTGGTCGTTGCGCCTCATCTCTGAGTTGGACGCCGCGGATCGTCGCGCCGAGTCTGTAGCAAAGGGACTCAGTGCATTTCAACTCAACTGGCAGCCCAGGCAAGGTGCGTGGAGTGTAGGCCAATGCCTGGAGCACCTCCGCCTCGCGAATGAAATCCTGTTGCCGGCAATTTCTGCTGCCCTGGAGGGCCGGCAACACAAAACAGTCGCCGAAATCAGGCTCGGATGGTTCAGCCGTTGGTTCATTCGCACCTACATTGCTCCAAACCCTGGGGGAGCCCGTGCTCGGACACCCAAGATGATGGAAGCCGCCAAGCAGGTAAAACCCATCGTTCTGGAAGGGCTGCTTAGGACTAACCAGGCTGTCCGGGAGTTGGCCAGGCGAGCAAGCAGCTATGATGTGAACGGCATTCGGTACAACAATCCGTTCATCCCACTGCTGCGATTCACGGTGGGAGCGGGCCTGGAAATCATCGCAAAACATCAGAGCCGCCATTTGCTTCAAGCGGAAGGTGTGAGGCAAGCCGCCGACTTCCCGGGCTGACCTGACTGGAATGGCTCTGTCTGGAGCAACAGATCGCGCAAACGCGCTTCTTCACTTCGAGTGTGCAGGTTTGATTTAGCGAAAGCGACGGCCGGGAACACACAGCCTTGCCGCCAAGACCGGCGGAATCTCCCCTGTGAGCGCACGAATTTCGTCATCTTGGCGTTATAAAGGGCCGAGGGTGGGTTGGGAGGTCGGGTGAACGTTATGAGGGAATATCGGTAGCGACAGAGTTGCGGTTGCGTTGAATCAAACACCCCCCAGCGCGACATGCGCTCTCTAGCCACATCGGTGGGTCGGCTACGCGGCCATGTGTGGATCACTTCCAGGTTAAGCCGACAATCCGGGCGGTAGACGGACAAAGCGCGTTTCCCGTTACTAATCCATGGCGATGCTGGTGACACTGTTGCGTCATCTCAACCGCCAATGCTAAGCTTCGTCTCACAGGATGGGCCCAACGCCGACCATCACGATCCATGTCCCGGGCACCCTGCGCACGTACTGTGCGGGCGCAGCGCAACTCTCGATCTCGGCGTACACTGTGCGCGGCGCACTTGAGGAGCTGCATCGGAGCCAATCCGCTTTGTATCGCAATGTCTGTGACGAAACGGGTAAGGTGCGCCGGCATCTGAACGTCTTCGTCAACTCAGACAATGTGCGCGACCTGGACGGAGTCGATACAAGGCTCACGCTGGGGGACGTGGTAACGATTCTACCGGCGGTCTCGGGAGGTTGAAGATGGCGGATCGAGTCATTCTCACCATCGGCACCAAGAAGGGTGTGTTTGTAGCGGATGGCGCCAAGCCGAGGCGCAGGTTCACGCTGCGCGGGCCCTTCGGTCCCGGCGTCCCTGTGTACTCGACGCTGATAGACACGCGCGGGACTCCGCGCCTATATGCCTCGAGCTGTAATCCGTTCTTCGGTATGAAACTGTTGCGTTCGACGGACATGGGGAACAGCTTCAAGGAGACGAAGTCGGCGCCGGCGTTTCCCGAAGAGGATGGGCGTGCGCTTGCGAACATCTGGTCACTCGAGGCCGGCAGAGGCAAGAAGGATCTATGGTGCGGCGTTGAGCCGGCGTCCTTGTTTAGGAGTCATGACGGCGGCGATTCGTGGGAACTCGTGCCCGGAATAAGTAACCACGATCACGCGCGCAAATGGCAACCCGGCAATGGCGGGCTCTGCATGCACACGATTATTCGCGATGGGAATCGCGTGCATCTCGGCATCTCGACCGGCGGTCATTATCTGAGCGAGGACGGTGGCGAAACATTCAGGCCGTCCAATCAAGGCGTGGGCGCCGGCTTCGCGCCCGATCCCTATCCCGAGTTCGGCCAGTGCGTGCACAAGATCGCGCGGCACGACGACGCGCCCGGCCGGCTCTACATGCAGAACCACGGCGGATGGGCAGATTGGACCGGGCCTGGGGGGCCGCGGCCGGACATCGGAGTTTTGCGCAGCGACGACTATGGCCACTCGTGGCGATCGATTGCTAAGGGATTGCCGTCGGATTTCGGATTTCCCATCGTGGTTCACCCGCATGACGCCGACACCGTTTACGTCATGCCCCTTGAGCCGGCGACGCGCTCCTGTCCGGGCGGCGCGCCGGCGGTGTGGCGTAGCGAGAGTGGCGGCGAGTCATGGAGTCGGCTCGCGCGGGGACTGCCGAAAAAGCAGACCTATTTCACCGTCCTGCGCGACGCGATGGACATCGACCGGCTTCAGGCACCGGCACTCTACTTCGGCACGACGACCGGCCAGCTGTGGATTGGGAGGGAGGGAGGTGAGCAATGGGACTGCCTGTTCGATTCGCTGCCCCCGATTCACAATGTCAAGGTCGGGGTCGTGTGAATTCGGGGATGCCCGTGCGGCTCACCCTGCTGCCCGAAAAACCCAGCGACTCGCCGAAAGTCCAAGCGTTTGGAATCACTCCGGCGAGTGGGATTGAAAATCCCTTCACAGCGTTTCGCTTTGACGGGCAAAGCTCTATCGTTTGATGCGATTCGGTTCCGAGCGGATCCCGGCCCTGGAAATAGACCAGCCCGGTGCCGGCAGGATTAGGACCGTGAAGTCGGCTTCTGGTCGCCGATCTAGTCCGAATGGCGGCTCAACCGGAACTTGGGCGGGCGGCGTCAAGTTGCTGGGAAACGCGCTACACGCGGTTCTGCGGGCCTGCGGAGGAATGACTGAGTGTTATCTGACAATATCGGGAGTGACTTTGGTAATCGGGATCAACGCGCGCTGCGACATCGTGGGGGCTCTACAAAGACCGGCCTACAACTAATTGCACAATCTCGCCGAACTGTACCCAGGGACATGGATTCTTGCGGACAAGACGAGAGCGACAGTGAAACGAACAGTAGACTTCAAAAAACCTTCGGCAGCTCCGGTAATCAGCCTGTCGGTTTTCGTCGCAATCGCCAAAGCAAAAGGGAGACCACCAACGCCCGATGGTAAGGACAGTGAGCGGCACCCTGCCGCACTGAGGCGATCCGAGCGTTGATTAGACGGGGCATAGCCCATCAGCCAGAGGCACTCGCTGTTCGAGCGGTTCGCCATAACGGATACGAGTGCATGGCCCAAATCCACCGCTGGCGGTGTACCTGAACCAGTACGACTGGCGCTAAATCCCAATTCCCCCACGAGATAGCACCTGGCACGCCGTTTGCACAAGAGTGCGTGAGAAAGCGAGGACCAGGAAGGTGAAAATGAAGCTGCTGCCACTGATGCTGCTCGTCGGAGGTTCGCTGTTTGCGGAGACTCATTTCTCGATTGGCATCGGCTTTGGTGCACCGATCTACTACGCGCCGCCGCCTCCGCCCGCGATCGCTTACGCTCCTTCGCCGTGTCCTGGTCCCGGCTATACCTGGATCGGCGGCTACTGGTATCCTGTCGGCCCGCGCTACCACTGGCACTCCGGTTATTGGGCTCGTCCGCCGTATGCTGGCGCGTATTGGGTTGCCCCTCGCTACTACAACCAACGTTATTATTCCCGTTACTGGGACCGCCGTGGAGGGCACTGGGACCGCGACAATGATGACGATAGGTGGGAGCACCACGGACACCGCTGGCACCACGGTGATGACGACGAACAGTGACGCCAAAAAGGAGGACGGTGCGAGAGAAGTCCTGGGCCGTGGGCTTTCGCCGCCTCGTCCTCCGCTAGTACTCCGCTGCTTTGACGTGACGGACCGGCCTCGGCACCGCGGGCGTGTCAGCGGCTCCGGCGAGCGTTATTAGTTAATATCGGTAGGCTTCGGCCTCGCGTATCGGGCCTCAAGGTCTCCGCGATCGTGCGGGGAGGGCCGTTGTGCTCTGCGGGCGAATCCTCGAAATTGGTTCTGCGCTTTCCCCGAGACGCCTGGCGGCGCCGCGCCCATGCGAGTGCGATCGGGCATAACACCCAGTCGACGACCGGCCGTTCACCCTGAAGGCTTTCTGTAGTATTAGAGACGGTGGCGTGACGTGGTCGTCCCGAGCCTCCTGCAGAAGGCCTAGAATATTATCAATGACCAAGCTCGCATTTTCGTTCACCGTGGCGCTCACTTGCGTTACGAGGATCTCGCCGGCTTGGCAAGGCAGCAACGTGAATCCTAGATCCTGGTCCGGTGTCATCATCTACAGCGGCTGCACGGTCGACGAAGCCTTTGCTGAAACGGATAAATGCTTCGAAAGGCGAGGTTCGGGCACACAATTGTCGTTGTATGACGACACGATCCGGCAAATCTATGAACTCGATGCGCAGGATCAAGCGGCCCGCTATTTTGGGGATAGCGTCACGGTCGAAGGCACGCTGCAGGGCAACGTGATTCATGTTGCGAGGATCACAAAGCTGACATCGATCGGGCTTGAAATCGGCCAGAGAGCGCCCCTGCTTTCGGCGCGCGATCAGTTTGGCCGGGAACAGAATCTGGAGACGTTGAAAGGGCCCAAAGGCACGATTCTTCTATTTTTTCGTTCGGCAGATTGGTGACCGTACTGCAAGGGGCAGCTGGTCGAGCTGCAGAGTGCGAAAGCGCGATTCGAAGGACAGGGCATCAAAGTAGCGGCAATCAGCTACGATTCTGAAGCGATCCTGAAATACTTCGCAAACAGGCAGAAGATCGATTTTCCGATGCTGGCCGACCCCGCTTCGAAAGTGATTCGCGATTACCATGTGCTGAACACCGAAGCCGTCGGGCAGTTCCAAGGCATGGCACGCCCTGGCTATTTCTATGTCGATTCGAAAGGCATCATTCGCGAGAAGTTTTTCGAAGCCAAGTATCGCGAGAGATTGTCCGGCAACAATGTCATCGCGAAGCTGTTTCCCGAACTGGGTGAAGAAGCGATCCATACCGTGCAAGCTCCGCATCTGGAGGTTGGTGTTCAGCAGTCTGACCGTGCGGGCGTACCTGGCAGCCTGATCACGTTGGTCGCGGAAGTGCGGTTGCCGCGCGATATCCATGTCTATGCGCCTGGTACGAAAGGCTACAAAACAGTTGAGCTGGTCGTTGATCCTCGGCCAGACATAGGGTTGAAGCCGACAATTTACCCTCAGCCCAAGATTCTTTTTATGCCTGCGATTCACGAGCGAGTACCTGTTTTCGAAGGGACGTTCCGCATCCGCCTAGATGTGAGAATCAGCTCCAGCGCGGAGTTCAGCAACTCTCTGGGCGGTGATGGAAAGACCCTTCTTATTAACGGAATGCTCCACTACCAGGCGTGCGACAGCAAAACGTGCTTCTTGCCCAACGCCGTGCCGGTGCAATGGCAGGTCAACGTCCTTCCGCTGGACCGCCAGCGCGCACCCGAGGACTTGCAACACAAATAACGGCCTGTTTGTGAATCCCAATTTTCAGCGACCTAAATCAGCGTTAAGCCGCAATATCGGCAGCTAAGTCGGAGAGTGATCCATCGCTTTCCTAGCGCGTTCACGACCCCGGAATATGGCTTCTGGCACCGTGAGGCCAATGACATCCGTGGGCGGTGGCATTGGTACGTAGGCCTCGCCCATCCACTCTGCGACGCTCCGACAACGACTTCAATGGATCGAGATCGGGATTATTCGCGCTGAACCCGTTGGGGAACCGTATCTTGTTAAACCGATAGATCGATCATCGATCTCTGGGCTAGGGGATGATCGTTCGATGGGTGATTAGGCTGCCGGCCAACGGGCGCTCTCCGCGGTGTGAGGCAATTTTGCTCGGTGTCTACGGTCACATTGTTTAACAGGTGTTTACAACTGCAAATGGGAATCGCGGTTATGCTTCTCGGGGGCCCAGCATAATTCAGTATCTTCGTCACGTGAGCTTGCAAAGAGCCGTCTCATGTGCGCATTTGACCGTTCCGCGCAAACACCGGCGTAAGGTATGACAAACAAACCTTCAAACCGATGAGGAGGGTAGAGGTATGCGAAAAGTCTGTCTGATGGCTGTCGGGTTAGCTTTGGTGGTTGCTTTCTGGGCTAGCGAAAGTAACCCGGCGACAGCCCAAGTGAATAGTGATGATCCCAGGATCGCTCTAGCAGATCAGTGTGATCCCGCGACGTTCCCCAATGGTCTTTGTGTCTCCACACCTCACCGGGCCGACGTTACGTTCGGGGAATTCCGTGCGTTGCTGTTCTCTCCCCTGATCGTTACCGTTGTGGGACACCCGGCTTGGCGGTTCGAGCCATCGTTTGTGGCTCTGCGCGCTGGACACACCCTCCGCGTGACCAACAGCGGCGGCGAAAATCATACGTTTACGGAAGTGGCGGCCTTTGGCGGAGGATTCGTTCCGGCGTTGAACGGTGTTGGTGCTGTGGGGAAGGTAGCCTTGACACCTGCGGCCGCGTGCGTTCCGCCGCCCGGCACGGCTATTGTGGTGCCAGGCAACACCATGGAGATCAGTGGGCTGTCCCCCGGCGTCCACACTTTCGAATGCTGCATCCATCCCTGGATGAGAGCGGTGGTAAACGTGGAGTAACCTAATTCGTCAGTGCGCCATGCCGCACTCCACAGTTTTGGGTGCGGTGTGGCAGGCCCTTTTCTTGGTTTTCGGCGTGATCCTCCGCAACGTTGAAACGAAATAGTTTGGTTATCGGGTAGTGCACGTATCGCAGCAAATCTGTGAGGACCGGGCGCTGCTCCGGCCTCGGCACTGCGTAGGTAAGGGCTCCACATTTGTACTGAAGAACAAACGGCGTTGCCTTGGGATTTGGCGCACCGGGAAGGCCCAGTTGATGTCTTTGAGTTGCCAATCGCCTACGTCAAATACAACGACCCGCACGTTCCGATTTCAGGTTTGTTGCGCGAGTCGATCGAGCGCCGCCAGATCGGGATTGCTCCAACTAGCAAGAAGGCTTGGCTCTGTTGGAGCGAGCCGTGGAACTGGAGCCGGACTGCCTGCAGGCTCACGATTCTCTGGGCTTGGCTCACCTTGGGACCGGCAACCGCGAAAAAGCACTGAAAGAACTTCATGCCATCCAACTTCTTGATGAACGCTTTGAAGGAGAGCTTGGCAAAAAGCTGGCGTCGGGGAAGTAGGACGAAACTCAATTGGGCTTGAGCTTCCGGTCTGGCCCAGCGGCACGTTTGGGAAGAACCCACTTGGTCGTGTAACGCCCGGCTAGTGCCTTGATCGAAGCCGTGACCGAAGGGTCCTGGCGGTAAGTCCTTTGGCGATCTCGGAGAAGGGCCGGGCCGGTGTCCGCCCCGTCGCCGTCCCGGCTATTTCTACAATTGCCAAAGGAACGGAAGCGCGTTTGAACTACGCCGGGCACCCGTGCCATGGGTGGGCTATCATTTGAATTCAGAAAGAGTTGTCAAGGGTAAACTCGAACTGACCGCGTTAAAAGTCGCTGTACCGTCGGTGCCAGCTGGCCTGGCTGGTCAGGATGATCCTTGGGTGGCGCTTCAGCGCATTGCCAGCGATAGGGTCTATGAATTCGTGTTGCGAAGCCGAACCTGCCTATACGGGCCAGTCAAGGGTACGACCAGCGACTCGCTTCAAGTCGATGTATCGGCAGAGTTCCCGTCACCAAAACCTCAGCCCGTCAAGATTCTCCGATCCGAGATCGTACAGGTGCGCGGTCTTGACCGAGACGATATCATCTACAGCGGCAGAAGTTATGGGCCGATGGAAAGAACGTATCCGGGACGCTCGGCCGGCGAGAGTGACTTCAAATCACGCTCAGATCTGGTGAGGCTGTAAGCGGGAAACTCAGCCTCACCCCGACAACCGACACCCTCACCTGATGGTAAGTGCACGTTACCGGTAACTGACCGGCTAAACCGAAATGCCCCTGCACTACCGGTAGCCCCGTTTGGCATAAGCCGCTGACGCCCCTATTATCAGCCCTGCCATATTCCACCGATAATCATCAGGACCAGCCAGTACAAGCCAATCAGTTGGCATTCTGCCGCACTCCTACATTTGTGGGATTCGAATCGGTTTGAGTATGATACGAGCCATGGCCACAGTTGCAATCGGCGATGTCCACGGGAATTTCGCCGCGTTGGAGGATCTGCTGGCCACGGTTTTGCCGACCATGAATTCCAAAGACATTCTCGTCTTCTTGGGAGATTACATCGATCGCGGACCTGATACTCGCGGCTGCTTGGATTGTATCCTGCGCCTTCAGCAGCAGGCTGAATTCACCGTGGTCACATTGCGCGGCAATCACGAGGATTGGATGCTGGAAACCATGCACAATCCAAGGTGCCATTCGTGGATTCTGGGGATGGAGGAGGCATTTGAAACCATCGCAAGCTACTCTGAGGACGTTGCCGTTATTTTGCGTCAAGAGGTCGAGCGAGCGGGAATACGTCTCATCACAGAAAGAGTTCCGATTCGTTATGAACTTTTCTTCGACAAGGTCCCGCCCGAGCACCTGCAGTTCCTTGAACGTTTGACAATCTATCATCGTACGGAGGATGTCGTTTGCGTGCACGGAGGAGTGGACCTTGGGGGTTCTCCGCTCTATCTGCAACATGCTGAGACACTGATTTGGGGGCCGGACGGATTTCCGGATGGATACCACGGACCGGATCCCATCGTCTATGGTCATTGGAACAATGGCGTTTGCGATGAAAGGGGCTGGCCCCGGCCATGCATTAAGGAGAACCGCACTTTCGGGCTCGATACGATTTCCCGGGGCGTGCTAACGGCAATGCGTTTTCCGGATGGCAAGATCTTCCAAAGCAACCAGTTTCTCGTCTCTAGGCACCGGTGAACTTTCGTAGGCATGTCTCGCCTCGGCGGAGGCGCGGTTATGAGCAACAATGTCCTCTATTTTCCCAACATTAGCGTCCCAGGGTCGGCTTGGTTCTCGCGGTCTGCTGGAAGCGGAGCTATTGACGCCTGTTATACCCGGAATGCACCTATATAAAATCCCGAGCTTCGATGAGTCGTTTGCCGAATATCTTCAAAACCTTGGACGAGAACTCGATGATCGGAGGAGGAGATTTCGTGAGGGGGAGGCAACTGAAGTGCATGTCGAGAAGGTCGGCGCTCTTGAAGGCGTGATGAGGGATTTCGGCCTTTGTAGAGGTTGCAACGACCCCGACTACTCGCGATGGTACTTGGTGGAGCGAGAAACAGCGGCTGACTTCATGGCCTACCTTGCAGCCTCTTTGGCAAACTAAAGGAGCTTTCATACGTACCGATCACCGACAAGGAACGGTATGGCACGCCGTTGATGCGCGAGGCGCAGATGCCAGTTGAGCACAGGGGCGGGCTTACATCGCTGCGGCTCGAGGTGCTCGAAGACTTGTTGCCGGCGCCGAAATCGCCGCCGAGCCGTCGCGGCGGCGGGAACGGTGCGTCGCACCTGCCAAAGTCCGAGTCGGCGACGGTACGTCCAAGTGGATTGCTTCCGGATTGGCGACAATCCAGTCTGCTGGTATCTGGAGCGTCGGCTGCTCACAGCTAAGCGTCGTAGACTACTGTAATCGGTAACCATGCGGATCAACTTTTTTGGCGCCATGCGGATTAGCTTTGCCGGGCGTCCGCTCACAACTGTCAACACGAACCGTCTCCAATCCCTGCTCGCATACCTCATCCTCAATGGCAATGCACCACAGTCCCGAGAGCGATTGGCATTTTTGCTGTGGCCGGCCTCGAGCGAATCGCAGGCGCGGACCAATCTCCGGCAACTTCTGCATCATCTAAAGCGAGCATTACCGGTCGAGAACGACTGGCTGGAGACTACTCATCTCACCGTTAGTTGGCGGCCGGAGGCAAAGTGTTCGATCGATGTCCTGGACTTCCAGGCGGCGATTGCGGGTGCTGCTTCCGCGCGAGCGGAGAACGATCGCGCGAGAGAGATCCAATCCCTCACCACGGCGGCACAGATCTACGAAGATGACCTTCTGCCCGGCCTATACGACGACTGGCTCACGCCACTGCGCGAAGAGTACAAGAAACGGATTTGCGAGGTGTTCGAACGGCTTGCCGGGCTGTTCGAAGAACAAAGGGAGTACGCAGAGGCCATCCCGTACGCCGAGCGGCTTGTGGCACTCGATCCGCTGAGCGAATCGCACTATCAACTGCTGATCCGGCTGCATGCCGCCAATCACGATCGATCGAGCGCGCTGCGCGCCTATCACCAGTGCATGCGCATTCTGCGGCGCGAAATGGGTCTGGAGCCGGGCCCGGCGACACTCGAATTGTTCGAACGGGTTCTGAAGGCGGAGCCTGGGGCTTCCGGCGCTCTGACGTCCGGATCCGCGGAGGCAAAGTTAGGCTCGCATCTCCAGAAAGCGCGGGCACTAGTCGGCCGCTCGATGGAGTGGCATCAATTGACATCGGCGTGGGAGTCAGCCGTGGAGGGAGGTCCCCGACTGGCCGTGATCTCGGGCGAGCCGGGAATTGGTAAGACGAGGCTCGCGGACGAGTTACTTCAAGCCTGCCTGCGCCAGGGACATGCGGCCGCTCGAAGCCGCTGCTACGCCGGACAGGGGCAAGTGGCGTATGCGCCCGTGGCGGAGTGGCTCCGGTCCGATGCGGTTCGTGCGGGCTGGGGCAGTCTAAAGCTGCGGCAGGTCGCGGAACTCGCGAGGCTGGTGCCGGAGATCCGTGAGCAGTTTCCCGATCTCGAACTGCTCCGGTCTGGACCGGGCCCGCTGGCCGAAAACTGGCAGCGGCTCGGTTTCTATGAATCGCTGAGCGCGGCTTTCGGAAACAGCCGCAAGCCCCTGTTGCTGTATCTGGACGACATGCAATGGTGCGATGTCGACTCATTCGAGTGGCTCAATGCCCTGTTGACTTCATCCGCCGCGGTTGGGATCCTCCTGCTGGGAACGGTGCGGGCGGAAGAGACTGGCCGCGAACATCCATTCAGCCGGCTTCTGGCGGGGCTGCGGCAATCAGGCAAGGTTCTCGAAATTCCACTGGAACCTTTGAGTGCCGAGGAAACGGCTGAACTGGCGCGCCTCGAATCCGCGAAACCGCTGGAGACCGGGGATTTGGGAGAGATCTTCCAGGCCACGCGAGGCAATCCGCTTTTTGTCGTGGAAAGCGTCCGCGCCGGATACCAGAGCACGCGAGTGCATGCCGTAATCGCATCGCGCCTGGCCAAGCTTACGGCGCCCTCAAACGAACTGGCCGGCCTGGCGAGCGTGATCGGGCGGCCGTTCGCCTTCGAATTGCTGGAGAAGGCCACCGATTGGGACGAGGCCAGCGTTTCCCAGGCGCTCGACGAATTGTGGCGGCGGCGGATCATCGAAAGCCGCGGGGCTTCCGAGTACGATTTCACACACGACCGTCTGCGCGAAGTCGCCTGCTCGGAATTAAGCCTGGTGCGCCGGCGTTACTTGCACCGCCGCGTGGCGCGGGCGATGGCCGAGGTGTATGCGCCCGATATCGAAAGCTGGAACGGACAGATTGCCTCCCACTTCGAACAGGCGGGAATGGCGGAAGATGCCATCGAGCGCTACTGGCGGGCAGCTGCTTATGCGCGCCAGCGATTCGCGGACAGTGAAGCGGCGGAACTGCTCAGGCGAGCCCTGGCACTGTGCCGGGAATTTCCCGAATCTGCAAGAAGGCTGACACAGGAACTGGACCTGCTGGTGACTCTTGGCCCGGCGCTGGTGTCTACGGAGGGTTACTCTGCGGCGGAAGTCGGCGAGACCTACAACCGAGCTCTGGATCTCGCTAGACGGCTCGACAATCGCAATATTTTCGCAATTCTCAGCGGCGCCTGGGCCTTTCACGCGGTGCGCGGCGATCTGGAGAAAGCGCGGCAGTTCAGCCTCGACTTTCTGAGAGCGGCGGAGCGGGAACCGACTCCGGGTTTGATGCTGGCAGGAAACTTCCTGCTGGGAAGCTGCCTGTTTCATCTGGGCCAACTGGAAGCATCGTTGGAGCATATGACCGCGGCGCTGGAAACACACGGTGGCCCTGCGGAATCCGTCCTGGCGCTGTTCGCCGGGCCGGACCTCGGCGTTTTTTGCCACTCTTACCTGGGCCATCTGGCGTGGCATCGCGAAGATGGCGGCCACGCGGAAGGTCACGCCGCGGAAGCGATCGCCTCGGCGAACCGGATGCGTCACCCGTTCAGCCAGGCGATCGCGCTCGATTACGCCGCGATGCTGCACGCCTTCCGTGGTGATAGTCGCGGGACGCTCGAGCGCGGGCAGGAGGCCGTAGAACTGTGTAGCCGGCACGGCTTCGCTTACTACCTTGCCATGGCGAATGTGCTCACAGGCTGGGCGCGAGCCGCGGCCGCCGATGTGGCCGCAGGCCTGGCGCAGCTTCGCGAGGGTATGGATTCGCTACGTGTCTTGAGCGCCGAAATACGCCTGCCGTACTACTATGCGCTGCTGGGGGAGACGCTTGGGCGCGCCGGGCTGCTCCGTGAGGCCCTGGCAAGTCTCTCGACCGGCTTCGGCTTTGCCAGCAAGAACGGCGAGCAGTGGCCGATCGCAGAGCTGCATCGAGTGCAAGGCGATCTGCTGGCGGCCGAAGGAAAGGCCGAACCAGCGCTGGCCAGCTACAGGCATGGTATCGAGGCCGCGCGGCGTTCCGGTTCGCTGGCATTCGAGAGAAGACTGTTAAATTTGGCCGGCGGAACGGCCACCTCCTCTTCCACAGAACGCTCTTAGAACGCCTGCTATGCCAAATTGGAGACAACAGGACGGGGAAAATTAACTATGCGTCCCTAGAGGAGGGTGGCAATGTCGTTACAGCAAGCAATCACCGAATTTCGCGGGAAGTTCCGGGGCGCCGTCATCGAGCCGCAGGATGCGGCTTACGACGAGGCCCGGCAAGTCTATAACCGGATGATCGATCGCAAGCCGAGGCTGATCGCCAAGTGCGCCGACGTGGCCGATGTGATCACCGCCGTGCGGATGGCCAAAGCCAACGGCCTGCGGGTTTCGATTCGTGGCGGCGGGCACAATGCGGCAGGTCTAGGCGTCTGCGATGACGGCCTGGTCATCGATCTGGCGCCGGTCAAGTACGTACGAGTGGATCCTTCGTCGCGCACTGTACTTGTGGGCGCAGGCTGCGTGTGGGCCGATGTGGATCATGCCACGCACGCTTTCGGACTGGCAGTGCCCTCCGGCATCATCTCCAGCACGGGGGTTGCGGGGTTGACGTTGGGCGGAGGAATGGGTCACCTGACCCGAAAGTATGGGCTGACGATCGACAACCTGATCGCGGTGGATATGGTGCTGGCGGACGGCACTTTCGTGGTCGCGAGCCCCGAGGAGAATGCCGATCTGTTCTGGGCCGTTCGCGGTGGCGGGGGGAACTTTGGCATCGTGACGTCATTTCTATTTGAGGCGCACGCCGTCAGCACGGTTTGCGCCGGCCCGATGCTCTGGAATTTGGACGACGCCGCGGACGTGATGAAGTGGTACCGGGAGTTCATCACCCAGGCCCCCGAAGAAATGAACGGCTTCTTCGCGATGATGACCGTGCCTCCGGGACCGCCCTTCCCCGAAGAGTTGCACTTGCGGAAAGTGTGCGCCATTGTGTGGTGCTATCAAGGCTCGATGGATCAGGCGAATACCATTCTGGAGCCGATTCGCGGCTACCGCACGCCGGCGTTCGAGTTTTTTGCGCCCATGCCGTATCCGATGCTGCAGGGAATGTTCGATGGGATTTACCCCGCTGGTCTCCAGTGGTATTGGAAGGCCGATTTCTTCAAGGAACTCAGCGATGGGGCCATAGAAAGGCACCTCGAACACGCGTCTCGTCTGCCAACATGGCAATCCGGCATGCACCTGTATCCGGTGAATGGAAAAGTGAATCGGGTGCGCGAAGCCGACACTGCTTTCAGCTATCGCGATGCCGTCTGGAGCGAGGTCATTGTAGGTGTCGATCCCGACCCCGCGAACAGCGGGAAGATCACCCAGTGGGCCAGGGCGTATTACGATGCCCTGCATCCGTTCGGCGCCGGCGGCGCTTATCTGAATTTCATGATGGAAGAAGGCGAGGACCGCATTCGGGACACCTATCGGGGCAACTACGCCCGTCTGGCTGCCGTAAAGGCGAAATACGATCCCGAAAACTTCTTCCGCGTAAACCAGAATATCCGGCCGGCGGCATAGCCGGACGTTGTCGATTTTCCTAACTCTCAAGGGTCATTCGAGTAGGATGCGCGAGCCGCATTTGGAGGGAGTGAATCTGACGTATACCGCGGCGTCGCGAACTTTTTGAGGCTGGTTGTGTCGGGCGCTCTAAGGCGTCGCGATGGTTGTGATCCTCTTGAACTAGTGAAGGCTTTCGGGGACCGTATCTATTCCATCGCGAAGCATATTACGCAAAATGACGAGGATGCTGAAGATGGTCTGATCCAGGCCTTTCTCGAGTTTTGCCCGGTCTTGGACGGTTGCCTGGACAGCGGGACGGTTTGGCTTCGGCTCGTGACGGTCGCTGTAAGAGAGGCATTCTCTAAGCTTCGCAACCGCGGCGAGGACCTCTTTCCCTCGATCGCGTCATTGATCCCTATGAAGGACTTGGTTTTTCGCAAGTTGACCGTTTGGGGGGATGACTGCAATTCCCCCGAAGAAACGAGGCCCGTCCTGGAGCACTGGTTTCGGAGTCTGGATCCGATGTGTCGCACGGTCTTTGCGCTTCGGGAGATCGAAGAGATCACAGTCGAGCAGATCGCAACGATGGTGAACCGCTCCGTCGCGGCGGTCGGGGTCTGCCTTCTCAGGGCCCGCCTCCTGCGGGGGGAGATGCTGACTCAACAAATGAGGCAGCCGGAATGAACGCCGGAATTCAAATCCGTTCGGTCGGCCCGCCGCAGAGGGAACTGCTGATCGCCGTGTATGATCGGTTCGACCCACTCGGGCTGTTTTGTCTGGCCATTAAAAGCGACCAAAACGGTTCAAATCCAGTCCTCACAGCGCATCATCAGTCCGCGCTGACGGATCACGCACACTGGGACTATGGACTAATTGACGTGACGGACCGGTCACATCATTGATCGGCGCGTCTTAACTGCTAAATCATTCATGGCCTTAAATGTTTCGGGATTCCGCCTAGAATGCCGTTTCTTGGGGTGGAAACAGCCCTTCGTCGCGTAGGTGGGCGTCGGGTAGGCATCCCCCGTCCTTGGCTCTTCGCCAGAACAAGCGGGATTTCTGATGGAGCTCCAAACGCTAGGCCCGCTCCGCGCCGGATTCGTCATCCCACAGGCCCGATGGAGGGAAAACCGGCTCGCGGTCCGACGAAAGCTTACCGGCGCTTTTTCGTCGAAACGGTACCGAAAAGATACAGGTTTGGTACAGGTGCCGCCCGTAACTGGTTGGATTTGGTGTAGTTGGAACGAGCCCCAAAACGTGGGGACTTGGACAAAAGCTTCGCCACTCTCCGCTGAGCTTGGAGTCCTTGGCCAAGAACTCAGGAGAATTAGCGAGGCCCGGTTGCCTGCTTGATGATTCGCGCTACGTGCTTCAGTCGCCAGGCCAGGCAACGAAAGCTTTGGCGGGCGTTAACAGCTAATATCGGAAGTTAGTCTAAGCGGTTGGTTGGCGGGGTGTGCACCGGTTCAGGCCACTAGATTAGCACGGGTGTCGGGCGAACTTCCCGACTTATCGTCGATAAAACATAACTTGAATAGGCGGGTCAGAGAGTCTTGCGGCTTTCGAGACCACCATTGACGTACAGGTCGTCCAGAAGATCCCGCGTCGTTTCCAGTGACGAGAACTCCACTAGTACCGATTGGCTCGGCTTGCTGCGCGGAATGCGAGGCGTTAGATTCGGATCGGGCGATCCCAATGAGGATCTGGGTATGCGCGCTCTTCTGCTGTGCTCTGCTCGTACCTTCCCTTGTCTTCGGGCAGAATGAGCCCGAGCCGGCAGAGCCGCATTATCACTGGCCCGTGTATCCACCGTTTCTCCGGGTTCCTGGGCCTGGCCCCCGGTAGGCTGGTGGCATTTTCCGCTCTTCTATCAGAACTATGGGTTTGCCCAGCAATACCCAATCCCGCACAAGCTCCGCAAACCATCATTATTTCCCACCGGGCCCGGTGCCACTCGAGTACGTTGAGAGAAGTCCTTCCGAACCCCGGGGTTTACCTAAGGAATCAGCCGGATCCAAGTCCCAGCAGGAGTCGCCGCTTTATTTGCCCGCTCTCAAGGGCGGTGTGATTCGGGCGGCGCTGAGCTACTCGGTCGAGGGGAAAGTGGTGCATACGTGGATCTCGACCACACGGCCAAAGAGGTGCTGCTCGATCGGGTAGACCGTGCAGTCAGCGCCGAATTAAACCGCCAACGCGGCGCCCCTTTCCAGCTGCCTCCTGCCGAGTAGGGGGCCATCGGTCTCCGGCGCGACGACCGTGCGCACGATCGAGTCACCGGAGTCCTTTTCGATTCGCGGATAGATTTCCTTTGTCAACGGCTTCGCGACAACAGATCCGGGTGCATGGCCGAAATCCACCACTGGAGGTGCATCAGAACCAGGTCCGACTGACGCTCGACCTCGATTCTCAACGAGATAGCGCGTGGCACGCAGCTTGCACCGAATACGCCCAGAAAAGGAGTACGGGGACATGAAGACGAAGCTGTTCGCATTGTTGCTGCTCGCCGGAGGTTCGCTGTTTGCCGAGACTCATTGGTCGATCGGGATCGGCCTCGGGACGCCATATTATTACGACTATGCGCCTCCGCCGCCAGTGATCGCTTACGCGCCTCCGCCGTGTCCTGGCCCCGACTATACCTGGATCGCTGGCTACTGGTATCCCGCCGGCCGGCGCTACGCTTGGCACGCGGGGTTCTGGTCGCGTCCACCCTATGCGGGCGCCTACTGGGTGGCCCCTCGCTATTATGAACATCGTTACTATCAAGGTTACTGGGGAGGCCGAGAACGGCATTGGGATCGTGAGGACGACGATGAGCGTTGGGAGCACCATGACCGCGGGCTGCACCGAGGTTGGTACAAGCACCACCACGACGACTAACGTGACGTGGATATATCAGCGCCGCGAGCCAAGATAAGGCCGCGCGTCGGATCCAGCGAAAACAAAATCGCGCAGGCTCGGCAGGTGATACGTCGTCGGATGGCACTCCAAAGGCTGGGTCCGATTCCTCGGCGCGGTCGAACCAACCACCGACGTATAGCTCTTGACATTCAGCGGTTTTGGGGACGGGAACCCTGAAACCCAAGCGCCCAATTTTACGTGCACGCCACCAAACGTATCACGCTCTGAAGGAGGCTCCGTGGGTTGCTCGAGTCTTTTTATGGCTCTTGCGCGGTTAGATGGCTCGGCGTGCTCACAAGGATTGGCACTCTCATTAGACCGGATCAGGAGCGGGGGGGTGGAATGATTAACGGTTCCGATGGCGAGAGCGAGTCCTGGCTAGTAGGGATCCTCAACCGGGTCGTCCGATGCTCACACCGGCGCCACAGCCGCCCAATTACCCCAAGGGGCGGGGGTCAGAGTTACGCTGTGTGCCTCGACTGTGGGACGCGGATCGCGTACGACCTGAACGCGATGCGAGTTGAGACATCAGTTCCCGGAAGTAGCCTAAACCGCCAAACCTCTGAGAGAGGAAAGGAGAGGGTTCTCGACATTCCAGAAGACGGACCCATGCCGAGTGCGGTCGCACACTGGGTAAGGATGTGGGATGATTTAGGCTGGCCTCGGCGCAACTTTGGGACGGTAGTCGTAGTCTGCCTCGGGGCAATGAGTCTGGCAGTCGCACTCCTTCACTCGCCCAACCGTCCGGCAGGAGCGAAACACCCCCGTACCGCGGATCAGGCGGGACCGTCGCTGCCAGCCGATGCCGTGAAATCTTTGCCCAGCTTACCAGTACAAGAGAGCGGCACGGAAATGGCACTAGCCCCCCAATCGGCTACGCTCGCAACCCCCACGGTTCCTAAGGAACCAAAGCCGATCATGGAACAAGAGACGATTGAATCGGATTCGAGTTCTGCACCGGCGACCCTACGGTCCAATCGAGTGTTGCGCCTGAAGGGAAAGGGAGCAGTCATCGTGCTGGGGCGGAGAGCCAGGGTGGCGTTGGAGCTGGCGCAACATCCCGAAAGGCTACGCAAACTGATCCGGAGGGGAGCTCTTTTCACCGTACCGCGCGGAACACCAATCAAGCTTGTACAGGGCAACAGGTTGGGAAACGGGCTTGTCATTAAGGTTCGGCTTATGGCGGGTTCCAGGGTGGGGCAAGAGGGATGGGCTCAAACGTGGCAAATATCGCCGTAGAAGCAATATCGGGTGGGCTTTCTTTCACGCTCCCCAGCGTCGTTGGGTGCTCGGGAATTGACTACTCTATTTGGCGAGGAGCGCGACAAGCGGATTCGAAGCGTCAAGGAACTGGCCGAGGCGTATCTCGCCGAGTACGAGCTTCGCCACAAATCGGTCACGTTTGCCGAATATGCTTTGGGGAACGTAACCCGGCATCTCGGCGAAAGAATGGCCGTTGACTTGACGGAAAGGACCAACAAGGAGTACCAGTCCCGTCGTCTCGGAGAAAAAGCGGCTCCGAAGACGATCAACGAGGAAGTCGGCCTTCTCCTCCGGTTATTGGGCGACCGTGGAGACGCTATCCGCGTTCGGCTGCGACGGCAGAAGGCGTTGAAGCTGCGGGTCCACAACCGTGTTGAGAAAGCCTTCACGCCGGAAGAAAAGTTGCCGGTTGCTCGGCCGGGCAAAATCGTCGCGGTCCCATGCGGTCTATCCTGCCTTGATGCTGGCACTCCATGCCGGAATGCGGGATGCCGATATCCGAGAACTCCAATGAGCAGGGCGATGAAACGGAGTTCCGGTGTATCGACTGCGGCGCGGTTCTGGGTGTTGTGAACACAGCGATTCTCAAGGATCTGATTTCGCTAATACCGGCGACGAGTCCACGCTGTTCCGAATGTTAACTCGGGATATCGGGAGCCGTTTCACTCAAGTCTCGCGGTTGTGCGGATTATCCAACTGCGACTATTCGAGAGCATAAGCGGGACGTATACTAATGAAACCATGAAGCGCCGCCAGAGTCTCAACATAGCAATGCTGCTCGCGCTCAGTCTGAGTGCACATCCTCGGGACGCGCGAACCACGTTCGAGCTACTCAACAAGGGTAAAGCCCTTTCAGCGAAAGATGCCGCGAGGCTTGAGGAACGGCTCAGGGAAAAACCCGACGACGAAGAAAGCCGCATCCAGCTTTTGTCATATTGGGCTGGCACTCCAAGTGACGCTGATCTCCAGACCATAAAAGGGGCACGTTTGAGACACATTCTCTGGCTCATCGAAAATAATGTGGAGTCGAGGTGTGACGCGGTGGTTTAGATGGGGCCTATCTGTTGCCGACCCTTTCGTCTGTCGGTGCCTCATTAGCCCATC
>Ga0306920_100000861_pt1 | contig 36918 bp, 31 predicted proteins | sample flu12Cox44000170_FD_204666 | JGI IMG/M metagenome (GOLD analysis project Ga0306920, IMG submission 204666) | Lab enrichment of tropical soil microbial communities from Luquillo Experimental Forest, Puerto Rico - flux4day.12C.oxic.44.000.170 (v2)... | ecosystem: Environmental > Terrestrial >... | reverse complement strand
AGCTTGAGGTTCCTGGGATGCACGATGAACATCGGCACCCGGGTGCCGTCCTTCGAGGCGTACCACACCTGCGTGACCTCGAAGCCCTCGCCGTGGATCGGCACCGAGGCGCGCCACCACTCGGCGGTCTTCCCGGTCGCCACGTCGTAGCGGTAGATGGTGGGCGGGACCAGGAAGGACGCGAAGGTAAAAAACCCTTCGTTGCCGCTCCAGAGCCCGGCCAGCGAGCCGGCCGACCCCATGGTGGGCAGCGCGATCTCACCCCGGGCGACGCCATCGGCGTCGTAGACGCGGATCTTCGACACCACGTTCTCGAGCACGTTGACGAACAACTTGCCGCCCACCACCGCGAAGTCCTCGATCGCGACCGGGCCGGCCGGCACGACCTCCTTCCACTTCGCCTGCGCCGGGTCGGCGAGGTCGACACGCAGGACGCGCCCGTTCGAGGCGTTCCAGTTGGTGCGCATGTAGAGCCGGTCGCCGGCGATCGTGCCCGAGAAGAACGCTTTGATGTCGCTGACGATCGGCGTGATCGGGCCGTTGGTCGCGACGTTCTTGACCCACAGCTCGACCTGGTCGCCCGAGGAGCCGTGGTAGACGGTGAGCAGCAGCCACCGGCCGTCCTCGCTGAGCGTGGCGTCGATGATCTGCTCGGCGCCGCGGCCCTCGCCGAAGATCAGCGCGTCCTGCTCGGGCTTGCCGCCCATCGGATGGTAGAAGACCCGCGAGCCGTCCTGGTTGTACTTCGAATAGTAGAAGCCGCTCTGGTCGGCCTTGATCGCGACCGCGAAGTAGCGTGCCTCGGGCAGCATGTCGGGCAGCAGCTTGCGGGTGTCGACGTTCATCAGCGTGACCGCAACCTCGTCCTTGCCGCCCTGGCGCGTGCCGATCGCGACCAGCTTGCCGTCGTCCGACACGTCGAGGTACGACACCGAGGTCGAGTGATCGGGCGACAGCGGATGCGGATCGAGCAGCACCTCGTCGGGGCCGTTGAACGCCTTGCGCATCACCAGGACGCGCTGGTCCTGGCTCGCCAGACGCCGGGAGAAGAAGTAGCGGCCGCCGCGCTCGGTGGGCACGCTCTGTGCGTCGACCTTGAGCAACTGCTCGAGCCGTGCGTGCAGCCGGTCGCGCCCCGCGAGCTTGCCGAGCGCTGAATCGGTGAAGGCGATCTGGCGGTTGAGCCACTCGCGCGTCGCCGGGGCCTCCTTGTCCTCGAGCCAGCGGTAGGGGTCCTCGATGACCACGCCGTGGAGGGTGTCGCGCACCACCGCCACCCGGGTCTCGGGGTAATGGGGCATGGCGGCCACGGCGGTGGCGGCGAACGACGCGGTGGCGCACAGCGCGGCGACGACCGCGAGCGGGGCAAGCAGGCGAGGTCTCACGCGAGGTCTCCTTCGGACAGCCAGGTGTCGGGATGCTCGAGGCGGGCGACCACGGCGTACAGGAAATCCGCGCCGACCGCGCCATCGACCACCCGGTGGTCGAGCGAGAGCGACAGGTTGCCGAGGTCGCGGATCACGATCTGTCCCTCGACCACGGCGGGCTTCTTCTTCACTTCGTGGACGCCCAGGATCGCGACCTGGGGATGGTGGAGGATCGGAGTCGCGAGCACGCCGCCGCGTGCGCCGGTGCTGGTGATCGTGAACGTGGCGCCCTGGATCTCCTCGAGCTTGAGCTGGTGGTCGCGCGCGGCGGCCGAGAGCCGCTCGATGTCGCGGGCGAGCGCGAACAGCGAGCGCCGGTCGGCGTCGTGGATCACCGGCACGGTGAGGCCGTCGGGGGTGGCGGTCGCGATCCCGATGTGGAGACCCGGCTTGAGAACGATCTCCTGCCGCGCGTCGTCGAGGCTGCTGTTGAGCATTGGAAACCGGCGCAGCGGCTCGACCAGCGCCCGGACGACGTAGGGGAGGAAGGTGAGCCTGACCCCCGCCGCCTCGGCGCGCGCGCGCAGCGTGGCGCGGTGCGCGACCAGGGCGGTGAAGTCGCACTCGGCGACGAACGTGAACTGGGCCGCGGTCGAGAGCGAATGGCGCATGTGCTCGGCGATCTTGCGCCGCAGCCCGCGCAGCGGCACCCGCGTCTCGCCGGCCGGCGCAGCACCCGGCTTCGCGCCGCCGGCCGCGCGCCGCACGTCGTCGGCGGTGATCGAGCCGCCCGGCCCGCTGCCGCCCACCGCCTCGAGCGCCACCCCCAGCTCCTTCGCCAGCGCCCGCACCGCGGGCGCCGCCTGCGCGCGCGCGCCCGGCGGCGCCGCCGGAGGGGCCGCGGCGCGCGTCGCGGTGGCGGCGGCGGTGACCGTGGCCGCGTGGGCCGGGGCGACGGCGGCCGCCGGCACCGCCCCCTCGCCGGCGACGGCGATCGAGATGATCACGGTGCCGACCGGCACCACCTGGCCCTCGGCGGCGTGGAGCGAGGCGATCACGCCGGCGCGCGGCGAAGGGATCTCGACGCTCGCCTTGTCGGTCATGACCTCGACCAGCGGCTGATCCTCGCGCACCGTGTCGCCGGCCTTGACCAGCCAGCGCACGATCTCGCCCTCCGCGACCCCCTCGCCGATGTCGGGCAGCTTCACGTCGTAGGACATGGCCCCTCTAGTAGCTCATGACGTGCTCGATCGCGCGCAGCACGCGCGGCGGATCGGGCAGGTAGGAGTGTTCGAGCGTGTACGGGAACGGCGTGTCGTAGCCGGTCACGCGCAGCACCGGGGCGAGCAGCGAGGTGAGCGCCTGCTCGGCGATCAGCGCCGCCAGCTCACCGCCGTAGCCGCAGGTGCGCGGCGCCTCGTGGACGATGACCACGCGCCCGGTCTTGCGCACGCTGGCGAGCACGGTCTCGGAATCGAGCGGCACCAGGGTGCGCAGGTCGATGATCTCGACCGACCAGTCGCGCTTCGCGGCCTCGGTGGCGGCCTCGGCGGCCACCGGCACCATCGCGCCGTAGGCGAGCACGGTGCACGATCCGCCCTCGCGTGCCACCCGCGCGCGGCCCAGCGGCACCGTGTGGCGTCCCTCGGGGACGTCCTCCTTCGTGGTGCGATAGAGGCGCTTGGGCTCGAGGAAGATGACCGGATCCTCGCCCTCGAGCGCCGCGAGCAGCAGGCCCTTGGCGTCCCCCGGCGTCGCCGGAATGACCACCTTGAGGCCCGCGGTGTGGCAGAAGTAGGCCTCGGGGCTCTGCGAGTGATAGAGGCCGCCCTTGATCCCGCCCCCGTAAGGCGCGCGCACGATCACCGGGCAGCTGTACTGGCCGGCCGAGCGCCAGCGCATCTTCGCCATCTCCGAGACGATCTGGTCGAAGGCCGGGTAGATGAAGTCGACGAACTGGATCTCGGCGACGGGCTTGAGCCCGTAGAGCGCCATGCCGATCGCGCCGCCGACGATGCCGTTCTCGGCCAGCGGCGTGTCGGTGACGCGGGTCTCGCCGAACTCGGCCTGCAGCCCCTCGGTGACGCGGAACACGCCGCCGTTCCGGCCCACGTCCTCGCCCATCACGACCACGCGGCGGTCCTCGCGCAGCGCCACGCGCAGCGCGTCCTGGATCGCCTGCACCATGGTCATCTGGGGCATGGGGGTCTCCGTCGGGCAGTGGAAGCGGCGAGGTTAGCGGAAGGCGCGCGGGGCGGGCAAACGCCGGCGCGCGACCGGCACGGCGATGTTGGCGATCAGGAGACCGGCGACCAGCGCGGTGAGCATGAGCGCGGTGCGGAACGCGAGCTCGATGCCGCCCAGCACCTCGCGATCGAGCAGCGCCACCAGGCTGCGGAAGCCGACGCTCCCCGGCACCAGGACCAGCACGCTCGGCGCCAGGGTCACGATCGGCGAGCCGCCCAGCAGGCGCCCGCGCAGGTTGCTCAGCAGGCCGGCGATCAGCGCGCCCACGAACAGCCCCAGCTCCGGGCCCAGCAGGCGGGCGCCGATCCGCCCGCCCACGAACACCAGCAGCCCCGAGGCGACGATCCAGCCCATGTCGCGCCGGCGCGCGCGCAGCAGCGCGCCGAAGGCGAGCGACGCCACCGCCACGGCGAGCCACTCGGTCCACCCCGCCAGCGCCCCCGCTTCGGCGGCGGCGCGGGCCGGGTCGTAGCCGGCCACCTGGCGGCCCATCGCCACGCCGAACACCAGGCTGACGAAGGTGACGAACGCGCCGGTGAGCCGCGCGGTGCCCGAGACCAGATGGTTGGTCGACACCTCGGTCAGCGCGTTGGTCAGCGCGAGGCCGGGAAGCAGCGCGATGATCCCCGCCAGCGTCACGATGTGAACCGAGAACGGGCCCGCCCAGCGGCCGGCGAGCGTGGTCAGCGCCGACGCGACGAAGGCGGTGAGCGGCACCAGCACCCGCTCGAGCGCGGGACGGCCCTCGCCGCCCCGGCTCATCAGCGCGACCAGCGCGCCGATCCCCGCCGCGACCGTCACGCCCCGCGCGCCCGCGCCCAGGATGCGCGCCGCCGCCGCCGAGGCGACGGCGCTGGCGAGCAGCAGCGCCACCGTACCGTAGCGCGGCTGCGCGCCGACGATGCGTTCGATCCGCGCCAGTCCCTCCTCGGGGGCGATGCGGCCGACGTCGAGCGCGGCGATCACCTCGTCGAGCCGGCTCAGACGCTCGAGGTGGATCTCGCCGGGCTCGACGCGCAGCAGGTGGGTGCGCTGCCGGGCGTCGGGGCCGAAGCCGGCGAAGATCGAGGTCGGGGTGGTGAAGAACTGGCCCTCGAGACCGAATCGCTGCGCCGCGCGCCCCATCACCTCCTCGACCCGCGGTGCCGCGGCGCCGCAGGTGTGGAACGCGCGTCCCAGCCGGAGCACGAACCGCACCGCGTCCGATGCGGGGCCCTCCACGGCGTCCGGGGTGGGGGCATGGGCGCCCGAGGCGGGCGGCGGGGCGGGCGGCGGCATGGCCGCAGCCTACATCGCGGGCGATCGCCCGGCCACGAGCGGCCCGCCGCGCGGTCGCGGGCGCCGCGCCGGTTCGAGGTGCAGCCCGGCTTTCGCGCCGCCGACAATTAGTCTAGGCTAAATCGCCATGACGCTCAGCCGCTCGAAGCAGGACTACCTCAAGGCGCTCTACGCTCTCGCCCCGGCCGGCGAGGCGGTGGGCACCTCGCGGCTCGCGGCGCGACTGCGGGTGTCGGCCCCCTCGGTCACCAACATGCTGGCGCGCCTCGACCGGGAGCGGCTGGTGTCGCACGCGCCGCGCGCCGGGGCGCGGCTGACCGCGCGCGGCCGGGCCGCGGCGCTCGGCATGGTGCGGCGCCACCGCATCCTCGAGACCTTCCTGGTGCGCGTGCTGGGTCTCGGCGGCTCCGAAGTCCACGCCGACGCCGAGGTGCTCGAGCACCACATCAGCGATCGCGTGCTGGAGGCGATCGACCGGTTGATCGGGCGCCCGGAGCGCGACCCGCACGGGCGCCCGATCCCCGACGCGCGCGGGCGCATGCGCGGCGCGGCGGCGCGGCGGGCGCGGAGCGCGCGATGAGCCAGGCCCACGACGCGCGCTCCCTGCCCGAGGTCCACCGCAGCGTGCCGCTGCCCCCGGGTGGTTCGTGGGTGCGCCGCCTGCTCGCGTTCGCCGGGCCCGCGTATCTCGTGAGCGTCGGCTACATGGATCCCGGCAACTGGGCCACCGACCTCGCCGGCGGCGCGCGCTTCGGCTACCAGCTCATCTGGGTGCTGGTGATGAGCAACGCGATGGCGGTGCTGCTCCAGACCCTCGCCGCCCGGCTCGGAGTGGTGACCGGCAAGGATCTGGCCCAGGCGTGCCGCGACTGGTACCCGGCGCCGCTCTCGATTCCGCTGTGGGCGCTGTGCGAGATCGCCATCGTGGCCTGTGATCTCGCCGAGGTGCTGGGCGCCGCGATCGGGCTCAAGCTGCTGTTCGGGCTGCCGCTGCTGTGGGGCGTGCTGCTCACCGCCCTCGACGTGCTGCTGCTGCTCGGCCTGTCGCGCTTCGGCATCCGCCGCCTCGAGGCGTTCGTGATCGCGCTGGTCGCCACCATCGGTGCGTGCTTCGCGATCGAGATGCTGCTGTCGCGCCCCGACGTCGCCGCGATCCTCGCCCACGTCCTGCCGCGCGCCGCCGACGGATCGATCGCGCTGCTTTCCCGCGACGCGAGCGGGTTCACGGTGCTGGGGCTCTCCGGCCCCTCGCTCTACGTGGCGATGGGGATCCTGGGCGCCACGGTAATGCCGCACAACCTCTACCTCCACAGCGCGCTGGTCCAGAGCCGCTCGGTCGAGGGCTCGGAGCGCGGCAAGGAAGAGGCCTGCCGGATGAACCTGGTCGACTCGGCGATCGCGCTCAACGCCGCGCTGCTCGTCAACGCCGCGATCCTGGTGCTCGCCGCCGCGGTGTTCCACCGCGCCGGCCACCCCGAGGTCGCGCGGCTCGAGGAGGCCCACGGCCTGCTGCGCCCGCTGCTCGGCAGCACGCTCGCGCCGCTGCTGTTCGCGGTGGCGCTGCTGTGCTCCGGCCAGGCCAGCACCATCACCGGAACGCTGGCGGGCCAGATCGTCATGGAGGGCTTCCTGCGCATCCGCATCCAGCCCTGGATGCGGCGGCTCATCAGCCGCGGGCTCGCGATCGTGCCGGCGGCGCTGGTGATCGCGCTGCGCGGCGAGCACTCGGTCGACGACCTGCTGGTGCTCTCCCAGGTGGTGCTGAGCCTTCAGCTCCTGTTCGCGGTGGTGCCGCTGGTGCTGTTCACCAGCGACCGCGCCAAGATGGGACGCTTCGCGAACCCGGGCTGGGTGGTGGGGCTGGCGGTGATCACGTCGCTCATCATCCTGGTGCTCAATGCCAACCTGGTGATCCAGCAGCTCGCCGCCTGGATCGCCGCCGCGGGCGCGCGCGGCTGGATCCTCGAGGTGACGCTGGTGCCGGTGGTGATCGCCGCGGCGCTGATGCTGCTCTACATCACGGTGGCGCCGTTCCTCGGCCGGCTCGCGCCGGCGCTCGCCACCCGCGCTCCCGAGGCGGTGCCCGCGCACCGCGCGTCGGTGGCGCTGCGGCCGGGCGTGGTGCTGGGCGGGCCCTATGCGCGCGTCGCGGTCGCCCTGGAGCTGGGCCCCGCCGACCACGCGGTGCTCGATCACGTGCGCCGCATGGAGCTGCCCCCCGGCGGGCAGCTGGTGCTGATGCACGTCGCCGAGAGCGCCGCCAGCCGCTTCCTGGGCCCCGAGTCGTCGGACGCCGAGAGCCGCGAGGACCTGGCGACGCTGGAGTCGCTGGCCGACGAGCTGCGCGCCCGCGGCACCGCGGTCGCGGTGATGCTGGGCCACGGCGACGTCAAGGACGAGCTCGAGCGCATGGTGGGCGAGGTGGCCGCCGACCTGCTGGTCACCGGCTCGCACGGCCACCGCCTGGTCGGCGACATCGTGTTCGGCGCCACCACCTCGGGCCTGCGTCACCGGGTCAAGTGCCCGGTGCTCACGATTCGCTCCGAATAGCGGCGGCCGGGGCGTTTGTCGGGCCTCCGGCCGCGGCCTAAGATGCCGGCGTGAGCGAGCGCATCCAGCACGGCCGGCTGAGCGGCAGCGTGTCCGAGGTGGTCGACGCCGGCGTCGACCTGCTGCCCCACTTCGAGATGGCGGCGATCCCGGTGCTGGAGAACGCCGACCGCCCCGGCGAGTGGCCGGCGGTCAAGCGTCGGCTGCGCGCCGAGGGCATCCGCACCCGCCAGCACCGCGGCGTGCTGCTGCTGGAGCCCGGCGAGCTCGACCGGTTCTCGGCCGTCGGGCTGTTCAACGGGCTCGACGAGCTCTACCTCCAGAGCGAGTGGAACGACGAGTTCGAGGGCTTCCCCGGCCGCATCACCAGCGATCTGCACGACTTCAACGAAGGCACGCCGCTCGGGCTCGAGGAGTGGATGATCGACGCCGGCTGCCTGCTCGCGCTCGGGGACGGCCACGGCCTGAACTTCGCCTGCCTCGATCCCGGTCTCGCCGTCCGGCTGCGCTCGCGCTTCAAGCCCGCGCGCGTCGGATGACCCGCGCCCCGACCCGCCTCACCACCGTCGCGATTCCCGGTCCGGCGGGGACGCTCGAGGGCCTGCTCGCGGAGCGCGACGGGGGAGAAGCGGGCATCGCCGCGATCGTCTGCCATCCGCACCCGCTGTTCGGCGGCACCATGCATAACAAGGTCGTTCACCGCATCGCCTCGACCCTGCACGAGCTGGGCGCCGCGGTCCTGCGCTTCAACTTCCGCGGCGTGGGCGCGAGCCGGGGCGAGCACGATCAGGGTGCGGGTGAGCTCGAGGATGCGCGCGCGGCGCTCGGCTTCATCGGCGCGCGCCATCCGCACGCGCGCCGCTGGGTCGCGGGCTTCTCGTTCGGCGCCTGGGTCGGCGCCCGGCTCGCCGCCTCGGAGCCCGGCGTCGAGCGCCTGATCCTGGTGGCGCCGCCGGTCGGCAGCCAGAGCTTCGAGGTGATGCACCAGGCGACCGTGCCCAAGCTCGTCATCCAGGGCGGCGCCGACACGGTGTGCCCTCCGGAGCTGCTCGAGCGCGAGCTGCCGCGCTGGGCCGGGCCCCGCGAGCTCATCATGGTGCCCGGGGCCAGTCACTTCTTCGACAGGCAGTTGGGGGCTCTGGCTCATGCGCTTTCGCAGGCGCTGGCCGAGCCGGCGCGCGGGGCTACGCCGGGGCCTTGAGGCCGCCGCCCTCGCGGCGCTCGGCGCGCTCGCTGTCGAGCGCCGGCTCGACGTGGACCACCACGTCGGTGAGGCCGGCCCAGCGGCCGCGCAGCCGCTGCTCGACCCGGTGGCCGACGGCGTGGGCGTCGGCGATCCGCATCGTCGGGTCGACCAGGATGTGCAGGTCGACGTGGATGTCGTCGAGCGGCCCGCGCGAGCGCACGTTGTGGGCCTCGAGCACGCCCGGCTCCTCGAGCGCGGTGCGCTCGATCAGCTCGGGGGCGATGCGGCGCTCGTCCGAGAGCGTCGAGAGCGTGCTGCGCACGATGCCGAAGCCGGCGCGCACGATCAGCACCACGATGATCCCGGCGGCCGCGGCATCGGCCCACGGCAGCCCGAGCCGCGCGGCCCCGAAGCTCGCCAGCACCAGCAGGCTCGCCAGCAGATCGCTGCCGGTGTGCGCGGCGTCCGAGACCAGGATCTCGCTCTCGAGCCGCCGGCCCTCGCCGCGCTCGAGCGCGACCACGAACAGGTTGACCGCCAGGGTGAGCCCCATGACCAGGAATGCCAGCCCGGTGATGTGAGGGGTCACCGGATGGCGCAGGCGCTCGATGGTGGTCTGGGCGATCTCGTAGCAGCCCAGGAACATCATCAGCACGATCCCGAGCGCGGCGAAGGTCTCGTACTTGCGATGCCCATAGGGGTGGTTGGCGTCGGGGGGACGGCGCGCCACCCACAGGCCCACCAGCCCCACCACGTTCGCGGCGCCGTCGAGCATCGAGTGGAGGCCGTCGGCCACCATCGCGATCGCTCCGACGCCCAGCCCGACCGCGAGCTTGGCCACCGCCACCGCGACGTTCAGGGCCAGCACCACGATCAGCACCCGCCCGATCCGCGACTGCCGCTGTCGGCTGCGATCGTTCACGCCGATACCTCCCGGTGGCGAGGTTAGCAGCGCCGCGGGCGTCGTGCACCGGCCCGGCGACGGGGGGCGGGGCGCGCCGGTCCGACGCGCGGCGGCGCTGGTCCGGGGCGCGCCCGGCGCGCGTGGTCCCGGGCGCGGCGCTCCTGTAAGCTCAACGCCCGTCGCGCCGCGGCCGCGGCCATTCTCGAGGAGGCTCGGTGAATCGCTGGGTCGTGTGGTCGATCGCCATCCTGGCCGTGCTGGCGCTGGGCTCGTGGTGGAGGCTCAAACACCGCAGCAGCGAGGCGCCCCGGTTCCGCACCGCGGCGGTCGAGCGCGGCCCGATCGCGGCCACGGTGAGCGCGACCGGCACCGTCCAGCCGGTCGAGCAGGTCGAAGTCGGAAGCCAGGTCAGCGGCACGGTGCAGAAGCTGTTCGCCGACTACAACGCGCGGGTCACCGAGGGCCAGATCCTGCTGGTGCTCGAGCCCTCGGCCTTCAAGGCGCGCGTCGCCCAGGCCGAGGCGGCGGTGGCCCACGCCGACGCCGCGGTCACCGATGGCGAGCGCCAGCTCAAGCGGGCCCGCGAGCTGCGCGACCAGAACGTCATCTCAGACGTCGAGCTCGAGGCCGCCGAGGTCGCCGTCGACCAGCGCAAGGCCGATCTCAAGAGCGCCCGGGCCCAGCTCGAATCGGCGCGGGTCGATCTCGACCACGCGACCATCCGCTCGCCGATCGACGGCGTGGTCATCTCGCGCAGCATCGACGTGGGCCAGACCGTGGCGGCCAGCCTCCAGGCCCCCAAGCTGTTCGTGATCGCGAAGAACCTGGAGCAGATGCAGGTCGAGACCAGCATCGACGAGGCCGACATCGGGCGCATCCACATCGGCCTGCCGGTCTCGTTCTCGGTCGACGCCTACCCCGACATGAGTTTCCAGGGACAGGTCGCCCAGGTGCGGCTCGAGCCCATCACCCAGTCGGGCGTGGTGACCTACACCACCGTGATCGCCACGCAGAATCCCGGGCAGCGGCTGCGTCCGGGAATGACCGCCAACGTCTCGGTGATCGCGGCGCGGCGCGACGACGCGCTCAAGGTGCCGAACGCCGCGCTGCGCTTCCGTCCCACCGCTCCGGCCACGGCGCGCGCCGGCGGCAATCGGTCACTGGCCGCGGGCGGCGCTGACGCGGGCAGCGCCGGTGGTGGCGGGATGGGCCAGCGGGGCGCGGGAGGCGCAGGCGCCGGTGGCGCAGGCGCGCGCGGCCAGGGCGCCGGGTCCGCGGGTGAGGCTGGCCAGGGAGGCGCTGGCCGCGGCGGCCCGTCGCAGTGGGGCGGCGCGCATCGCGGCCCGGCGGGGGGCGGCGCCTGGGCGGGTCGCGGCGCGCCCTCCGAGTCGGCCGCCGCCGGCGTCGCGGTCGATCCGCTGAGCGTGCTCAAGCCCGGGACGGTCTTCGCGCTGCGCGGCGGCCAGGCGGTGCCGGTGTCGCTGCTCGCCGGCATCACCGACGGCGCCATGACCGAGGTGGTGTCCAACGACCTCAAGACCGAGGACCGGGTGATCGTAGGCTACGACCTCGCCACGAAGGGCCCGGCGCAGAACCTCCAGGCGCCGCCCGGCCTCGGCGGCCCGCAGTTCCGTGGCCCGGGGGCCGCGCGCGGGCGCGGCGCCACGCGGTGAACGTCGCGGCGCTGTTCGCGGTCGGGGTCCAGGCCCTGGCCCGCAATCGCACGCGCTCGGCGCTCACGGTGCTCGGCATCGTCATCGGCGTCGCGGCGGTGATCGCCACCCTCGCGATCGGGCAGGGCGCGCGCGCCGCGGTGCAGGCGCAGATCCGTGCGCTGGGCGCCAACACGCTGACCGTGCTGCCCGGCACCATCACCGCCGGCGGCGCGCGCAGCGGCATGGGCTCGATCACGACCCTCACGGTCGAGGACGCCGACGCGGTGCACAAGGAGTGCCCGGCGGTGGTCGCGGTGGCGCCCACTGTGCGCACCGTGGGGCAGGTGGTGTTCGGCAACCAGAACTGGAGCACCCAGGTCCAGGGCACCACCGCGGACTTTTCGATCATCCGCCAGTGGCCGGTCTCGAGCGGGGTGTTCATCACCGACTCCGACGTGCGCGGCGCCGCCAAGGTGTGCGTACTGGGACAGGACGTGGTCTCGCAGCTGTTCGGCACCAGCGATCCGATCGGCAGCACGGTGCGCATCAAGGACGTGCCGTTCCGGGTCATCGGGGTGCTGAGCTACAAGGGCGGCTCGGGATTCGGCGGCAACCAGGACGACGTGGTGCTGATTCCGCTCACCACCGGCCAGCGCCGCCTGATGGGGATCACCTACGTCAACTCGATCCTGATCTCGGCGGTGAGCGAGCAGCAGGTCGACGACGCCGTGGACCAGATCACCGATTTGCTGCGCCAGCGCCATCGCATCCGGCCCGGCGACAACGCGGACTTCTTCATCTTCACCCAGCTCGAGTTCGCCCAGACCGCCGAATCGACCTCCAAGGTCATGACGCTGCTGCTCGCCAGCATCGCCGCGGTGTCGCTGATCGTGGGCGGGATCGGGATCATGAACATCATGCTGGTGTCGGTGACCGAGCGCACCCGCGAGATCGGCATCCGGCGCGCGATCGGGGCGCGCCGCCGCGACATCCTGTTCCAGTTCCTGATCGAGGCGGCGTTCCTGTCGCTGGCGGGCGGGGCGCTGGGCGTGCTGATCGGCATGGTGGCGGCGTCGATGGTGTCCCAGATCGCCCGGTGGCCGACCCTGATCCAGCCCAGCGCGGTGGCGCTCGCCTTCGGGTTCGCGAGCCTGATCGGCCTCTTCTTCGGCTACTACCCCGCGCTGCGCGCCGCGCGGCTCGATCCGGTCGACGCCCTGAGATACGAGTAGGGGCGGGGCAGCTCACGGGCTCCGACGCGCGGCGCTCGACGCCTCCCGATTGAGGTCACCTCACGACCAACATCTTCCGCGCCGCGGTGACACCACCCGCCTCGAGTCGGTAGAGGTAGCAGCCCGAGGGCCACCCGGCCGTGGACACGGGTGCTTCGTGGGTGCCCGCGCACTGCATGGCGTGATCCAGAAGGGTCGCCATGCAGCGGCCCTCGAGATCGAACACCACGAGGCTGACTGTACTGGGTGCGGGCAGGGCGTATCTGATCAGCGTGCTCCCCAAAACCGGGTTGGGTGTGTTCTGCACCAAGGTGACAGCGGCCGGACTTCTAGACTCCGGCCCGGCCACCACCGGAAACGCGAGCCTCTTGTCCGGGAACTCGATGGCAGCAACCCCGACGCAGGGGGATCCTCCCATGACCGAAAACCCCCCACCCGCATACAGCGTGTTGCCGCATGACGTGAGGGACCAGACGAGGCCGTCAGCGCCTGGGTCCCAAGATGTCGCCTCCGCCGTGGCCGCATCCAGAGCAGCGAGGTTGGTGCGCGGCTGTCCCCCGACTGCGCTGAAGTCCCCTCCGACATACAACGTTTGGCCACGCATGGCCAGGGCTTGGACCTCCGGAAACAGGATCCCACCGGGGCTTGGTTTCGGGTCCCAAGGGGCCACCGCCCCCGACGCCGCGTCCACCGCAGCGATCCCGTAACGGGTCTGCCCGGCAATACTGTAGAACTCCCCGCCGACGTAGACTGTGCTTCCGCTGACCAGCAGCGCATCGACGAATCCGTCTACGTCTGCCCTCCACGGCGCCAACTCTCCAGTGACGGCGTCTACAGCCGCAAGGCACTTCCGCGCCTGGCCGTTCACATGACCGAAGATCCCGCCCAGGTAGACGGTGTTGCCGTCGACCGCGATCGCCCGGACGGGCCAATCTGGCGCCGGATCCCAGTCAGAGGCTTCGGCGGTGGTCAGGTCCAGAGCCGCAACGCCAGGCCTGACCTTGCCGCCGATCGTTCCGAACCGACCGGCCGCGTAGAGTGTCTGGCCGTGCTCGACCAGCGTGGTCGCTGGGCCGTCGCAATGAGCGTCCCACACGGTTGCGGCCCCGGTCACCGTGTCGATGGCAGCGATCCCCCTGCGAACCACGGAGCTAATCGTTTCGAAGTCCCCCGCCACATAGACCACGCCCCCGCTCACGGCCAGCGCCGTGACCACCGCTCCATCGGGATTGGGGTTCCAGGGTTTCACCGCGCCAGTCGCCGCATCCAGGGCTGCAATGTGCACGCGCCGCTGCCAGTCCCACATCATATCGAACCACCCACCCGCATAGACGGCATCGCCGCTAGCCGAGAGAGAGAGCACGGTGGAATTGGGGCGCGGGTTCCAATCCGTAGCCCGCGCTGTTCTCGCGTCAAGTGCGGCGAGCCAGCTTTGGGCCCGCCCTCCGATTTGGCTGAAGGCGCCCCCCGCGTAGATCAGGTCGCCATGCGCTGCCAACGCGTAGACGTATGGGGCGCCACCAACGGCTGCATCCCAGTCCGTCGCGGCCCCGGTGCGGGCATCCAGAGCGGCAATTGCGGTGCGCGCTTGGCCTCCCATGTGGTCGAAGTAACCGCCGACGTAGAGGGTACGACCGTGGACCGCCAGAGCGTACACACCGAGCGAGGGGTGGTACTCATCGAGATATTGTCCGCTTGCGCGCGCGTCAAACGCCGTGGCGCGTCCGGTACTGGCATCAAGGGCCGCGATCATGTTTCGAGGCTGACCACCGATTGAGCGGAAGAAGCCGCCGACATAGACCACGTCTTCGGCGACTGCAAGCGTCTTGACCTCGTAATCAGGCTCTGCCTCGGGCGCCCAGTCCGTCGCGGCGCCGGTCTTCGCGTCGAGCTCGGCAATGCAGTTGCGTCCCTTCCCGCCGACCGCAGTGAAGAGCCCGCCCACATAGATGGCTGGTCCTCGTGCGGCCAAGACATCGACGCCGCCAAACCAGCGGCCGAGAGCGTTCGGATCCCAGTCCGTTACCTCCCCAGTGACGGCATCGACTGCGGCGAGCCAATGGCGCGGCTGACTGCCGACGCGCGTGAAATAGCCTCCTACATAGAGGGTGCGGCCGATGCGCGTAATGCTCGCCACGTCACCGTCCGTGTTGGCACTCCACGCCGCCACGCTGCCGTCCCCCAGGATGTGCGCCAGGTAGGAGCGCGGGAGCCCGCCCACGGCGTGGAACTTGCCACCGATGAACCAACCCCCCTCGCCATCGGGGAGCGTCGCGTAGACGCTCCCAGCCACGCGCGCGAACGGCCTCAACGGAGCGCCACTCTTGTGGTCCACCGGGACGCCGCCGCCGGTGCTGGGCCCGACCGCTCGGAAGTTCCCCGCGATGTAGATCGTGTTCCCGTACTTCTGCACGGCCAGGACATTCCCATCCGCGCCCCAAAGATTCGGATCCACGACTTGCGGGGTCGCGGGCTCGGGGACCAGCGCGAGGAGCACGAGCACTGCCTCTGGATGGATGCGAAACTGGCACCAAGACGTCAGCAAATCAGGCCCCTCCTCCCGGTGCGCCCGAATGTGCAATCGCAAGATCCGCGGGCTGCGCGCTCTCCGCATCAACTGTGCCGCCACCATGTTCCGCAACGTAGAGGAGGGATTAGAGCCGGGCCTTCGGGTTCGCTGTGGCTCTTTTGCGTAAGGGTAGGCCTGGCCCCCGCGCATTCGACCTGCCGGTGTGACAGCAGCCCTTGCGTCCTGTCAGGCCGGCGCGGTCAGCGCACCACCGCCACCCGCTGTCGCGCCAGCTCGCGGCTGCCGACGGTGAGGCGGGCGAAGTAGAGCCCGGCGGGCACCGCGGCCAGCGAGCCCCTGAGCTCGGCGTCGCCGGCCGGCACCGCGCCGCGCCACAGCTCCGCGACCCGCCGCCCTGCGATGTCGTAGAGCGACCACGTGGCGCTCGCCGCGTGTGGCAGGGTGAGGGCGAGGCGCAGCTCGCCGCGCGCGGGGTTGGGCCAGGGCCGCGAGACGCGCACCGCCGGCCCGCTCGACGGCACGCCGGTCGAGCCCGGCATCAGCAGTCGCACGTGATCGACGAACCAGCCGGCGTAGCCGATGTAATCATCGGCCAGCATCCGGAATCGCACCCGCGTCGGCCCCGGCGCGAGCGGGCTCAAGTCCACCGTCTCGGTGCGCCAGCCGCCCGAGTTTCCGCTCCAGCAGGGAGCGCCGCGCACGAACGGGCTCGAGTTGTGGATCAGCCCGTGCGAGTAGGGGACCACCGGAGCGAGGATCTGCCACGTGCCGTCGCCGAGCTGTCCCTCGACCCGCGCTCCGTCCCAGGCATGGGTCGCGTCCCCCTGCTCGAGATCGTAGCGGTGTGCGAACTCGAGCCGCGTGCCGGGCTGAAGGGTCGCGATGGGCGGGCTCATGAGATACGAGTCGAGGTGGGGCGGATAGGGCTCAACGCCCCAGGCGCCGCACTTCCACGCGGTGCCGCCCGGTGGCCAGGAGTCCTCGGTGGTGAGGTGCCAGGCATCGCGGTAGGACCACCACTGCCATGAGTGGCTGAAGCCGCCATCGCCGTTCTCGAAGTCGTCGAGCCAGTCGTGCCCGACCGCGAGCGCGGTGCCGGTGATGCTCGAGTAACCAAGATTGTGTGCGGCCGCGGCGTCGCGCGCGACGAAGCGGTAGTTGAGACGGTCGCCGTCGCTGAGCCCCGCGCCGACCTGGACCACGAAGGTGTCGCGCCCCGCGCGCGTCGTCCCCACGGTCTGCGTGGCGCCGCCGTTCACCGAGACCTCGACCCACGCCGTGTCCACGGCCAGGTTGTCGGTGATGCGCGCGAGCAGGGTCTGCGGCAGCCGCACCGCGGCCTGCGCGGTCACCGGCGCGTGGACGATCACGGGCCGCGTGAGGTCGGGGCCGGCATGATAGCGATGGGGCGCGGCGGGGCCGGCGGCCGGATCGGCGGCGCCGATGCCCGCCGAGTCGCTGGCCGCGACCAGGAAGTACTCGGCGTCCCCGACACCCGGCAGCCCGGGGAGCGTGCCACTGAACGAATCGGGCACTGCGGGCGCGAGCGGGATCGAGGTCCAGCCGCCACCGCCCGCCGGCCGCCACAGCGCGGCGACCGAGCTGGGATCGACGGTGAGCGGAATCCCGGCCTGATCGATCGTCACCCGACAGCCGATCGGGCGGCTCGCCGGTGGATTCTCGGTGTCGGGCAGCGGATGGTGGGCGATGACCACGCTCCCGGCGCGCGAGCTGAGCGTGCAGTCCATGGTCGCGCGCCCGCGCGTCGCGTAGGCGAACGCGGCCGAGAGCCGGGAGCGGAGCCCCTCGAGCTTCGCCAGGTCGCCGGGGTCGGCGGGGCTCCCGTTCGGGATGACCAGGATGAAGCCGAGCCGGAAGGCGTGCGGCGCCGTGGACGGATCGGGAAGCCGCGGGCCATTCACCGCGATGATGTCGGACATCTTCCACCACGTCGCGCGCCCGTGGCAGCCCAGGTTGTCGAGCGGCGGGAAGGCCGGCACGTAGTTGCCGGGCGGCACGAAATCGTGCGGGTCGTTGACCACCAGCAGCGAGTCGATCTCGTCGGCGCGCATGAGGCCCATCAAGTAGAGATCGAGCCGGCCGTAGCCGGTGGTGATGCTGTCGGTGCGGAACGAATCGGGCGCGGTCATCACCCAGTCGCAGCCGTCCAGCACCGAGGCGTCCGAGTCGAAGAAGAAGTTCCAGTGCTGGTCGTCGCGCCCCAGCAGCGCCGGGGTCGGGGTGCCGGCCGAGTCGACGTACACGTAGGCGAGCCAGCGGTGGCCGAACTCGTGGATCATGACGTCGAGCGGGGTGAGGTCCCCTTCGAGGAAGTTCGAGTCGGGACTGGCCGGATAGTGCTGGAGCCCGTTCATGTCGAGGATCGCCTCGAGCTTCGCGGGGCTGCCGAAGCTCGCGCCGATGTCGAAGGGGTCGAGGCCGATGCCCGAGACCGGGTTGCGCACCCCGAACTCGGCGGCCGTCGCGTTGGGGGAGCCCAGCCAGTCGTTGAGGCCGCTGGCGAGGAAGACCGCGAGCGCGTCGTAGTCGTCGCCGTGGGTGCGGTAGAAGGCCTGCGTCACCCCGGCGAGATCGAGGTGGATGGTGCCGCCCTTGTCGGCGAAGAAGAATCCGCCGTCGTCCTCGATCACCGCGATGTTCCCGGCGTCGGTCGAGTGCGGGGTCGGTAGCGGCACCGCGAGCGGCCGCGCGAGATGGGCCGCGATCACATCGGCCGCGGCACCGGGCCGCGTGCCGCACACGCCGCCGAGGCGATCGGCGGGAATCGCCCGCCGCGGCGCGGCGGGCGGAGCGGCCGCGCGCGCGCCATCGGCCGGCGTGCCGACGGCGATCGCGGCGAGCGCGAGCGGTACAAGAGCGGACAGGCGCATGGCGTCGGGTTCTCCGCGCGGCACGGGAGCGTGGGCAGAGTGTAGCCGAGCCCGGGAGGTCCTGCATCGCCGTGCTATAGTCCCGCGTCCTCAATGATCGGGGGCCAACGCGTGAATCCAGTCTGGCGCCGACTCAAGGCCGTGGTGCTCGAGAGCGACGACTGGGGCCTGTGCGCCTGGTCGCCCGACGAGCACGCCCACCGGGTGCTCACCGACACCCCCGAGTTCCGCAGCCCGGCGGGCCGGATCTACGGCCGCTCGACCCTCGAGAGCGCCCAGGACGTGCACCGTCTGGCCGGCGTCTTGGGCGAATTGCGCGGCGCGGACGGCTTTCCACCGGTGTGGCAGGCCAACACCGTGATGGCCTCGCCCGACTATGCCGGGCTCCGCCCGCCGCTGTTCGAGGCCGCGTCGCTGCCGGTGCTGACCCTGCCCGAGACGCCGTCGCGCTGGGCGCGGCCCGGGCTGTGGGACGAGGTAAGGCACGCCATCGAGGCCGGGTTGTGGTGGCCCGAGCTCCATGGCCTCCACCATGTTCCCGAGCTCGCCTGGCTCACGGCGCTGCGCCGCGGCGCCGCCGATGCGCAGCGCGCCTTCGCGCACCAGAGCCCGGTGTGCGCGGCGGTGGCCGCGAGCGGCGAGTTCGACCCCGCGGAGCCCGAACAGGTCCGCAACGCCAACCTGGCGCGCGCGATCGAGGCGTTCACGCGCCTGTTCGGGCGGCCGCCGGGCTCGCTGTGCCCGCCCGATTACCGCTGGGACGACCGCTTCGAGGCCGAGGCGGAGCGACTCGGGATCACGCTGTGGCAGGGGAGGAGCGAACGCGTGCGGCGGCGGCTGCCCGCCCTGCGGCGCCTGCTGCGCCGCTGGACCTGGACCGGGGTGAGCGGAGCGCGCTTCTACATGCCGGCGCGCATCGCCTTCGAGCCGCGCGGCGGCACGGCGGGGCCGGTCGCCGATCCGCGCTTCGGCGTCGCCGGAGCCCACGCGCGGGTGCGCGAGGCGTGGCGCGCCATGCAGCCGGCGGTGATCAGCACCCACCGCGTCAACTACGCCCACCTCGACCCGGCCTGGTCCGATGCCGGTCGCGCCGCGCTGCGCGAGCTGCTCGCGCTCCTGTGCGGCGAGGGCGCGGTGTTCCTCACCGACGCCGAGGTGCGGGCGATCCACCAGCGCGGCTGGTCGGCGCGCGCGCTGGGGCCGCGCGGCACGCTGGTGCGATTCTACGGCCCGCCGCGCGAGCCGATTCGCGTGCCGGCGCCGGCCGGCTCGCAGGGCGTCCAGCTGCGCGAGGGGCGCGGCGCCGCCGCGGCCGAGATCAGCGTCGAGGCCGGCGCGGCGGTGGCGCGCCTCGATCCCGGCGAGTACCTGTTCGAATGGCGCGCCGCGTGAGCGGCGCCCCGCGCGCCACACCCCGCGCGCCCACCGGCCGCTGGTCGGTGTGGAAATACAACTGGCTCGCGCACCACAAGGTGATGGCGGCGATCGAGCGGCTGCGACCCCACGCCCGCGGCCTGCTGCTCGACATCGGCTGCGGCGCGCGTTCCTATGAGCCGGTGTTCGCCGGCCAGATCGAGCGTTACCTGGGCGTGGACCTGCCGAGCGGCCCCTACCTGGGCGCCGCCCGGCCCGACGTGTTCGCGCGCGGCGAGGCGCTCCCGTTCCGCGACGCGACGGTCGACAGCGCGCTGGCGATCTCGGTGATGAACTACCTGCCGGAGCCGGCGCGGCTCCTGACCGAGGCGGCGCGGGTGCTGAAGCCCGGCGGCGTGCTGATCGTCGAGTTCACGCAGATGCTCCCCCACGATCCGGCGCTGCACGATTACTTCCGGTTCACGCGCGAGGGCGCGTCCTGGCTGCTGGAGCGCGCCGGCCTCGAGGTCGTGGAGGTCCAGCCGATCGGCGGTCTGATGGCGCGGGTCGGGCTGTCGTGGATCGCCGCGCTCAACCGCCTGAACCGCGGGCCGCGACGGGTGATCACCGAGATCCCGGTGCGGCTCCTCTACATCGTGCTCCAGTCGGGCTTCGAGTTGCTCGACCGCCTGACCGCCGATCCGCGCGAGCCGCTCGGCATCCTGGTGGTGGCGCGCCGGCGAGCCGCGCGCGGGTGACGCGGGGGCGCTACTGGCCCGCGCTCGCCACCCACAGGATCAGGACGGCGCGGCCGTAGCCCTTGATGTTGTAGGTGTTGTTGGAGGAGTCGGCATAGCTGCTGATGCCGGGGGTGAAGGTCGGCGGGGCGCTCATGCTGGTCCGTGACTCCCAGGCCTGGTTGACGCCGGGCTGCCCGCTGAAGGGATTGCGGAAGCTCTGGGGCAGCCGGTCGGCGATGTGGGCATTGTCCATGACCGTCGCGTAGACCCCGTCCGACGTCACCGCGTAGTCCTCGGCCGCCACCTGGACCGTGTGCATGTTGGCCTTGGTCGCGCCTTCCTTGGCGCGCGACACCAGCTCGATCGAGTTGGGGATGGCGATGGCCGCGAGGATGCCGATGATCACGACCACGATCATCAGCTCGATCAGGGTGAACCCCCGCTCGTTCCTCATGATGGCTCCGCCTTTCCCGTGACGATGGCGCTGCTGCTTCAGGGCGGGCGGCGGCCCGCCCGCCCCGTCCCATCGAACGATTCGCGATTACTGGCCCGAGGTCAGCACCAGCGTCAGCGGTGCCGACTTGCCGTAGCCCTTGATGTTGTACGTGTTGTTCAAGGAGTCGCAGTAGCTCGCGATGCCCGGGGTCGACGCCGGGTTGCCGCCCATCGAGCCGCGGGTCTCCCAGGCGTTGTTGGCCCCGACCGATCCGTCGAACGGGTTCTTGTAGGTGGCCGGCAGGCGCACGTCGATCATCGTCGCAACCGCGGTCGCGTAGACGCCGTCATAGGCGACGCCGTAGTCCTCGGCCGCGAGCTGCAGGGTGTGCATGTTGGCCTTGGTCGAGCCTTCCTTGGCGCGGTTCTGCATCGCGATGAAATTCGGAATCGCGATCGCCGCCAGGATGCCGATGATCACGACCACGATCATCAGCTCGATCAGGGTGAAACCTTTGCTGCCCTTCATGCTCTTGCCTCCTGAATGGTGTGGGTGAAGCAGGGACTCCGCGTCACCATTAAATAGCATGCCTCGTACCACGCACGGGGCGCGCGGTTGCCGGCCGCAAGTGCCGGAGTTTCGCCGCAGTTCGAGGGGAGTTCGGAGGCCGGGCGCAGCGCCGATCCGCGCGGCTTGCATCGGCGTCGCCCGCGGAAACGCACGAGGCCGAGCATTTTGCATGACCCGCGACGCCGGGGAGCAGCAGGAGGCGCTGTGAATGGGCGGATTTCTTGACCCTTGTCGAAAGCGGATGCTAACGTGAATTCCGTGGATTCAACCACGCGCGCCGCGGCGGCGCCCGCCCCGGTGGTGCGCCTCCTCCCGCAGTTGCTCGATTTCGCTCATCAGCGCTACGGCGACGCCCCGTTCCTGCTGCGCTGGACCGCGGCGGGATGGCAGCCGCTGAGCTTCGCTCAGGCGGCGCGGGCGCTCCACGCCTTCGCGCGCGTGCTCGAGCGCGAGGGAGTGAAACCCGGCGATCGCGTCGGACTCCTGAGCGAGAACCGTCCCGAGTGGGGACTCGCCTGGCTCGCGATCCTCGAAGCCGGCGCGGTCGCGGTGCCGCTCGATCCCATGCTGCGCGAGCACGAGCTGGGCGAGCTGCTCGCCACCTGCTCGGCCACCCACTGCGTGGCGAGCGGACCGAAGCTCGAGGTCCTCGAGCGCGTGCGCACCGCCCGTCTGCCGGCGCTGCGCCTCGTCGCCCTCGACCCCGCCGATGGCCTGCCGTGCCTGACCGTCGACGACCCGATGGCGGACGAGTCCGCGCCGCGCGCCGCGCGCGCCGGCCCCAACGACCTCGCGGTGCTGCTGTTCACGTCGGGGACGACCGGGCAGGCCAAGGGCGTCATGCTGTCGCACTCGAACCTGCTCCATAACGTCGAGGCGGTGGCCCGGGCCTTCGAGTTCGGTCCCACCGACCGGCTGCTCTCGGTGCTCCCGCTCCATCACACCTTCGAGTCGACGGGCGGCTTCCTGTGCCCGCTCCGGGTGGGCGCGAGCGTGGCCTACGCGCGCGGGCTGAAGTCGGGCGAGCTGCGCGAGGATCTCCGCACCTCCGGAGCCACCATCATGCTCGGCGTGCCGCTGCTCTACGAGAAGCTGCTGAACGGGATCGAGCGCGGCATCGACGAGGCCCCGCTCCCGCAGCGCGCCCTGGCGCGCGGGCTGCGGGGCGCCGCGCGGCTGGCGCGTTGGACCACCGGGATCCGGCTCGGGCGTCCGCTGTTTCGAACGCTGCGTATCCGCGCCGGGCTCGACGGGCTCAGGATGCTGGTGTCGGGGGCGGCCCCGTTGCCGCCCGTCGTGTTCTGGGGGCTGGTCGATCTCGGCCTGCCGGTGCTCGAGGGCTACGGCCTCACCGAGTGCTCCCCGGTGGTGGCCGCGAACCGGCCCGAGCGTCCGGTCCCCGGCGGCGTCGGCTGGCCGCTGCCCGGGGTCGAGGTGCGCATCGACCAGCCCGAGCCGGACGGCACCGGCGAGATCCTGGTGCGCGGCCCCAACGTCATGCTGGGCTACTTCGGGCAGCCCAAGGCCACCGCCGAGGTGCTGCAGGACGGCTGGTTCCACACCGGGGACCTGGGGCGGCGGCTGCCTAACGGACGGATCCGCATCACCGGGCGGCTCAAGAACATGATCGCGACCGCGGCGGGGAAGAAGATCTATCCCGAGGAGATCGAAGTTCACCTCGCCAACTGTCCCTACATCCTCGAGGTGGTGGTGACCGGCGGGCGCGACGCGCGCGGCGAGCGCGAGGAGGTCCACGCCCACGTGTTCCCGGACATGAAGTCGCTCGAGGCGCTGGCGCGCTCGGCGGGCGTGCCCTGCGACGAGGCGTTCGTCGAGGCCACCCTGCGGCGCGAGGTCGACGCGCGCTGCCAGCTGCTCGCGCCCTACAAGCGCGTCAAGCGCGTGATCGTGCGCAGCCAGGAATTTCCCAGGACCACCACCGGCAAGATCAAGCGCCTCGATCCCGCCGAGGCCGGCGCCGCGGCCCGTCCGCGCGTGGACGCGGTCGCCTGACCGGAGCCGCCGCCGGCGCGCCGCTACTGCGCCAGCTTGTTCTCGGCGGTGTAGATGATCCCGCCGTCGCCGTCCACGTTGAGGTGATGCGTCTGGACCATCGGCCCGCGCGGCACGGATCCGCCGCTCCAGTGCTGGTCGAAGTCCTGGCCGTCCCACTTCCACGCCAGCGTGAAGCTCGTGTCCTCGTTGACCGCGAACGAGAACGTGACGCTCGAGTTGTCGGGGATCTCCTCCTTGACGAAGGTCTGGCCGCCCACCGTGAGCCGCACCCGCTCCATGGCCCGCCCGCTGTGGTTCTCGATGATCGCGTCGTGCTTGGGATGGTGGGCGAGCAGGTCGCGATAGTGGTGCCAGCCGTACCAGACGACAAACGCCAGGATGGCGAGGTAGATCAGGCGCTTCATGGGCTCCCTCCCGAGGGCGCGTCCTAGGGGATCGACGGCGCAGCCTAGCCCCAACGCGGCGGCGCGGGCAACGGCATTTAGTGTCACTCGACGATCGGGGTCTCGGGATGGACGGGCCGCTCGGCGGGCGCCGCCGGCTCGATCTGGACCTCGGGCTCGTGCCGCAGCGACACGTAGAGTCCAATCGCCGCGGTGGCGTACAGCACCGCGGTGATGTAGAACGGCACGGCATAGCCGAAGCGCTGGATGATGAACCCGCTGAGCGTGGCGCTCACCGCCCAGCCCCCGTTCCACACCGTGTTGATCAGGCTCGATGCCCGCGCGCGCAGTCCGGCGGGGAGGGACTCCATGACCAGCGTGTTGATCAGCGGGGTTCCGGACTGCATGAGGGTGGCGCGCAGCCAGAACGCGACCACCGCGACCTCGAGGCGCCGCTCGGCGCCCAGGGTCACCAGGAAGGGCAGCGACAGCAGCTCCATGGCCGTCGCGGTGCGCAGCTTGCCGAAACGCCGCGCCAGGCCCGGGCCCATGGCGGTGGCCACCGCGGTCATGACGTACGCGATCGCGAAGAACATGCCGATCTGCGCGCTCGAGCAGCGGAAGCGCGTCGCGAAGTAGAGATTCATGAACGGGATGACGAGCCCGGCGCCGGACCCGATCAGGAACGCGTTGGCGGCGACCGGCACGATGCGCCGCGCCGCGTGGCCGAAGGCCGCGCGGTCGTGGGTGAGCATTGCCTCGGGGGCACCACCGCTGAGCGCGAGCGGCGCCCAGGCGGCGAACGCGATCGCGGCGCCGAGGAACAGGGTGATCCGGTAGGCGGCCAGCAGGCCGATGGGGGCCCCCGCGGTCAGGTGCACGAGCAGCGACGGCACCCAGCCGCCCAGCGCGCTGCCGACCACGCCGCACAGCAGCTCGACGGAGAAATAGGCGCTGAACAGATGGGTGCGCTCGCGCGCCGTGGAGTGCTCGGAGATGTAGGGCGCGGCGGCGATCGCGCACAGCGCCTGGGCGCCGCCGACCAGGAAGCTCGAGCCGGCGATCAGCGGCGGCGAGAGCGCGGTCGCGCGCGCGGCGAAGCCCAGCCCCTCGATCAGGATGCCGAGCAGGATGGTGCGGCGCCGTCCCCAGCGGTCGGCGATCAGCCCGGCGGGCAGGGCGAGGATCACCACACCCAGGGCGTTGAGCGAGACCACGCGGCCCACGAACGACTCGCGGAAGCCGCCGGCAGTCAGATAGAGGTTGAAGAGCACCGAGTTGACCCCGTAGGCCGCGAAGGTCAGTGAGGTCGAGAGCAGGAACAGCCGCGCCGGCCGCGAGAAGCCGCGCACCGCCTCCAGGTACTCGGCGACGATTCGTGCCAGCGCGTTCATGGGGCCGAAACGGCCGCGGCGGCCGGGGTGAGCCACCGGCCGCCGCGTGCCGCCGCGCCGGGCGCGCTCAGACCAGCGACTCGGCTCCCACCGTGCCGTTGGCGGCCGCGCGCTCGACCCCGAGATGCGTGACCGGCTCGAAGGCGGCAGGGGTGATGGCGATCAGCACCCGCGCGGTCGTGGGGCCCACGTTCTCGAGGGCGTGCGGGGCCCGGCCGTCGAAATGGCAGGAGTCGCCGGTCTCGAGCGTCAGAGAGCGGTCTTCGATGGTCAGCGTGACGCGGCCTTCCAGGCACAGCACGCACTCCTCGCCGTGTCGGACGTGACGCTGCTCGTTCGCGGACGCGCCCGCGGGCAGCTCGGCGATGAGCACCTCGAGGTTGCGCTTCGGCGAGGCCGAGAGCACCTCGAGGCCCGACGTGGCGCCCACCGGGCTCAGCCGGCGGCGTTCCCGCAGCCGCACCAGGAACGGCGTCTGTTCGCCGTCCGCCACCAGGTAGGCCACCGAGGTCTCCAGCGCGCGCGCCAGATCCTGGAGGGTGGCGAGTGACGGGGACGTGTGGTCGTTTTCGACCTGGCTGATGAAGCCCTTCGACAGATCGCTTGCGTCGGCGAGCTGCTGCACGGTCAGGCCGCGCCGCAGCCGCAAATCCCGTACCTTCCTGCCAAGTTGCACGTGCCACCTCCGTGCGGGATTGGAGGTTATGGTGTCGTTAAGTAATACTAAGCGAGGTCCGCCGGGCTGTCAACGCCGCGGCCCGCGGCGCGGGCGCGGAGGGCCGGGTCGGCGGCGGACAGGGCGCCGTGCCGGCCCCGAAGGGAGGCGCCGCCGAGCGCCTGGAGCTGATACAGGCGCGAGTAGATGCCCTTGAGCGCCAGCAGCTCGGCGTGGGTGCCCGACTCCCGGACCTGGCCGTGGTGGAGGACGATGATGCGGTCCACCTCCTGGATGGTCGAGAGCCGGTGGGCGATGATCAGGCAGGTGCGGCCCGGCAGCAGGCGGCGCAGGGCGGACTGGATCTGGAGCTCGGTGCCGGTGTCCACCGACGAGGTGGCCTCGTCGAGGATCAGGATGCGCGGATCGCGCGCCAGCGTGCGCGCGAAGGCCAGCAGCTGGCGCTGCCCCGAGGACAGCGTCGCGCCGCGCTCGCGCACCTCGGCCGCGTAGCCGCCCGGCAGGCGCTCGATGAAGGCGTGGGCGCCGACCTCGCGGGCGGCGCGCTCGAGGTCGGCGTCCTGGAACCCCGGATGGCCGAGGCCCAGATTGCCGGCGATCGTGCCCGAGAACAGGAACGGGTCCTGGAGCACGAGACCGATGCGCCGGCGCAGCTCGGCGCGCGGCCAGGACGGCAGCGGGCGGCCGTCGACGCGGATCTCGCCGCGCCCCACGTCGTAGAAGCGCAGCAGCAGGCTGGCGAGCGTGCTCTTGCCGGAGCCGGTCGCCCCCACCAGGGCGACGCGCTCGCCGGGCGCGATCGACATCGAGACGTCGCGCAGCACCCAGTCGTCGCCACGGTACGCGAACCACACGTGGTCGAACTCGATGCGGCCCTCGGCGCCGGTCGCCGCCGCGATCCCGGCCGGCGCCCCGTTGAACGCCGCGCGCGCGGCCGGCGCGGGCGACGGAGCGGGGGTCTCATCCGTCTCGTTCGGGGTGTCGAGCAGGTCGAAGATGCGCTCCGAGGAGGCCATCGCCTGCTGGAGGATGTTGTACTTCTCGCCCAGGTCCGAGATCGGGCGGAAGAAGCGCTGGGTGTATTGGATGAAGGCGACCAGGGTGCCGAGGGTGATGCCGGTCCACATGACCTGGCGTCCGCCGTACCACACGATCAGCGACACCGCCAGCGCCCCCACCAGCTCGAGCACCGGGAAGAACAGCGCGTGGTACAGCACCGCCTCGAGGTTCGCGTCGCGATGGCCGGCGTTGATGGAGCGGAACTCCTCGTAGTTGCGGGGCTCGCGGTTGAGCATCTGGACCGTGCCCATGCCGGTGAGGTTCTCGTTGAGGAACGCGTTCATGCGCGCCAGCCGGGTGCGGATGTCGCGGAACGAGCGCCGCACCCCGAGCCGGAAGGTCAGACTGACGATGACGATGAGCGGCAGCACCGAGAACGCCACCCCCAGCAGCTCGGCGTTGAGCCGCCACATCGCGAACACGATGCCGACCACCGTGAACAGGTCGCCGAAGATCGCCATGACGCCGGCGGTGGCGAGCTCGTTCAGCGCGTCGACGTCGTTGGTGACCCGGGTCATCAGCCGCCCGATCGGGGTGCGGTCGTAGAACGCGACCGGCAGGCGCTGGAGCTTGCGGAACAGCGCCATGCGCAGGTCGACCATGACGTGCTGCCCGACCCGCTGGATGATCTGGTTGTTGAGGTAGCCGACCCCGAGCCCGATCGCCAGCACCGCGAGGTAGACCACCGCGACCTGGTTGAGGAAGACGAGGTCGTGGTGGCGGATGCCGTTGTCGATCGCCTGCTTGGTCAGGTACGGGCCCGCGAGCTGGACCAGCGCGTCGAGCAGCACGAAGGCCGCCGCCACCGCGACCTGGGCGCGGTAGGGCGACAGGTAGCCGAGCAGGCGCCGCATCAGGCGGTGGTCGTAGGCGCGGCCCAGAATCTCTTCGTCGGCGCTCACGAGGCCTCGAGCTCCTCTTCGAGCTGCTGCTGCCGCACCAGCTCGGCATAGGGTCCGCCGCGCGCCAGCAGGGTATCGTGACGGCCGCGCTCGGCCACCTCGCCGTCGTCGAGCACCACGATCTCGTCGGCCTCGCGCACGGTGCTGACGCGGTGGGCGATGATCAGCGTGGTGCGGCGCGCCATCTCGCCGCGCAGGCCGCGCAGGATGAATTCCTCGGTATGGGTATCGACGCTCGACAGGCAATCATCGAGCAGCAGGACCGGCGCGTCGCGCAGCAGCGCGCGCGCGATGCTGGCCCGCTGCCGCTGTCCGCCCGAGAGCGTGATCCCGCGCTCGCCGACACGGGTGGCGTAGCCGTCGGGGAAGCCGCGGACGTCGGGCGTGAGGCCGGCGATCGCCGCCACCCGCTCGATCTCGGCCTGCGGGGCGTGGTCGACGCCGTAGGCGATGTTCTCAGCCAGCGTGGTGGAGAACAGGAACGGCTCCTGGGGCGAGATGGCGATGCGCCGCCGCAGCGCGTCCAACTCGAAGGTGCGCACGTCGCGCCCGTCGAGGAACACGGTCCCGGGCGGCGGATCGAACAGCCGCGGCAGCAGGGCGAGCAGCGTGCTCTTGCCCGCGCCTGTGTGCCCGACGATCGCCACCGTGCGCCCGGCCGGCACCGTGAACGTCACGTTGCGGAGCGCCGGGCGGTCGGCGCCCGGGTAGCTGAAGGTGAGGTGGCGGAACTCGATCTCGCCGGCGCCGCGCGCCGGCGCCGGGCTCGCTTCGCCCGCGGGCCGCGGGCCTTCGACCACGCGCACCGGCGGGCTCACGATCGCCGGGCGGGTGTCGAGGATCTCGAGCAGGCGGCGGTAGGAGGCGAGCCCGCGCTGGAACAGGTTGATGACCCAGCCGAGCGCGACCATCGGCCAGTTCATCATGCCGAGGTACACGGTGAACGCCACGAACTGTCCGAGCGTGATGCGCTCCGCGACCACCAGCCGGCCGCCGAAGTAGAGCGCCAGCAGTGCCGCCAGCCCGCTCAGGAACGTCAGCGCCGGATTCAGCAGGCCCGAGGTGCTGATGAGCGCCAGGTTCTTGCGCAGGTACTCGTGGTTGAGACCGCCGAACTCGGCGAGTTCGCGATCCTCGCGGGTGAAGGCGCGCACCACCCGCACCCCGGCGAGGCTCTCCTGGACCTTGGCCGAGAGGGTCGCAAAGTGGGCCTGGATCTCCTCGAAGCGCCGGTGGATGCGCTCGCCGAACAGCCACACCGCGAGCGAGACCAGCGGCAGGGGGAGGAGCGAGATCAGCGTGAGCCGCGGGCTGATCGCGACCATGAAGCTGATCGAGACCAGCGCGACCACCAGCGTGTTGACCAGGTACATGAGGCCCGGTCCCAGCATCATGCGAACCGCCGACAGGTCGTTGGTGGCGCGCGACATGATCTCGCCGGTGCGGGCGTGCTGGAAGTACTGGACCGGCAGGCGCTGGAGGTGCGCGAACAGCTGGTTGCGCAGGTCGTATTCGACGTGGCGCGAGATGCCGATCACCGCCTGCCTCATCCAGAACTTGAACACTCCGGCGACCACCGCGATCGCGAAGAGGATGAGGGCGTAGCGTCCCAGCTTCTCGGCGGTCACCCCACGATACAGGTCGTCGACCGCGTAGCGCAGGACCTGCGGCTGGGTGAGCGAGATGAGATCGGTGAGGACGACGCACGCGACACCCCAGACGAGCCCGCGGCGGTAGGGGGCGAGCGAAGGGAGCAGACGTGCGATCAGCGAGCGGATGGGATCTCCCGCGCGCGGCCCGGTGATGGCCTAGGGCGACGAGCTGCCGAGGAAGCCCTGGTTCCTCTTGAGCTTGCTCTGCTTGAACGTGAGCGCGACGTAGAACTGGTCGAAGTGGAACGTGTTGCGTCCGTTGAACGTCGAGTAGCTGCCGCCCGTCACGTCGGCCCGGTCATCGAGCCGGAAGCGCAGGAGCGGGCCGATCAGGTTGGTCTTCTCGTCGATCTGCGCGTTGCCGGCCAGGACCATGGGACCGACCTCGTGGACGTTCGAGGCGTCGCCCTGCCCCGTGGTGGTCGCCATAAAGCGGCCCTTGTAGCGCCCGCCGATCAGCACCGCGGGCTTGACCCACCAGCCGGCGTCGGCGTTGGCGGTCCAGAAGGTGTTGGTGGTCATGCGCGGATCGAGCTTCGCCGCGTCGTCGCTCGACCCCAGCTTGTGGAAGCGGTAGGCATAGCCGCCCTCGAACTCGGCGAAGGCGTTCTTGCCCAGCGCCCAGCCGAGCGCGAGCTGGCCGGCCAGCTCCTGGCGGCCGTCGCCGAGCGCCCGGGTGAGCTCGCGATCGTAGCCGGCGGGCGCGGTCCAGCCCGCCTCGATCGCCGCCGCGTTGGGGCCGTTGTGGAGCGTGTAGTGGAGACCGAGGACGACGTTCGCGAACCCGGTCTGCGCCGGCACGGTGAGCGGGGGGCCGTCGAACCCGATCACGTTGGCGCCGGTGAGCCCGAACAGCAGGTTGAACTTCTTGCGCCAGCCGACCTGGTTGCGCCACGTGAAGCCGAGCTGCTGGAGCTTGGCGCCGCTGCTGAAGTTGATGCGGTTGCCGTTGTTGTCGTAGTTGGAGGCGGTCGAGTAGATCGAGGTCTCGATCTCGCTGCCGTACTCGCCGCGCGCCAGGGACCAGGCGCCGGCGCGGGCGGCGGCCGGGCCGCCGGGGAGATGGCCCGCCGGGCCCCCCGCCGCGGTGGCGAGGGCGGCGAGCAGCACTGCGGACGACGCGACACGCGCGCGCATGAGCGGAACCAATCCTCCTCCAGTTGGGTGACGGCGGCGAGAATCTAACCACGGCGGCAGGGTCGCGCAAGTGCGCCCGCCGCGCCCGCGGGCGGCCGCGACGCAGTCCGCCATCGCTCGCGCCCCGGCGGGGGCTGTGGCACGATGGCCGCGTGGAAGCCCTTACCGTCCTCGAGTTCATCCGCGATCCCGAGGCGGTCTGGAACCTGCCGGCCGGCCTGCTCGACGGCCTGGCGCGCGCCTTCCCGACCGTCCGTTTCCTCGCGCCGCGCGACCGGGCCGAGGCCGACGATCGGGTCCCCGAGGCCGAGGTCGTGCTGGGCTGGGCGGTGCGGGCCGAGAACTTCGAGCGCGCGCGGCGGCTGCGCTGGATCCAGGTCACCGCCGCGGGGGTCGGCCCGCTGCTCTTCCCGGCCATGGTCGAGAGCGACGTCGTGCTCACCAACGGCCGCGGCATCCATTCCGAATCGATGGCCGAGCACACCATGGGGGTGGTGCTGGCCTTCGCGCGCAAGCTCCACCTGGCGCGCGACGCGCAACACCGGCACCGCTGGACCCAGCGCGAGATGTGGGGCGGCCCGCCAGCGTTCCGCGAGCTGGGCGGCGCGACGCTGGGGCTCGTGGGTTTCGGCGCGGTGGGATCGGCGATCGCCTCGCGCGCCCGCGCGCTCGGGCTCACGGTGGTGGCGGTGCGGCGCCATCCCGCCGCCGATCCGGCGCCGGCGCACGAGCAGTGGGGCGTCGAGCGGCTCCCCGAGCTGATCGAGCGCGCCGACTGGCTGGTGCTGGCCGCCCCCAGCACCGCCGCGACCCGGGGGCTGATCAGCCGCGACCAGCTGGCGCGCATGAAGCCCGGCGCGGTGCTGGTCAACCTGGGACGCGGCGCGCTGGTCGACGAGGCGGCCCTGATCGAGGCGCTCGAGGGCGGACGCATCGCCGGCGCCGCGCTCGACGTCACCGAGCGCGAGCCGCTCGATCCCGGGAGTCCGCTGTGGGACATGCCACAGGTGATCGTGACGCCTCACATCTCGGGCCTCGGGCCGCGCTACTGGGAGCGCTCGATGGAGCTGTTCTCCCGCAACCTGCGCGCCTTCATCGACGGCCGGCCGCTGGTCAACGTGGTCGACAAGCGGGCGGGGTACTAGATGAGCGCCCCGCCCCGGGTGCTCGGCGTGCTGGTCGCGGGCGGCGCCGGGCGCCGGCTCGAGGTGCCGGGCGGCAAGGCGCTGGTGAGGCTCGGGGGCACGACCCTGCTCGAGCGCGCGCTGGCGACGCTGGGCGCGGTGTGCGATGCGTGCGTGGTCGCGGCGCCGGCGGCGATGAGCCTGCCGCTCCCGGCGGCGCAGCGGGTGGCCGACGCGGCGGGCGGGCGCGGCCCGCTCGCCGGGCTGGCGGCCGGGCTCAACGCCCGCCCCTACGAGCGCGCGATCGCGCTGGGCGTCGATTTCCCGTTCATGCGCCCGGCCGCGCTCGCCGCGCTGCGCGACCGGCTGGGGAGCGAGAACGCCCTGGTCCCTTCGCCGGACGGGATCCCGCAGCCGCTGGCGGCGGTCTACGCGCCCGCGGCCGGCGCGGCACTCGCGGCGGCGCTCGAGCGCGGAGCGCGCGCCCTGATCCCGGCGGTGCTCGATCTTAAGCCCCGGCTGCTCGGCGACGCCGAGCTCGAAGGACTCGAGGGCGGGCTCGACAACTTCTTCAACCTCAACACCCGCGACGACCTCGCGGCCGCCGAGCGGCGCGTGGCGTCGGCGCCGCGGGGCGGCGCGTGAACGGGATCGAGGTTGAGCGCGGCGCGCACGCCTTCGCCGGCGTGCCGCTCGAGCGCGCGCTCGCGGCGCTGCGGCGGCTCGAGCCCGGCGCGCGCGCCTGCTGGGCCTACGACCTCGATCTTATCGAGGCGCGGGCGCGGCGCTTCGTGCGTGCCTTCACGGGGCTCGAGCCGCGCGTCGCCTACGCGCTGAAGGCCAACGCGCTGCCCGCGATCCTCGAGCGGCTGCGCGCGGCCGGGGTGGACGCGGAGTGCGGATCGCTGGGCGAGCTCGAGCTCGCCGAGGCGGCGGGATTCCCGGCGGCGCGGCGCAACCTCAACGGCAACGGCCGCACCCCCGAGGAGGCCGAGTGGGCGGCGCGCCACGGGCTCCACTCGGTCAACGCCGACTCGCCCGCCGAGCTCGAGCTGCTGGAGCGCGCCGCCGCGGGGGCGTCGGCCCGGTTGCGGGTCGCGCTGCGTGTCAACCCCGGCATCATGACCCCCGGGCACGCCTACGTCGCGACCGGACACGTGGAGGCGAAGTTCGGGATGAGCCCCGACGAAGCGCTGGCCGCGTGGGCCGGCCGCGCGCGCTGGCCGCACCTCCTGGTCGACGGCCTGCACGTGCACATCGGCTCGCAGCTCCTCGATCTCGCGCCGCTCGAGGCCGCGCTCGACGCCGCGCTCGCGCTGGCCGCCGAGGCGGCGCGCCGCGGCGCGCCGCTCGGGCTGCTGAACCTGGGCGGCGGCTTCGGAATCGACTACGAGGGACGCGGCGCCGAGTTCCCGCTGGAGCGCTGGGGCGCGCGGCTGGCCGAGCGCGCCCGCGCGACGCGGCTCGAGTGGGTGCTCGAGCCGGGACGCTGGATCGTGGCGCCCGCCGGCGTGCTGCTCGCCGAGGTGTTGTGGGTCAAGGAGCGGGCGGTGCGCGCCGACCCCGGTGCCGGTGCGCGCTTCGTCGTGCTGGCCGCGGGCATGAACGACCTGCTGCGTCCCGCGCTCTACCGCGCCCGCCACCGCATCGTGCCGCTCGAGCCGCGGGCGGGTGAGCGCTGGCGCGCGACGGTCGTGGGCCCGGTGTGCGAGAGCGCCGACGTGTTCGCCGCGGAGCTCGAGCTGTCGCCGCTCCAGCCCGGCGACGTGGTGGCGATCCTCGATGTCGGCGCCTACGGCGCGGCGATGTCGTCCAACTACAACGGCCGGGGCCGGCTCGCGGAGCTGATCGCGAGCGGCGGCACGCTGACGCGCGCGCGGGCGGGGGAGACGGCCGCCGATCTGACGGCGCGCCGGCGCGCCGACCGGCTGGAGGTCTGAGGGCGGCTAGAGCGCGAGCCGCGGGCGGGTCGCCACCATCAGGACCGCGGGCCCCGAGGCCAGGTTCACGTAGGCGTGCGGACGGTAGGCGCGGAAGTGGAGCGAGTCGCCCTCGCGCAGCACGAACGCCGCGCCCTCGACGCGGATCTCGGCGGTGCCGGTGAGCACCATCACCCACTCCTCGCCCTCGTGCTGGTGGCTGAGGGCCGGCTCGCGCCCCATCGGCAGCGTCATGATCTGGGCGCTCAGCGCCGCGCCCTGGACCGGGTCGGTGACCGCCTCGAGCGTGGCGGCGCCCCACTGCACCCGGCGCGCCGGCCGCTCGGCGGCGCGCATGATCGTGATCTCGGGCAGCGTGCGCGGCTCGACCAGCACCGCCGGGCGCAGCCCCAGCGCGCGCGCGATGCGCCCCAGCGCCCCGACCGTGGGCGAAGCCTTGCCGCGCTCGATCTCCGAGACGTGCGTGGCCGAGATGCCGCCCCGCTCCTCGAGGTCCTTGAGCGTCAGCCCGAGCGAGATGCGCAGCAGCTTGATGCGCCGCCCCAGCTCGGCGGGCGAGGGGTCGCAGGGCGCGAACGGCGCGGCGGGCGCGGCTGGCTTTTCGGGGGGCGCCGCCACGGGCATCTCAGCGCTCATCGATCGGCTGGGTGAGCAGCGCGATGAGCTCGACCGGTGAGCCGGGAGCGGCGCGAAGCCGATGCCTGGCCAGGAACGAGGACTGCACCGCGTCGCCCTCGGAGAGGCTGACGCGCGTGTCGCCGAGCTCCGAGATCAGCGTGCCGCTGCACACGAAATAGATCGCCTCGCCGGGCAGGTCCTGGGAAACCGGAGCGAGGCCGTCGGTGGCCGCGCCGTCGAGCATCACGCGGTAGGCGAACAGCCCGCTGCCCGGCACGCCGGGCGTCAGGGCTTCGATGCGCGTGCCACCGGGGCCTGACAGCACGCGGGCGTCCTCGCGCGGCACGTGCGCGATGTCCGAGCGCTCTTCGGCCTCGATGAAGTAGGAGGCCTCCTTCGCCAGGGCGCGGGCGATGCGGACCAGCGCGCCGATGGTGGGCGAGGTGCGCCCGCGCTCGACCTCGGAGAGGTGGGTCGCCGACAGGCCGGCGGCCTGCTCGACCTGCTTCAGGGTCATGCGCCGCTCGATCCGCAGCTTGCGGATGCGACGCCCGAGCTCCTCGATCCCGACGATGCCCGTCATGCACGCTCCCGTCCGCGCCGACGTTCTGGTGCCCATCCGCGCCCGCAATCCTAGCAGGCTGACACAGCCCCGCGCGCAGCGTCAAGACCCACGCGGCATTGGCGGCGCGGCGCTTGACACCCCAAGGACTTCCGGCGAGACTGCGAACCGAAACCCGATATCCGCCTTCCCCGCGAGCCTGAGCGCTGCCTCCCGGCTGGCGTCCGGGCGAGCTTGTGAAAGTTGGCGCAAAGTCGCCGGCGGCCCCCGGGTCGCCCTCCCCGGAACGCCCGGCGCCGGCGAGCGAGACGGGAGTGCCATCTTGAAGCAGGTGGTGTGCGTCAAGCAGGTCCCCGACACCGAGACCCGGGTCAAGGTGGGCCCTGACGGCAAGGGCCTCGATCCCGCCGGCGTCACCTGGGTGCTCAATCCCTACGACGAATTCGCGGTCGAGGAAGCACTGCGCCAGCGCGAGAAGCAGGGCGAGGGCGAGGTCATCGCGATCTCGCTCGGCGGCCCCGGGGTGCAGACCACGCTGCGCAACGCGCTCGCGCTGGGCGCCGACCGCGCCATCCATCTGCGTGCCGACGGAACCTCCGAGCCGCTGGCGGTGGCCCGCGCGCTCGCCGCCGAGCTGCGCGGTCTGGGCGCCGATCTGGTGTGGTTCGGCAAGCAGGCGGTGGACGACGACCAGGCCCAGGTGGGCCCGATGGTGGCCGAGCTGCTCGAGCTGCCGTGCGCGACCGCGATCTCGACCCTCGCCCTCGAAGGCGGGCGCGCGCGCGTCGAGCGCGAGATCGAGGGCGGCCGCGAGGTGGTGGAGCTCGAGCTGCCCGCGGTGCTCACCGCCGACAAGGGTTTGAACGAGCCGCGCTACGCGTCGCTCAAGGGCATCATGGCCGCGAAGAAGAAGCCGATCGAGGAGAAGCCGGCTTCACTCGGCGAGCCGCGTCTCGAGATCCTCGCGCTCGAGCTGCCGGCGCCCCGCAAGGCGGGGCGCGTGGTGGGGCAGGGTGTCGGGGCAGTCGATGAGCTGGTGCGGCTGCTGCGCGAGGAGGCGAAGGCGCTGTGAGCATCCTGGTCTTCATCGAGCAGCGCGACGGTCGGGTGCGGCCGGTCTCGAAGGAGGCCCTGGGCGAGGCCACCCGTCTCGCCGGCGCCCTGGGCGGACCGGTGGTGGCGGTGTGCCCGGCGGCGGCCGATCCCGGACTCGCGGCGCTGGGCTCGGCGGGCGCCGAGCGCGCGATCCTCTGCGCGCATCCAGGCTTCGCGGCCTATCACGCCACCGGCTATGCGCGCGCGGTGGCCGAGGCGGCCGCGGCCGTCGCGCCCGCCGCCATCCTGTTCGGGAACTCGGCGATGGCGCGCGATCTCGCCCCGCGCGTCGCGGCGCGGCTCGACGCCGGGCTGGCGAGCGATTGCGTGGCGCTGGCGGCCGAGGGCGGGAAGCTGATCGCGACGCGCCCGGTGTTCGCGGGCAAGGCGATCCAGAGGCTGACGTTCCGCGGCCGTCCGGCGCTGGTCTCGCTGCGCCCCAAGGCGTTCGCGCCGGTCGAGCGGCCCGGCCTCAGCGCCGCGGTCGAGACCCAGCCGGTCGCCGATGATCGTTCGTTCGCGCGCGTGCGCGTGACCGGCATCGCCGGTGCCGCGAGCGGGAAGCCCGACCTCACCGAATCCGAGATCATCGTGTCGGGCGGGCGGGGGCTCAAGGGTCCGGAGAACTTCAAGCTGATCGAGGAGCTGGCCGACGCGCTGGGCGCCACCGTCGGCGCCTCGCGCGCGGTGGTCGACGCCGGCTGGCGCCCGCATGCCGATCAGGTCGGGCAGACCGGCAAGACCGTCTCGCCCAAGCTCTACGTCGCGGTCGGCATCTCGGGCGCGATCCAGCACCTCGCCGGCATGTCGTCGTCGCGCTGCATCGTCGCGATCAACAAGGACCCCGAGGCCCCGATCTTCAAGGTTGCCGACTACGGCCTGATCGGGGACCTGTTCGAGGTGGTGCCGGCGCTCACCAGCGCGGTCCGCCGGCTCAACGCCCAGCATGTGTGAGCGGGCGGGAGGGCGCTGATGCGCGAGTATCTGCCGGTGCTGATGTTCCTGGGGGTGGCGATCGCGTTCGCCGCCGGCACGGTGGGCCTGTCGACCTTCATCGTCCCGCGCCGCCACAACCCCACCAAGGACTCCGCCTACGAATGCGGGGTCGAGCCGGTGGGGGACGCGCGCCGGCGCTTCAACATCAAGTTCTACCTGGTCGCGGTGCTGTTCATCCTGTTCGACATCGAGGCCGTGTTCCTCTACCCGTGGGCGGTGGCGTTCCGGCAGCTCGGGCTGTACGGGCTGGTCGAGATGCTGCTGTTCATCCTGATCCTGTTCGTGGGCTACGTCTACCTGCTGCGCAAGCGGGCGCTCGAATGGGACTGACCGAGGTGCGCCATGGCTGATTCCAGGTCCGACAACCCGTTCCGCACGCTGGCGACGCCGGCGCGCGAGGCCCCCGCCGAGCAGGACGTCGCGCG
>Ga0306920_100000860_pt1 | contig 36927 bp, 25 predicted proteins | sample flu12Cox44000170_FD_204666 | JGI IMG/M metagenome (GOLD analysis project Ga0306920, IMG submission 204666) | Lab enrichment of tropical soil microbial communities from Luquillo Experimental Forest, Puerto Rico - flux4day.12C.oxic.44.000.170 (v2)... | ecosystem: Environmental > Terrestrial >... | reverse complement strand
CGTAGTTCCATTCGATAAGATTATGGTCGAGTTCTGCTGTTGACCCGTAGCCGCAAAGCTCACAAGTGCGAGTGGCACGACGTAGAGGACTCGAAAACACCTTGGCGAAATTGACAGGTTCCAAACGACCCCGCAGCCTGCGTGCCTGTTCCTCGCCGGCGGCGGTCAGCGGGAGGTCTGTCAAACCTGTGTGCTGGCCGGACAGGCTCCATTCGGTTTCACCATGTCGAACCAGGTAGAGATCAGGAAGACTCACGACTACTCCTCATTCGGCCAGTTACGTCTCTCACCTTATGGGAACGGCTTTGACCTTCCAGATATCGGCTGCGTACTTCGCGATCGTCCGATCGCTGGAGAACTTGCCGGAACAACCTACATTCAGTATCGCTTTGCGTGTCCAGCCGTCGCTGTCGCGGTAGAGGGCTGCGACCGCGCTCTGTGCTTGAGAGTAGGCGGCCAGGTCGGCCAAGTGCATGTAGTAGTCGCCATGGGTTAACAGCGTGTCATGAATCGGGCCGAAAACCCCCGGCTCGTCGCTGAGGTGATCCGAGAAAATCAGATCCAGCGCAGCCCTCGTCTCCGGTTCGTTTTGGTAATGCCAGCGAGGGTCGTACCAGCTGCGGCTATTCGCGACTTGACCAGCAGTCAGGCCGAACAGAAAGAAGTTCTCTTCACCCGCTTCTTCGGCCATCTCAATGGTTGCGCCGTCGCGCGTCCCTACCGTCAGGGCGCCGTTCATCATAAATTTCATGTTGCTGGTCCCGCTGGCTTCATAGCCGGCGGTCGAAATCTGCTCCGACACATCGGTGGCGGGAATCAGCAGCTCGGCGACCGTGACACTGTAATTAGGGACGAAGACAACCTTGAGCCGCTGGCGTATAGCCGCGTCAGCCTCGATAGTTGCGCCGACTTGGTTGATAAGCTTGATGATCAGCTTGGCCAGCCGGTACGCGGGCGCTGCCTTTCCGGCAAAGAAGAACGTACGAGGCGCTATCTCCAGGTTTGGATCGTCACGGAGGCGGTTGTACAGCATTACAATGTGCAGCACGTTCAGGAGCTGCCGCTTGTATTCGTGGATGCGCTTGATTTGACTGTCAAAGATAGTCGACGGATCCACAACCTGGCCCGTGGTGGACTTAAGCCAGTCTGCGAAGCGCTGCTTGGCAGACTGCTTAGCTTTGCGAAAGCTGGTGCGAAAGGCTGCATCCTCGGCGAGCGGCACGAGCTTGCGCAGCTGGCCGAGGTCAGTGATCCAACCGTCGCCAATGGCCTCGGTAATGAGGTTGGCCAGGGCAGGATTTGCCAGCAGCAGCCATCGCCGGGGCGTCACGCCGTTAGTCTTGTTGTTGAAACGCTCGCCGAACATCTCGGCGAAGTCGGGCACCAGTTGCGTCTTGACCAGCTGGGAGTGAATCTCGGCGACACCGTTGATACTGTGCGTGCCGACGATGGCGAGATTCGCCATCCGCAGTTGTCTGGCCGGGGACTCCTCGACCAGGCTCATCCGCCGTACCCTGTCTTCGTCGCCGGGATATCGCCGCCGAAGGTTCTCCAGAAATCGGCGGTTAATCTCGTAAGTGATTTCAAGTAGTCGGGGACAGACCAACTCGAAAAATCTGATCGGCCATTTCTCAAGCGCCTCTGGCAACAAGGTGTGATTCGTATAAGCCAACGTGTGAACGGTAAGGTCCCATGCTTCATCCCAGCTGAGGCGGGCCTCATCGAGCAGGATTCGCATCAACTCGGCAACTGCGATCGCCGGGTGGGTATCATTCATCTGAATGGCGACCTTGTCGGGAAGATCGGCCCAATTCTCGTTGGTACGCCGAAAACGCCTGACGATATCGGCCAGAGAGCAGCATGCCAGGAAGTATTCCTGGACGAAGCGGAGCGCCTGGCCGGCAACCGTTGAGTCATCCGGGTACAGTACCCGTGTGACGGTATCGGCAGCCATCCGATCCACGATAGCGCCGACGAAATCACCGGAACTGAATTCGCCAAAATCGAAAACTTCCGGTGAGCTGGCTGCCCACAACCGCAGCGTGTTGATAGTGTGTCCGCCGTAGCCAACCACCGGCCTGTCGTAGGGCAGGCCCAGCAAGTGGGTGGGAGCATGGGGAATCGCGCGGAGACTTCCGTGCTCCAGCCTAAAGGAGCAACCCAAGGGAATCTGCACCACTTCCCGCGGGCGTTCAACTTCCCACGGGTCGGGATGTGTCAGCCAATGATCCGGTTGTTCGACTTGATATCCGTTTTTGATCTCCTGGCGGAAAATACCGTACTCGTAGCGCAGCCCATAACCCATAGCGGGAATGGCGAGGCTCGCCAGGGAATCCATGAAGCAGGCAGCCAGCCGTCCGAGGCCTCCATTACCCAGTCCCGCATCCGGCTCCGAATCGATCACTTCGGTCCAGTTCTGGCGCGGGTCTGAGCGAAGATCTTCACGCGCGAACTGCTCGACCCCCAGGTTGATGATATTATGAATCAGCGTGCGGCCCAGCAGGAACTCCATCGACAGATAGTAAACTCGCTTCGAATTGGCCTGTTGGTAGGTTCGCTCCGTCAGCAGCCAGCGCTGGGTGAGCAGGTCGCGCAGAGCGCGCGCCACTGCTTCAAAGCGTTCGCGCTCACTGGCATGCTCCAGCGAAACAGCATGATCGAACACCACATGCCGATCGTAGTTATCAGCGCCGGTGAAGCGAAGCGGGCCGCATTCATACAGCTCGAGAGGCTCCGTGTCGGTTTTCTTGGAAACGGGCTTCTTGCTTCCCGCTAACTCTTTGTCGGCTGTCCGAGTCATCGATGGTCCGGTTCAGATATTATCGGCCGAGGTGTCGCTGCGCCTGGTACGCGTGGCGCTATCGCCGCCCCAGCGCCAATCACGAATCTCGGGCATGTCGTCGCCGTACTCGGCGATGTACTGTTTATGATCCTGCAGCTTGTCGCGAATTGCTTGCTTGGCGTATGCTGCCCGCGACGCTAGCGCCGGAACCCTATCAATCACGTCGTTGACCAATGAAAAGCGATCCAACCGGTTCAGCACCACCATGTCGAACGGCGTGGTAGTGGTTCCTTCTTCGACATAGCCGCGTACATGCAGATTCCGATGGCCAGCCCTGCGATACGTCAGGCGATGGATGAGCCACGGATAGCCGTGGAAAGCAAAGATGATAGGCTTGTCGGTGGTGAAGAGCGCGTCGAAATCGCTGTCACGCAGTGCGTTCGGATGCTCGTTGGGCGATTGAAGGGTCATCAGATTGACAACATTGATGACGCGCACCTTGATCTGGGGAACGTGCGTTCGCAGCAGGTCAACGGCCGCCAGCGTCTCCAGCGTAGGCACATCGCCGCAGCATGCCATCACCACGTCCGGCTCGGCGCCCTGGTCGTTGGAAGCCCATTCCCAGATACCAACGCCGGCGGTGCAGTGCTTAATCGCCTGATCCATCGATAGCCACTGCGGCGCAGGCTGCTTGCCTGCGACAATTACATTAACGTAGTTGCGGCTGCGCAGACAGTGGTCGGTGACTGATAACAGACAGTTGGCGTCGGGCGGCAGATAGACCCGCACTACTTCTGCCTTTTTGTTGACTACATGATCGATGAAGCCCGGATCCTGGTGTGAGAAACCGTTGTGATCCTGGCGCCAGACGTGCGAACTCAGCAAATAATTGAGCGACGCGATCGGGCGGCGCCAGGGAATGTGGTTAGATATCTTTAGCCACTTGGCGTGCTGATTGAACATGGAATCGATGATGTGGATGAAGGCTTCATAACAACTGAAGAATCCATGACGTCCCGTTAGCAGATAACCCTCCAGCCATCCCTGGCACTGATGTTCGCTGAGCACTTCCATCACTCGCCCATCGGGCGAGAGGTGATCATCTTCCGGGAGAATCTCGGCAACGTAACATCGCTTGGTGACTTCGAGAATATCCTGCCAGCGGTTGGAGTTGTTCTCATCTGGACTGAACACACGGAAATTGCAGCGCTCCAGATTCAACTTCATCACGTCGCGCAAAAACTGTCCTTGCACTCTGGTCGCTTCGGTCGTAACGGAACCTGGACTTGGGACTTCGACCGCGTACTCGCGGAAGTCTGGCATGCGCAAGTCCTTGAGGAGCAATCCACCGTTGGCGTGAGGGTTATCGCTCATCCGGCGATGCCCGGCAGGTGCCAGGGCGGCCAGCTCGCTATTCAACCTGCCGTTGTCGTCGAACACTTGTTCTGGGCGGTAACTCTTCATCCAGCGCTCGAGGATGCGGACATGCTCAGGTTGGTCCATGTCGCCCATCGGGACCTGGTGGCTTCGCCAGTAGCCCTCACACTTCTTGCCATCAATCTCTGGCGGGCAGGTCCAACCCTTGGGGGTTCGAAGAACGATCATGGGCCAGGTGGGACGCCGGCCATCGAATCCCCTGCTACGGGCGTCAGCCCAGATCTGGTGAATTTCGCCGACGACTTCGTCCAGCGTCTCTGCCATCAGCCGATGCATCTTCCTGGGCTCGTGGCCTTCGACGAAGAACGGCTTGTATCCATACCCTTCGAATAACTTTTGCAGCTCATCTTTCGGGATGCGGGCGAGAAAACAGGGGTTCGCGATCTTGTAACCGTTCAGATGAAGAATCGGCAAAACGCAACCGTCCCGCTCAGGATTGAGGAACTTGTTGCTGTGCCATCCAGTTGCGAGCGGGCCGGTCTCGGCCTCGCCGTCGCCGACGATGCAAGCGACAATTAAATTGGGATTGTCGAAGGCCGCTCCAAACGCGTGCGACAGCGCATATCCGAGTTCTCCGCCTTCGTGGATCGAACCTGGCGTCTCGGGCGCCACGTGGCTGGGGATGCCCCCGGGGAAGCTGAATTGCTTGAACAGGCGCTTCATCCCCTCGTGGTCCTGCGAAATGTTCGGGTAAACTTCGCTATAGGTGCCCTCCAGATAGGCGTGAGCCACTAAAGCTGGACCACCGTGCCCAGGGCCCACGATGTAGATCATGTCCAAGTCTTGATTCTTGATCAGGCGGTTGAGGTGTACGTAGATGAAATTGAGACCTGGCGTCGTGCCCCAATGCCCGACCAACCGCGGCTTGACATGCTCGCGCTTTAGCGGTTCTGTCAACAGCGGGTTATCCAGGAGATAAATTTGACCGACCGAAAGATAGTTCGAGGCGCGCCAGTAGGCGTCCATCTGAGCGAGCAGGCGTTCGTCGATCGTCGTCGGCATAGTCACCTCGATGGCGAGCACGAAATCGTGAGCTCTAGAGCGTTTTGTCAAGAGTAGTTTTTGCCGGCATTGGGTGCTATCCGACCTTGGTCTGATAGCGGTACGGGACCATTAATTTTAGGTTACACAGCGGTAGAGGCTTTGCGGGAGAAAGGCAACTGTAGCCAGTCAAAGACCGAAGAATGGGAGCAAGTGATGCTTAAACGACGTGCAGTGTTACTCGCAGCGATCGCGGCACTCGGGCTGTGGTTCAATTGTGGCGCTTGGGCACAGTCAGTAACACCCGCGGCGACCCCGGCGCCGGCAAAGCCCGAAGGCGTTTCCTACGGGACGGTGGTAACCGCTCACGGCAAGATAGTGAAGGTCGATAAGGCCAAGAAGGAGGTGACACTGGAGCTTCCGGAGGGGCGCAGAGTGACGATCGTGGTCCAAAATCCGTACAATCTCGAGGCGGCGAAGGTTGGCGAGCCCTTTGTTGCCCATTATTACGAGGTTGTCACCATCCGAAAGAAAAAACCTGGCGAAAGCGTACCGAGCGCTTCGTTGAAAGGTGGGATAGCGACCGCGCGGCCAGGCGCAGTTCCCGGGGCAGTCAGCGAAGTGCATATAAGACTTCTCGTCACCGTCGATGCTATCGATGAAGCTAACGGGACGGTGACGGTGAGGGCACCGGACGGAACAGTCGAAACGGTCAAAGCGCGGAACCCGAAAAATCTCAAGCGGTTGAAGGTCGGCGACGAACTGGTAATCAGTATCTCGCGTGCGATTGGAATAACGCTGGAAAAGGAGTCCGGGAGCGGGGCCTCCTAGAACTTATGACAAGGCCGTCGGAACATAACTGAGTCGGTGAGCCAGCCGGCAGAAAGGCCGAGTCTGCTCAAAATCTTAGGTAATGGGCGCGGAGCAGTAAGCTCGCTCTTCGAATTAAGCCCAACTGTCGAACTAGTCCGCTCTCCCCGAAAAATAGCAGGGTGCGGCAAACGTGACGTCGCGGCGAACTAGCGGGTGACTTTTGACACGGCGCGGGGACCGGGCTTCGACGTCGGGCGTTCGACGGAGGGCTTCGCCCGGGTCAATGTGACTAGTTCGTCTTCGTGGTGGATGACAAGTTCCTCTCCCTCCCTCATAGTATATGTCGTCGAATCCGGATCGATTTCGACGTCCAGAACCCGGCCGTGATAGGTTAATGGGAATCGAAGCGATGAGCGGACTTCCGGCGGCCGCTGCGGCCTGAAGGATAACATCCCGTTATAGTCACGCAGCCCGCCGAAGCCGTACGTGAAAACCATCCAGGTCCCGCCCATCGAAGCGATATGGCATCCGTCCTTCACATTACCGCCAACGTCAGCAAGGTCCATCAGCAAAGCCGCGCGTGCATAGCTCACCGCCTTGTCGAACTCGCCGATCTCAAGAGCGACAATGGCTTCGATACAGGATGAGAGCGATGAGTCACCCGTCGTCAGAGGATCGTAGAACTCGAAGTTACGCCTTTTCGCCTCCAGCGAAAATTCGTGGCCGAGCAGGAACATCGCCAGGATCACATCGGCCTGCTTGATTACTTGAGACCGATAGATATTCAGCGGATGGTAGAACAATAGTAACGGATATTTGTCCGCGGGAGTATTTTTGAAGTCCCATGGTTCACGGTCGAGGAAACTGTCGTCCTGCGGATAAATCCCTGTAGCGCTTTCGAACGGCACGTACATGTTATCAGCTGCGCGCGTCCACGCCTCTGCTTCCACAAGCTCCAGATTGGTCTTTTGGATGATGGCCCGCAGAACTTCAGGTTTCTTGTCTTTCAGGGTCCGGACCGTTTCGGCCGCGTACCTCAAATTCTCCCGCGCCATTAAGTTCGTGTAAGTGTTGTTGTTGACGACCGTATTATATTCATCAGGTCCAGTTACACCATTGATGCAAAACTTGCCGCCCTTCCGGGCGGAGAAAAATCCCAAATCGTACCACATGCGCGCGGTCTCCACGAGCATTTCCGCCCCACACTCGAAGAGGAATTCTTCATCACCGGTGGCGTTAACGTATTTGCGTAAGGCATACATGATATCGGCATTGATGTGGTACTGAGCTGTCCCCGCCGCATAATACGCCGAAGCTTCCTCTCCGCTGATAGTACGCCAGGGAAACAAAGCTCCTCGGTAGCCTAGTTCGCTGGCGCGGGCTCGCGCTTGGTCCAGCATGCCGTGCCGGAAACGCAACAAGCTCCTGGCTGTCTGCGGTGATGTGTAGATTAAGAAAGGTAGCAGGTAGATCTCCGTATCCCAGAAATACTGTCCCTCATAAGCTTGCCCTGTCAAACCCTTGGCGGGAACGCCGCTACCGTCTGCCCTTGCTGAGGCCTGCAGGATGTGAAACAAGTTGACTCGGATCGCCTGCTGCATTTCGACGGTCGTGAGCCTTGTCCTTTGCGCCGCGATATTGCTTACGCGGACGTCGCTCCGTTGCCAAAAGCCATCAATATATTGTTCTTGTTCGGTTAATAGTGGAGTGAACCCTCGACCAGAAACTCGATCCAAGGTCCACTCTGCACGACCGCAAACTGCTTCCGGGGTACCGCTCCTCGCAGAGTGATATACCATGTATTTCGTGAGGCGGATGGGGCAATGCGATTGAGCGGCGATCGAGAAAGCGACCTGACCGAAATTGTCGGTGTGACTGATCCTGTAGTGATGCGGACAGTCGGTTTCGAGGTCATGGTCGATGCCACAAGCGAGGATCATCTGGGTTCGTTTTGTACTATGGACCAGGATGATGCGGCGGTCCCGCGCATAGCTCGCGCGCTGCTGCAGGACCTCCCCTGAAAAGATCTTCGCTTGGCGCGGGTCATTTCCTCCGTTTCGTGCTCCTGGCTGCTGGCACAGCATCTCCGACGAGATCACTACGGGCGCCTCAGCATTCAGAAGGGTTACTTCATACGAGATTGCGGCCAGATGGCGTTGTCTAAAAGAAATCAGCCGCCGCGACTTTATCTGCACCAGCTTGCCAGACGGAGTCTCCCAAAGCAGCTCGCGATCGAGCGTGCCGGACCTCATGTTCAGTCGTCGCTCATACTGCCTTATATTAGCGCTGGTGAGTGCAAATGGCTCGTCGTCCACGAAGAGACGGATAATCTTGCTATCTGTCACGTTTAGTATCGTCTGACCAGTGCGGGCGAAACCGTAGGCTTCTTCGGCGTAAGCTATTGGCCACGCTTCATAGAAGCCGTTAACGAACGTGCCGTTCTGCACGCTCGGGTCTCCCTCTTCGGGGCCACCGCGCATGCCAAGATATCCGTTACCTAACGCTAGAACGGATTCCGTCTGCTCAATAAATTCGGGGTGAAACGCTTTTTCGATCAAGCTCCACTCGTCGGGCGTGTAGTCAGCAGGTGGAGGCATGAGGCGTTCATGATGAAGCATCGTAATTACCTTATTGAATAGAGAGAGCTCCTATCTAAACCTAGTGTCAGATCTCAAAAATGTCAGTAACACACTCGGCGACGGGGCTGCATGATTTGTCATCTCGACCAAGCGAGCAGGGCCCCAGCCGACGCGAGCGGGTGGAGCGATCAACGCGAAGCGATGAGAAATAAAGGCAAAATCGCTCCGCGTAGATCTCTCGACACGGCCTTGCGTCGCGCGGCCGGCTCGGGATGACAGACAGAGAGCTGGGCTCGGTGTTACCGTGTTTTTTAGACTGGACACTAGGTAGTTTTTGGAACTTGGCATGATATCCTCAGTTGGCCAAAGCAGTCCAAGTTCAATTGATCGCGCATGATACGTTTTCACCGACTCTGCTCAGTATAGCTTGTGGCGAACCAGCCGCGCCGCCAGTGCGAGCGTCGCCAAGCCGATTGTCAGCATGGGCCAGTATTGAGGCATTAGGGACCAGGTTGACGCTCCTTCCAGAAAGACACCGCGCGCGACGATCAGAAAGTAGCGCATCGGATTGAGGTAGGTCAGGTCCTGAATGAGTGGCGGCATGTTTTGAATCGGCGTCGCGAATCCGGACAGGATAGTCGAAGGGACAATGAAGAGAAAAGTGCCGAGTAGTGCCTGCTGCTGCGTGACCGCAAATGACGAGATCATCAGTCCGAGGCCGATCACAGATAGCAGAAACAGCAGCAAGCCGAGATACAGAGCAACCAAACCGCCACGCAGCGGGACGCCAAACCAAAGCACTCCGGCAATAATGATGAAGGTCGCTTCAACGCTTCCGATCAGCAGGCCCGGAATACTCTTACCGAGCAGAATGTCTAGCGGCCGCATTGGCGTCACCAGCAGTTGGTCGAAGGTTCCTACCTCGCGCTCGCGGGCTATAGATAAGGCAGTTACCATCAGAGCCACCACTTGGGTTAGAAGTGCTACTATGCCTGGAACGATGAACCACCGTGATTCGAGGTTGTCATTGAAGCGCGCCCGAATGTCGAGGATCGCTGGCGGCTTGACGAGGCCGCGGCGCACCGTCCAGTAGGTGTTGAAATCGGCGACAATAGTGTTGGCGTATCCCATGACCAGCAGCGCAGTGTTGGAATTGCGCCCGTCAAGGATCAACTGCACAGTGCCCGGATGACCGCGCAGCAGATCGCGGCTAAATCGGCGGTCGATGTGCAAGACCATCAGGACGGCGCGCCGATCCAGGAGGGGTGCGACCTCAGCGTCGCTGTGAATGCTAGCGACCTCCTGGAAAGCCGGCGCGCCGACGAACCGCGCTACCAGCTCGCGCGACGGCTGGCTCGGGTCTTCGTTGTAAACTGCGAAGGGAACGTGGTTGAGGTCGTAAGTCGCAGCGTAACCGAATACCAGGAGCTGAACGATCGGGGGGCCGATAAGAATCATTCGGCCCTTGGTATCCTTGAGCACCACCAGTAGTTCCTTCACTACTAGTGCGAAGACCCGGTGTAACATCGCTCGGTTTCACTCCAGGCTTTTACGCACTGAGCGGCGCGCGAGTGTAAGAAATAGCGCGGCCATTATCAGCAGGGCGAAAATGTTGGGAAGAACAACCGGCCAGACATTGCCGGCTAGAAAGATGCTCTGCGCGATCGTAACGAAGTAGCGTGCCGCAACGATGTGCGTGATTAGCCGAATCGGCGCAGGCATACTGTTGATATCAAAGACAAAGCCGGACAGCACATACGCCGGCAAGAAAGTCGCCGTAATCGCGATTTGCCCCGCGATAAATTGATTCCTGCTAACTGTGGAAATCAGCAGCCCCATCCCCAGCGCGCAGAAAAGGAAGGCCGACGATGACGCCAGCAATAACCACAATGATCCTCTAAGCGGGACCGCGAACAGAAAGACCGCCATCGCGAGCGACGTCACCATCCCACCCATGCCCAGTACAAAATATGGCAGCAGCTTGCTCGCTATGATCTCATGAATGCTGGCCGGCGTGACGAGGAGCGCTTCCATCGTGCCGCGCTCCCATTCGCGTGCCACCACCATCGCGGTCAACAGTGCACCAGTCAGGGTCATAATGATTGCAATGAGTCCGGGGACAAGAAAATCGGTACTGGTGACCGACGGATTGAACCATACGCGTACGTCCAGTTTAACAGGAATTTTCAGCGGGAGACCCTGCGCCGCCGCAACCTTTGCCCGCCATCCGCTCCATACCTGCTGAAGATAGCCTTCGATGATCCGAGCGTTGTTAGCGTCAACCCCATTGACGATAACGCCGATAGGCGCATTGCCCGTGCTCACCATTTGACGGCTGAAGTCGCTGCGCAGCCAGACCAGGCCGTCAACGGCTCGCGCCTGCACCGCTTCTTCCGCCTCTTGCACCGATGCAAAGCGGACTGGCGCGAAGTAGGGGGACTGAAAGAAACTGCTGCTGAAGCTTGCAGTATCGCGATTGGGCTGCTCCACCACTAGTGCGAGCGGTACCTGCTTCGCATCGAGCGACACACCGTAGCCGAAAATCAGAAGCAGAATCAGCGGCATCACGAACGCGATTGCGATGCTCGAAGGGTCGCGCAGGATTTGTAACGCTTCCTTACGGAGCAACCCGCGCAATCTCATGATTCGCTCTTTATTCATGCAGCGCTGCCCGCTCGACTGTTCCCGCTGCCGCTGACGAGAGCGACGAACGCATCTTCCATCGTCGGATTCGGCATCTCATGCGAGCGAAAGCGCGCCCGCAGGTCTTCCGACGTGCCTTCTGCGAGAAGCTGCCCCTGCGCCATGATCACCAGCCGATCACAATACTCGGCTTCTTCCATGAAATGAGTGGTGACCATGACCGTGATGCCGTTTTCTGCAAGCGTGTTGATGCGGCGCCAGAAATCCCGGCGCGCGAGGGGATCTACCCCAGAAGTCGGCTCGTCGAGGAACAGGATGTCCGGCTCATGCATCAAGGCAACCGCAAGTGCAAGGCGTTGCTTGAAGCCCAAAGGCAGGTCGCGGCTGGTGGCATCCATGAACGGGCCGAGCTCGAATTCGTCCAACGCCCATTGAAGGCGCTCGCGCTGACGCGCCCCCTTGAGTCCGTAAGCGCTGCTGAAGAAACGAAGGTTCTCGATCGCGGACAGGTCGCCATAGAGCGAAAATCTCTGTGCCATGTAGCCAATTCTGTTGCGCGCCCGGGCTGTTGCGCGCCGCGAATCGACTCCTGCAACATGCATCGTGCCTTCCGAGGCCGGAAGGAGCCCGCAGAGCATCCGGAACGTCGTCGACTTTCCGGCGCCATTGGCGCCAAGCAAGCCAAAGACCTCGCCCCGCCTGACGGTGAAATTCAAGTCGCGGACCGCGTAAAAGTCACGAAATCGCCGGCTGAGATGGCGCACGACGATCATATCTTCGTCGATCGCTGGGGCGCGATGCGTGGCCATAAGCGAATGGCCACTGGACCTCGGTAACGAAGATGTGGAGGTCTTGAGCAAGCTAACAAAGCTGTCTTCGAAGCGCGGAGCGACCGGAATTATCTTCAAGTCGCGTCCGCCATTATCGGCGAGGTCTGCCGCCGCTGGCGCAATCGCTCGCTTGGTCACGATGCGTACGCCCGACCCCTGGACGACAGCGTCGAGAATGCCCGGCGCCTGACTGGCGCGCTCCTGTAATGCGCGCTTGGCATGACTCACTGTCAAGATGTGGAAGCTTCGTCCCGCCAGTTGCTGCGTGAACGTTGCCGGTTCGGCTTGGCCGAGTATCTTCCCTTCGTGCAGCAAGATGACCTCGGTACAGCGCTCGGCCTCATCCAGATAAGCCGTGCTCAGCAGGACGGTTGCGCCGCGGTCGCTGACCAGCCGATGTACTATGGCCCAGAGTTCACGGCGCGAGACCGGATCGACGCCGACCGTCGGCTCATCCAGCAACAATAAGGGTGGCGAGCCAACCAGTACACATGCCAGTCCGAGTTTCTGCTTCATTCCTCCTGAGAGCCGGCCCGCTAGTCTGCTGGTGAAGGGCGAGAGACCCGTCATTCGCATCAGCTCGGTGTAGCGAGGGGAGCGGCCGGTCAGGGGCAGAGTGTGCAAGTCCGCGTAAAGGTCCAGGTTCTCCTGCACGCTGAGGTCCTCGTAGAGACCGAACCGCTGCGGCATATAGCCGATGAGCGACTGGACGGCTTGCGGTGCCGACAACGCGTCGATTCCGAGGACGCGGATCTGTCCCGCATCGGGAGCGAGTAGCCCCGCGATAAGGCGCATCAGGGTGGTCTTGCCGGCGCCATCCGGACCAATGAGCCCTGTCACGATTCCGCTTTTGACCGCAATAGTTACATCATCGAGGGCGCGGATGTTGCGGCCTCCAATATGAAAGCTCTTAGTGACCGATTGCAGTTGTAACGCGGCTTCAGCGGATCTCTGGCTGTCCACCGGCATGGTTCTGCTCTCCGCATCCGAGAGCGCTTGCGCTGGTAATCGGCTGATTGAGCGCCACGCTCACGGTAGCAGGCATCCCGAGCCGCAACTCGTTTTGGGAGTTGCAGGTATAAACCCGCACCTGGTACACCAGTCGTGTCCGAAGCTCCGGCGTCTCAACATTCTTGGGCGTGAACTCGGCAGTCGGAGAAATATATCCAATCCACCCGGGGAATTCCCTGCCCGGATAGCTGTCGGTTGTGATCGAGGCCTTCATCCCCAGACGAATTCTTCCGAGATACGTCTCAGGCACATACGCGCGCACCCACAGTGGATTGCTAAGCGCCAACGTGAAGGCGGGCACTCCCGGTGAAGCCATATCGCCAGGCTCCAGGATTCGATCCTCTATTACCCCATCGGAATGCGCGTACAGCTTGGTATCCGCTAATTCCCGCTCCGCCAGGGCTAAAGCCGCCTCGTCGGCCTTGAGTGCTGCGCGAGCATTCTCGATGTCCTCGATGCGTGGACCTTTCACAGCCAGAATCCAGGCCTGCCGGGCCGCATCGTAACTGCCAATCGCCTCTCTGTATTTCGCTTCCGCATCATCGAGCGTTTGTTGGGAGATGACCTGTTTGTGCCGCAGCTCCAGGTCCCGACGATAGCTCACGTCGGCATCGCGCATCGTCGCCCGCAGGGCTTGCATCGCCGAGCGGGCTTGCACGATTTCCTCCGGGCGCGAGCCGTTGAGCAACCGCGTCAACACCTGTTTCTGCGCTTCCACGGTGCGCCTAGCTTTGTCGGCACTTGCGGCATAGCGGCGGGAGTCGAGTTCGGCCAGGAGCTCGCCCGGCCTGACCAGATCCCCTTCCTGCACGAACATCCGAACGATTCGGTCCGAGTCGTTAAAGGCGACCTGCACCTCGCGGATGTCGACGTTGCCATAGAGCGTGAGTAAATCGCTGGCTCCGCGGCGCGCGCGCAAAAACAAAAAGGTCGCTGCGACTGCGGCTCCCAAAGCAGCGGCCGCGAGCACCCCTCGTGTCCTTAGGTTCGTAGCCATGGCTGTTCGAGAGGGAGGCTGATAGCTGTCGGCATTGCGGCGCTTTCGTTTGAAGCCTGCAAAAACCCAGAGGCCAACATTTCCCATTATGACCTGAAGACAGCCTCAGGCACAGACTATTGCCCGAGCAAAACGACGGCGTGATCGCCCACCGGCCTACCTGCCAATAACGCTTAAGGCGTTGCGAAGAGGCTCGCTGGAGATTCGCATGACCCCGGTAAAAGCTTCGTCCATCTCAATAACCACAAAGACCGCAGCCGCAACGGAAAATGCGCAGATACATAGCGTGGCTACGACCGTCGGGTTTGGCGGCGCAAAGAGTCCGAAGCCGATGAAGAGGACCGCGAGCCAAAAGATTAGAACCACCAAAAAAAGTGGGGGAATACTGTTAGCTTGCTGGGTGAGTGCAGTTGCGCGGATTTGTGCGACTTCGATGCTAATCCGAAGCAGCTCGGCCTTAAGCGCTCTCTGCTCGTCGCCGCGTGGTGAGAGACTTCGCACCATTTGATAAAAGTCAGCCCCGGCCTTTACCTCCGATGACTGACTAGGCAGGTTGCCGCGGGGTGACTGGATCTGCTCGATAAAGCTGTTGCCGCGGAGTGACTGGATCTGCTCGATCAAGCTGGCAACCAAGTTAGCCAGGGCGCTACGGGCTTCTTTGGTTTCGGGCCCGTAGAAAGCCAGGGAACGATCGGCCAAAATCGCATCGGCAGCCATCTGCGCCACTAACGCCCGTTTCGTGTCGTACGAACTCTTTGCAGTAGAAATCATCAGACCCAGAACGAGCGCATTCATTGTCGTGATAAGACCCAGGCCGAGCTTGATGACATCTTTTGCGTCCTCACCGAAATCGCGCTCTGGCACCATCCTGCGCAAAATCATGCCGGCGAGGGCGCCGCCGAAAACGCAGGCAAACACAATCAAACTAATTGTTATCGGTTTCACAAATATGTTCGGCGAGAGATTCGCGGCCGCGAGGTAGCAGATGAGCCGCCGAACGGTTCGTCGATTTCACGGATTAGGAATCTCGCGCAAGCGATTGATATCGCGCCGAGGCTAGCTGGCGCCGATCTGACAATCAATGGTAATCGAGACGCTGGAGATGATTAGAACTTGTGACGAATGCCAGGGCGTGGCGGCGATCTCAGGCTCGGGAATGTTCGCTTTTGGCCGACGGGCGAGCCGATACTTATTTATGCTCCGACCAACTTGCGGATTCGAGCAACTGAGGTATCTCAACCATATTTGAATCAGAAGGAAGCGCCCCCTGAGCCGAGCCCGTCAAAATCGCGAGGTTGACTCGAGCCGGAGCATAATTCGGCGCCATATCGATCAGCAGCGCCCATTCGTCATGTGCACATCGCAGATCGCCCAACTCGGCACAGACGATGGCTTTTGTGTTGCGCGCATCGCGATCCGCCGGTGAGATCCGCAGGGATGCGATAATCTCCCTCATTGCATCGCGTAGACGGCCGGCCTTTTCATAGGCGATTGCCAGATTGAAATGCGCTTCGGAATGGCCCGGTCCGAGTAAGACGGAAGTTTCCAGCACGTTCACCGCGTTGCGATAATCTCGCTGATCGAGGTATGCGAGCCCCAAGTCGAGAAATAGGTCCCACTGCCGAAGGCCCAGGGCGACAGCCTGAAGATATTCGCGAATCTCTTCCGAACTGTGCCCGGTCATGCCGTAGGCGAAACCCAAATGATAGTGCGCCAGCGCATTGTCTGGCTGCGAGCGAAGAAGCACGCGGTGAAGCGCGATCGCCGCAGGATAATTTTCATGCCCAAGAGCATAGTCGGCGCTGATGTCACAAATTTGCTCTTGAGGAGCCGCCGCCCGACTCACGCGAACGCCAAAGAGGCATATCAGCACGGCCATTGTCGTGATAATTGAGCGTCGTGCTATGGAGGGCTCCATCATCTGTTCTGGGTCTTAAACAATTGTTTTGGTAATCGATTTCACCGCCGCGGCTATTAAGCATTCGCCGTTCCAGTCAACCCGCGATCTTCTTGATCGATTTCTGGTCTCTTTTTTTCGCGCGGTTGCGGCTCCGCTGATTGGTTGGGCGCATCGGCTACATCTGATGTTTCCGAAAGAGACGGCTGGCAACAGCCGATGCGCCAAAATCGGCCTCTTTCGTCGACGGGGCGGGCAAAAATCAGGGCAATGGCTTGCTCCCCGCTATGCGCCGGTCGGATCCGTAATCGGTCGTGCGAAGCGCTGAGACTTGTGCTGTTGCTAAGGATAAGACTTACCGATGTCCCACATGCCGGCGATCGCCCCCTTCAGACGGCGCGGCGCACCTCGTCTCGCCGTAGCGTCGCAGCTTTCAGGCGCGCTTGCTCGGCGGCGAGACGCGCCGCATCGGTGTTCTGGAAAAGCTCGAGTTTGTCGCCGTCGAGGTCGTCGTCGACGGGGCTAAGGGCGATATCCGTGTAAGTGGCGGCTCCGGGATCGTTGACGATGCGCCGGCGGGTGCGCTCGAGCTTCAGCCGGAACGACAGCGCAGGAACATAAGTACTGAACATCTCACGCAGGCGGCGCACCGAAAATGGGAGCAGTTTTTCGCGCCGCAGTCCGCTGCGACGCTGTAGACGCACCTTGCGGCGGATGAGTCCGCTCTGCAATGGATGTACGCGTTCGAAGGCATGGCTGCCGTAAAAATCAAAGATCATCGCCGCCAGCCGTCCCGTCGAGACCCCACAAGCGGCGGCGCGCCTGAACAATGTCTCAATGTGCTCAGCCGAATAGTAAAGATGCCAAGCCCGGTCATAGATGTCGCGCCATTCTGTTGCGCTCATCAGCGGATGGGCGGTGCAGGGATGCTCGACATCGTAGTTGTTGGTGTCCGGGTCCATCCAGACGCCGCGCCGATATAAATCCTGGTGGTCCTTGGAGCCGGGCAACGGGGTGAGGACGAAGAATTCCAGGATGTCGACAGGCAACTCGCGCTGAATGATCGCGATGTCGCGCGTGATAGTCTCGGGCGTGTCGGACGGAAAGCCGAGGATATAACCGGCATAGGTGAGCACCTTGGCACGCTTCCAGGCTTGCAACATTCGCCGATACTCGGTGATGCGATTTTGGCCCTTGGAGGCCTCTCTCAGACTTTCGGGGTTGATGCTCTCAAGTCCGATGAAAACGCGGTTACATCCGGCGGCCGCGGCCTTTTCGATGAAGCGGGGGATCTTGTGACAAAGCGTGTCGACCTGCATCGTCAGCTTGACGCGAATATCCTCGCGCTGGCGCAGCTCAATGAGGCGGTCGAGAATTGATTCCCAGTTGCGGTTGCGCGCGAAATTGTCATCGGTGATAAAAAAGCGCGTTACGCCTTGCCTCGACTGCTCGCGGACTAACCGCTCGATATCATCCGCCGTGCGATGGCGTGACTTGCGGCCCTGGACATTGATGATGGTGCAGAAGCTGCAACTGAACGGGCATCCGCGCCCCGCATCGAAGCATCCCAGCGCCGTGGTGTAACGCTTGATATGCTTGAGCGGCAGAAATGGAATCGGCTGACCGTCGAGGGCCGGCAGATCGCTCATGAAGTTGTAGATTGGCGCGAGCCGATTGGCGAACGCGGCTCGCAGCAGATCGCCCAGGCGTTCTTCCGCTTCACCCGCAAATAGCGTTATCCCGAGCGCGGTCGCTTCCTTCAGTTCCGGCGTGAGCTCCGGCAGCATCGCCAGGCATCCGCTAACATGGAAACCACCGATCGCGACCTGGATGCCGGCCTGACGAAGCTCGCGCGCGATATCGAGGGCGCGCGCGAACTGGTTGGTCTGCACCCCGGTCATCATCACCAGCCCACGGTTTGAGTTGCGCCGGAAGCGGCGGATGATGCGCGCGATCGGAATCCTGGTGTTGCCCTCGTCGTAGGCATTGATCTGGATGTCAGCCTGCTCGCCCAGTACCCGCCGCTCGCGTGCGTCGAGGGCGAGGCCGTAGATTGCTGACAGCGAGTTAGACGGGATAAAGCTCCGCCGCCATTGGATGACGTAGCCATCATCATCGTAATGCGACGGCTTGATCAGCTCGAGCAGGAATACCGGGCGCGGCGGCTGCATTTGCTGGTTCATCTTACATATCGCGACCGCCCAGGAGAACCGATGCCCGGCCCGCGATCGGCGAATCAACGTCCCCAATCCTGGCCGCTTCAGGGTCGGACTTTGGTCTGATAGCCGCGGCCCATCATTTCTGGCATTTTCGCACCACGTCCGTTTTGCGGAGCCCGGAATTGGTTAAAGAACAACTAACCCTGAAGCATGACAGGTGGTTCGGAACTGTAACCAGTAGCATGCTTCCACACCCCGCCGTCATTGTGCTTTGGATAGGTGCATGATGTCGAAAAAGTTGATTCTCGTCACGGTTGCAGTCGTTGCGGTAGGCGGGGGCATAGTCGCGTGGCTGATCCTCTCGAAGCCGGCCCTACCGCCAGGATTTGCCGCCAGTAATGGCCGGCTGGAAGCAAAGGAGGTCGATGTCGCGACCAAGTACCAGGGGCGCATTGCGGAAGTCCTCGCCGATGAAGGCGATACAGTCGAGTCGGGGCAGATCGTGGCGAGGATGGATACGCAGCCGCTGGAGGCTCAGTTGCGTAACGCCGAAGCCAACATCAGGCAGGAGGAGGACAATAAGCGCACCGCGCAAGCGGATGTAGTGGTCAAGCAAACCGAGTTCGTTTATTCCAACAAACAGTACAAGCGCTCGAAAGAATTGGTAGGCCGTGGGGCGGTGAGTCAGCAGGAAGCAGACGTTGACTTGGCGCGCATGCAGGCGAGCCAGGCAGCATTATTGGGCGCCAAAGCTCAAGCAGTACGCGCCCAATCTGCGATCGATGCCGCGACTGCCGAAGCCGAGAGGTTGAAGGCCGATATCGAAGACAGCACGCTCAAAGCCCCTGTGAGGGGAAGGGTTCAGACTCGCCTGGCCGAGCCCGGCGAAGTCCTGCCCGCGGGCGGTAAGGTACTAGCCTTGGTCGACCTGAGCGACGTCTATATGTATCTTTTTCTCCCTGAGCCGATTGCTGGTAAGGTGGCCCTGGGTTCGCAGGCGCGAATCATCCTGGATGCTGTTCCGGAATATCCGATCAGAGCTTTCGTGTCATTTGTTTCGCCCCAGGCGCAATTTACGCCGAAGAGCGTCGAGACGGCTGAAGAGCGTCACAATCTAACCTTTCGGGTGAAGTTGCAGATTGACAAAAACAGGCTGCGCGAATTCGAGCCTTACGTAAAGGTTGGGATACCCGGAATGGGTTATGTTCGATTCGACAACAGCGCCCAGTGGCCGCCAATGCTCCAGTGGAAACCTGTAGTGGCGAATCAGCTCTGGAATCCGACCGGCTCAGAGAATTCGAAGTGATAGACAGCAGCACCACGCTCCGATCGGCTGCAGCGGTTACTGATGTCGCGCCCGGCGTGCATGAGCCAGTTGCGAGCCTGAAGCAGGTTAGCCAACGGTACGGCAAGGTGGTTGCACTCGACGGCATCAACCTCGACATACCGTCACAGCAAATGATCGGCCTGATAGGCCCCGACGGGGTTGGCAAATCCACCCTTCTCGGCATTGTCGCCGGTGTTCGCCGAATCCAGACCGGCCAGGTCCAGGTGCTCGGCGGCAACATCGCCGATGCAGGCTTCCGCAACTCGGTATCCTCCCGGGTGGCATATCTGCCGCAGGGGCTGGGCAAGAATCTCTACCCGACGTTATCGATATTCGAGAACGTCGATTTTTTCGGCCGATTATTCGGGCAGTCGCGCGAAGAGCGCGAGTGGCGAATCCAGGATTTGCTGGCCAGCACGGATCTTACCCCATTCCGCGACCGCCCGGCAGGAAAGTTATCCGGCGGGATGAAGCAGAAGCTGGGCCTTTGCTGCTCGCTGATTCATGACCCTGACCTGCTCATCCTCGATGAGCCCACCACCGGAGTTGATCCGCTAGCGCGGAGACAATTCTGGGAACTGATCGATCGTATCCGGGCGCGGCGTTCGGGCATGAGCGTGATGGTGGCGACCGCCTATATGGACGAAGCGGAGCGCTTTGATTGGCTGGTCGCGATGAACGCGGGCAAGGTTCTCAGGACCGGAAGTCCCGACGAACTAAAGCGCGAGACCAGGGAAACGACCCTCGAAAGAGCGTTCATTCGGCTGCTCCCTGAGGAACTGCGCCAGGGCCATAAGGAACCAGAGATTTCGCCCTGGCAGTCAACCGGCGGAACTCCGGCGATCGAAGCGCACGGGCTTACTCAAAGATTCGGCACCTTCACCGCGGTTGATCATGTCAGCTTTCGCATCGAGCCTGGAGAAATCTTTGGCTTCCTCGGCTCTAACGGCTGCGGCAAGACCACCACAATGAAGATGTTGACTGGCCTGCTGCCCCCTACCGAAGGGACTGCTCTGCTCTTCGGCAAGCAGGTTCAGGGCGGTGACGTGGAGTCGCGGCGGCGCGTCGGCTTCATGACGCAGGCCTTTTCGCTCTACACGGAATTGACCGTCCGGCAAAATCTTCTTCTGCATGCACGCCTTTTCGATCTTCCCGAAGAGGCTGGTGACAAGCGGATCAACGAGTTGCTAGTGCGTTTCGGGCTTGAGTCCACGGCCGATACCTTGGCGGAGAGTTTACCGCTGGGCATCCGGCAGCGGCTGTCTCTAGCGGTCGCAGTAATCCACGAACCAGAAATGCTTATCCTCGACGAGCCGACCTCCGGCGTCGATCCGGTCGCCCGCGACGGATTTTGGCAACTGCTCATCCGGCTCTCACGCGAGAACCGCGTCACCATCTTTCTTTCCACCCATTTTATGAACGAGGCGGCGCGCTGCGATCGCATGTCGATGATGCACGCCGGCAAAGTGCTGGCCCAGGGCCCCCCCGCACAACTCGTCGCCGAGCGAAAGGCCAAGAGCCTCGAGGACGCGTTTATCGGCTACCTGGAAGAGGCAGCCGAAAAGTCAGTTACGGCGGCGGCACCTTCCGAGCCGGCGCAAGTGAGTGGGCCTCAGACGCATGGTGAGGAGACGCCGAGCCGCTTCAGTCTCGGCCGCGTATGGGCATTCGCCCGGCGCGAAGCGGTTGAGTTGCAGCATGACTCCGTGAGATTGGCGTTCGCCTTGTTCGGGCCGATTCTGCTGATGATCGTCTTTGGTTATGGGATCTCGCTCGACGTTGACCATCTGCCTTTTGCGGTGCTGGATCCCGACGCGACGCCAGCTAGCCGTCTTTATACCGATAGCTTTCGCGGCTCCTACTACTTTGTTGAAAATGCGCCTTTGCTTAACTACGGAGCGGTCGACCGGCGCCTGCGAAATGGGGAATTGCGTATCGCAGTGGAACTTCCTCCCAGTTTTCAAAAAGACTTGCTGCGGGGCCGTCAGCCCGAAGTCAACGTCTATCTTGATGCGGCGCAACCCTTCCGGGCTGAAACCGCACGCAGCTACGTCGAAAGCGCCCACGACAAATACGTTACGCGTTTGCGCGAGGCGCAAGGGCTGCCCCCCGTCTCCAAGCCGATTAAGTTTCAGCCTCGCGCGCTCTTCAATCAGGCCTTCGAGAGTATCTATGCAATGGTTCCGGGCGACATCATGCTGCTCCTGATGCTGATCCCCAGTATGCTGACCGCGCTCAGTGTCGTCCGGGAGAAGGAACTGGGTTCAATCGCCAATTTTTATGCGGCTCCCGCCACCAGGTTGGAGTTCTTGCTCGGTAAGCAATTGCCTTATCTCGGTGTGGCGCTGATTCAGTTTGCGACCCTGGTTGCTCTCGCCATCCTTCTCTTTCGCGTTCCGCTAAAGGGCAGCGCTGCGACCTTGCTTCTGGGCGGAGTAATCTATGTTTTGGCGAGCACCGGGTTCGGCTTGTTGATCTCCGTCTTCGCCACAACGCAGACGGCTGCGATCTTCGCGGCCGCCATAATCACCATTCTTCCGGCCGTGCAATTCTCGGGAATGTTTGTTCCGATTTCCTCGCTGACGGGCGGAGCATGGTTCGCAGCGAGGATCTTTCCAAGTACCTATTTCCAGGCAATTAGCGTGGGGACCTTTACCAAGGCTCTCGGGCTGCACTCATTATGGCGCAATGTGGTTGCGCTCGGCGTCCTCGCACTGATCTACTTTATTGCGTCCGTTTTATTGCTGCAGAAACAGGAAGATTAGCCGGGTGCGCCACTTTTGGCATATCATCCAACTCGGAATCAAGGAGCTACTCAGCCTTTTCCGCGATCCGGTATTGCTATTTCTGATCGCCTATTCTTTTACTTTCTCAGTATACACACCGTCAAAGAGCGCGGTGATGGATGTAATAAACGCCTCGGTTGCCGTGGTAGACGAAGATCATTCGACGCTCTCCCGACAAATCCGCGATGCTTTGTTACCGCCTCTGTTCCTGCCACCGGCGGAGATACCGTTCAGCGAAATAAATCGCGCGATGAACGAGGGCAAATACACTTTCATCATCGATATCCCGCCGAAATTTCAGCACGACCTGACCAAGGGCCTCACACCCACGGTTGAGATCATCACCGACGCGACGGCGATGAGCCAGGCGGGCCGCGGCCCGGGATACCTGCAAAAGATTATTACAAACGAAGTTAACCAATTCCTGTCCTACAAGGGAAAGCGCGAGAGCCGCGAACTGGTACGGCTCGTCACGCGGGCGCGTTTCAACCCGAACATGCAACAGGGTTGGTTCGTGGCCATCAATCAGATCATCAACAACATCTCGATACTTGCAATCTTTTTGACGGGCGCCGCGGTCCTGCGCGAACGGGAACACGGAACCATCGAGCACCTGCTCGTCATGCCGCTCAGCCCGTATGAACTGATGTTTGCCAAGATCTGGGCGAATGGACTGGTCGTCGTGGTGGCGGCGATGGCCTCACTATACTTAGTCGTAAAGGGAGCAATCGGAGTGCCGATCGCAGGTTCTATCGCACTGTTCGTCGGAGGGCTGGTGGTGTATCTGTTCTCGGTAACGGCGCTCGGCATCATGCTCGCGACCGTGGTTCGTTCGATGCCGCAATTCGGACTCCTGGCATTCCCGGTATTTATCGCGATGAGCATGCTGTCGGGCGGCCAGACGCCCCTTGAGAGCATGCCGATATTGTTGCAGAGAATTATGCAGTTTGTTCCCTCTACGCACTTCGTCAGCTTCTCCCAGGCGGTGCTTTTCAGAAACGCGACTCCGGCGATGGTGTGGCCGGACATCGCCAAGATGTTTTTGATCGGCTCCGCTTTCACTCTCTTCACGCTTTCGAGATTCAGGAAAATGCTTGCAGCGATTCAATAGGTGGTGGCGGGTGGGCATGAGCGCTTGGAGAATAACGAGAATCCTGGGACTGCTGGCGAGTGTGTTGGCAACTATCGGGCTGATGGGTTGTTCACCAACCACCGAGCCTCAGGGCTTTTGGGGCAAGCTGTGGAAGCTTGAAGTTGGACCGGACTACAAGCGACCGAACTTGGCTTCGGAAAACGAGTTCCGATCCCAGCTAGGCCCTGTGGAGGCCGCTTCACTTTCGGATTTTCCCTGGTGGAAGGTCTTCAACGACAAGGCGCTTCAGGAGCTCATCGCCGGAGCGCTGGCGCACAACTACGACCTTCAACTGGCCAGCGCTCGGGTCGAGCAGGCCCGTGCCTTAGTCTGGGTAGCCGCATCGGAACTTTATCCGCAGATAGGTTATCAAGCCTTCGCTGGACGTGAGAAGACTTTTGTTCCGCTGGAACAAACCGGAGGAAACCTGACCTTCAACACTTTTGGGGGATTCTTGAATGCTGTTTGGGAGCTGGACGTATGGGGACGCATCCGGCGCTCGACCGAGGCAGCGCGGGCGAATCTTTTTGCCCAGGAGGATGTCCGGCGCGGCGTCATGTTGACGCTGGTGAGCGATGTAGCCACGGGATATTTTCGCTTGCTTGAGCTTGACCTCGAACTCGCCATCGCACAGCAAAGTTCACGGGTCTACAAGCAAACCCTTGACCTTTTCACGCAACGCTTTGAATTCGGCCGGGACAGCAAACTGCCTGTGGTTCGGGCACAAGCTAACTTCGATTCCAGCATTGCGAACATCGCCAGCCTTAAGCGCGCGATCGTTCAGCAGGAAAACGCGCTCAGTGTGCTGTTGGGTGTGTACCCCGAGGCAATCGAACGGGGGCTGCCGTTGACGGCGCAATCTACGCCGCGCACGCCACTCGGGCTTACGACCGATTTAATGCAACGCCGCCCTGATCTCCTGCAGGCGGAGCAAAACATGATCGGCGCCAATGCTGAAATTGGGGTCGCGGTAGCCAATTTCTTCCCGCGAATCGGGTTGTCCGCCTTGTATGGCGCGCAGAGTCCGGAAATCAATGATCTTGTCGACAGTAGTTTCAGCATATGGAGGATTGCCGGGGGCATAACGGGACCAATTTTCGAGGGCGGCCGACTATTGGAGAATTACTACGCACAGCAAGCTTTCTGGGACGGCACGATCGCCCAGTATAAACAAACAGTTTTAGTAGCGTTTCGAGAAGTGTCGGATGCGCTCATAGCGCAGGAAATGCTGGTTGATCAGCGTGCCGCTCTTCAGCACCAGGTCGAATCTTTGAAGGAAGCTGTAGATCTGGCCCTCCTCCGGTACAACGTGGGCCGCGCAAGCTACTTTGAGGTGTTGGAAGCGGAACAGTTACTATTCCCCGCGGAAGATGCGCTTGCTCAGACTCAGCGTGACCAACTCCTCGTCGTTGTGGACCTGTATAAGGCGCTCGGTGGTGGATGGAATCTGAGCAACCCCGAGTGGACCCATCCGTATTAAGCCCCAGTTAGCAGAAGGCCCTCCTGAAGGATGTGGACCGTGGGGGGTATAATGCGTCGCGATTCGCAAATGGAGGCTCAAGCCATTGGCCGATAAGCCGACAAACAAGAAAAACACAAAGCCCGCTTCAGGCGACTCCAAGCAAAAGCCCACGAAGCTCAAGCGAAAAGAGTTCGAAAGCCAACTGGCCAAGCTTCAGGAGGAGCTGGTTAAAGTACAGTTGTGGGTGCAGCACAAGGGACTGAAAGTGGTCATAGTGTTCGAAGGGCGCGATGCCGCCGGCAAAGGCGGTGTTATCAAGCGGATTACGGAGCGAGTCAGCCCTCGAGTGTTTAGAGTTGTGGCGCTGCCGGCGCCGACCGAGCGTGAGAAATCGCAGATGTACGTCCAGCGCTACGTCCCGCATCTTCCGGCGGCTGGTGAAGTAGTTATCTTCGATCGAAGCTGGTACAACCGCGCCGGCGTCGAACGGGTAATGGGGTTCTGCACAGACGAGCTGGTCGCGCGCTTTCTCGAAATCTGTCCGACATGGGAGCGCGCGATGGTCGAAGACGGCATCATTCTCATAAAATATTGGTTCGAGGTGAGTCAGCAGGAACAGACGAGGCGTTTCCTGGGGCGTATCAATGACGGGCGCAAAATCTGGAAGCTTAGCCCGATGGACCTCGAGTCGCATCGGCGATGGTACGATTATTCGCGTGCAAGGGACGAGATGCTTCTGGCGACAGACACGTCATATGCACCTTGGTACGTGGTCAATGCCGACGACAAGCGGCGCGCCCGGCTCAACTGCATTTCACATCTCTTGAGCGTCATTCCGTATAAAGAGACTGAACAAGAAAAGGTAAAGCTTCCCGACCGGCAAAAACCTCACGGATACGAGGAGCCGAAGAATCGCCGCTACAACTTCGTACCCGAGGTGTTTTGATCACTTCAGGATCAATCACTCAAGCTTGATTCGCCGTTCCTGTGAACTTTCGCAATCAAAGTGAAGTATCCGATTCCTTCATGAGGCCCAGGCGCAGGCGGCGCAACCGCGAGGTTTTCTTGGTCTGATGGTCTTGCATGCGATGAAGAATGTTGTCCAGGGCCATAACCGCTTCAACAATGTGCGGTCCCTTGTTGAGCATCACGCACTCGGCCCTCTCACCCATTGCTGCATCGGTAATCTCCGCTCGTGACGGCTGACCCTTCTTAGCCAGGGACTCGAGTACCTGCGTGGCCCAGATCACAGGCATATGAGCAGCCTCGGAAACCCAAAGCATCTCCTCTTGCACCTCAGCCATTCGCTCATACCCGCATTCCACCGCGAGGTCGCCGCGCGCGATCATCACGCCCACCGGATGCTGCCGCATTGCTGCCAGCATCAGATTAGGCAAGCGCTCGAACCCTTGTCGCGTCTCGATCTTCAACACGATCCCGAGGTGATCGCCGTTAAGGTCGCGCAGACGCGATTGGAGTTGGTAGACGTCGCGCTCATGGCGCACGAACGACATTCCAACCAGGTCGGCATGCGTCACGATAAACTGCAGGTCTTCCATGTCCTTCGGGGTGATCGCAGGAAGCTTAATCGCCGTGTCCGGCAAATTGATACCCTTGTCGGCGCCTAGCCGGTCGCCGTTGGGTCTGGCATGTGTAATTTCAACCAGGAGCCCCTCGGGTTGAACTTCGCGGATAAGGCCGCCGATTTTGCCGTCGTCGAACCACACTTGCTCCCCGGCGCGCACCTGAGCGAAAACCTCGGGCAGAGTACATGAAATGACCGCGGGACCGACCCTTCGGCCGGCCGCGTCAAGTTGTGCCGGTCTTCCCGGGAGTGGCTCGCGCGCCAGCAGGAGCTCTTCGCCTTTCTTGAGCATGATACCTTGTTGAAGCGGCGGCAGGGCTGCGACCTTAGCTTCGCGCTTGGCAGAGTCCGGGCAGTCCACGCGCGAAAGAACCGTGTCCGGAGTAACGTATGCGGTTTGATCACTCTGTGCCCATAGGCCGTTACCCGCTCTTTCTAGAACTTTGAGGACTCGGCGTTTGCCGCGCGCATCTTTAAAGCGGATACGCTCACCGGGCCTGATCGCCTCCAGCCAATCGGCCGGCACCGGTAGCAGCGCTTGAGCAGCGTCCAGCACCTCTGCGGAAGTTTCCGCCGGCACAAGCCAGACGCGGGCAGGTGCGACGACGCGGCCAAGGCTGTCGCGCTTGGGATGCCAAACGATCACTTGCGGTCCGGGCTTGACCGGTCCTGTCCTGAGCTTGGGGCCTGCGATATCCATCAAAATGCGGCAGGGAAGCCCAAGTTCGCATCGCGCACGCTCAAGGTTAGCGACCATCTTCGCCCAGGTTTCCGGCGTGTCGTGAGCGCAATTTATCCGCATGCAATTCATCCCGTGCGAAACCAGATCGCGCACCAGCGTATAATCCTCGGCGGCCTCCGACGACATCGTGACCATAACCCGAACACCACGATAAGCAGGTGCGGGTCCGAGCAACGCTTCGGTGTGCGCTGTAAGCAGTGCCTTGCCCTCGCTGAAATCCGGATACTCAGATCGCACGGGCAAATCGAGTGAGCCACCAGCCAGGTGGCACAGAATTTTTAGAACGGCATCGACCGTGTTCATCACATGCGACTCGCTCCGGCCGAGCGAAGAAAGACCGAACACCGCGAGGTTCTCTTGCAACAACCGGATATCGTGTTGCCGGAGTGCGAGATAATGCAGGAGATTGCTGGCACTCTTGCGCCACGCCGGATGCACGCTCGAAAGCTGCGTCTCGAATCGCGACTCTAATTTGATGAGCGAAGCGCGAATCTCCTCGAGTTTGGCAATTAGCAATTGGAAATGGTCTGTTTTATCTGATTCCATTTCTCAGGTGATCGTCCGACGGAATGTGCATGCAGCCGGCGTCTACTGGTAGGGCAATGTTTATGCCGCTCACTCCAGGATGAAAAACTATTGCGAAGAAGAGAAATAGTCACTCAATGAACAGGTTTGCGGAACCAGATCGTCAATGTTAATCCAACAGAACCAGCAAGCGCTGACGCGAAAGGAATCAAGATCAATCGCGGTGGTCCCGTCGGAAACATTGCCCCCCTCGCATCTTAGTGCCTGACTGGAACCTGCAGCGGCCCGGAGCAGTATCAGCGGCAAAACAGAGAACTCTAACCTATCGCCTCTGTCCCGCCTTTTAGCACATGGGTGTGTATTACGATTAAGGCCTAGGCGGATTGGCGAATAAAGAATCTACCCCGCTGCTACGATTTGCGATCCAAGCTTCTAATTGAGACAGCTCGCCGCTGCCCTGTATCGTAGTCAGCAATGATTTCATCTTGGTCGCCTCGGACGAAAGTTCTCTTGCAAGCCGTTTGAGCAGAAGGCTCGCGGGCCTGGGCCCGTTAAGTAGGAAGTCGGCGTTTGCAATGGCCTCGGTTGCGATGCGAGCTAACTCCGCCCGATCGTGCCACTGGCCGAGGCTATCCTGCAGCTGCTTCAGCCATTCGAGCGGCAGTAGAAGTTCCTTGTCGCCCAAGTCTCGAGCCAGTTCCATACGGTAGCGCAGTTGCTTTGTCTTGATGCGAAAATTGTGTATGTCTGCTTGACTGCCGCTTTCTGAGGCACGTGCGAGGGCCGCCCGCCAATCAGCATAGGCCGCTTCGATGAACTCCGACACTCTCGCGATGAAGTCAGCGTACGCCGTATCGGCATTCGAAGCGCTGTCCAGTCCCTGCCGCTTCCGTAGATCTTCGGTCCTTTGCGCTAAAGTGAAAAGCTTGCGATTGGCAAGCTTGTTCCGGGCTCGCCTTATTTCTTTCTCACGCCTTTTGACCAGGTAATCATGCACCACCCGCCACGCTCGCTGTTCATCAGGTTCCCGGAGCCTCCGAAGCCTTCTATCGACTAACGCAATTAGCACATCACAGTCGCGCCAGCCGGAAAGCCCCCTGCGAGCTCGCCGCAGCGAACGGACCACCGAGCCGGCTCGATTCTCCTGTCCCTTGGGGAACATTGTCACCAGAACCTGTTGAAGCCTGCGACTCCAAACCCGGATATCATGAATGGCTTCTACACGTTCGTTGCTTAAGACCTCGGGCAAGAGCTTCATGAAACGGCGAACGCGCTCACGCACCAGGTCCTCCGGCTGTACCGGGGCGAGCTCAGCTGGCGAAGTGGACACTCGTGCCGCTTCCGCCTCGCCGTTGTCGATTGAACGGTTCAGCACTTGCTATCAGCTCACGAACAAACGCCCTCGTGCGCTACCTGACCTGCCGGCTGTTCGCGCTGAATATTCATATATCATCGAATGCCAGTCTCAAAAAGAGTTTGCTATCAGCGGGCAATCGGCTCAGGGCGCGCAGCGGACTATCCAGCTGAAAGCCAAACGGCGATCGGCGCGTCGTTAAATTCAAGACCTACCGTCTTCTTCGCCACTGGAACTTGACGATTGGCGGTCCAAGGTCATATTTCGCTTGCGTGCTTCACGTCTGAAGCCGACCGACGGCTAACTCTAGGTATGCCCAATCCTTGCCGATCTTCGACAGAGGCCTCCAGCTTCTCTTCGTTATCCGCAAAGGATCGGGCGATAGTGGCGTTCAACCGTTCGCGCTGGTGCTCCAGCGCCGGATGACGCTCTGGCGGGAGCGCCGCTATCAGATCGCTAATCAAGGCTCTCATCCGCCTCATTACCTGCACGCTGGTCGCGCCGCAGAAGCGGATCTCATCAAACGCCAACCTCAGAAAATCTTCCCAAGTCGGGTAAGGGATCACCAATCTAAGCGTGCCTTCGTCATCTCGGACAGCACCAATCTCGAGGCGGCGGCGGCCGAGGCGCAGAAGATGATCCTGGATTTGGTCCAGCGCCTGCACTGCGGTGGTAGGATCGTTTATCGCCGGAGACAAGGCTTTAATCGCAATATCCACCAACAGACGAATCGCATACTTGGGATCCTGCTCAAAGGTCCGGTCCGGACCCGTTTCGAGTGTTCTTTTCCAGGTTTCCTCTTCGACCGTGTGGTTGGCGCCGCAAACACGCAATAGGGGCGACCCTGTAATCAACGTGTCACCAACGGAGGCGACCACCTCTACAGTTGCGCCTGTCCGTATCGCCAGCGCCATCAGCGCACTCAGATCAATGGCCTGCAGCACCCGCGGTCCCCCGGAGTGAACGATGGTCTGAGTAAAGGAGAGTTTTGCAAGTTCATCGGGGAGAGCCATGCTTGCCGGTGTTTCGAGAGCTGGATACATCTGTTCGATGACCTGCCGTCCTAAATCCCCGGTGAAAGCGAGCATCCGGCTGACCTGCAATAATCCGATGCGCTGTATAAGGGCGACGAACATCCCGACGCTCGCCAGCATCAAGACTATCACCAGCCATCCACTAAGGAAGGGCACGTTGCCCGACCCGCTCCGGTCGACCCATGCGATGGCCCCGATCGCATAGAGAAAGGTGGCAGTGAAAATTCCGATCGAGTGCCAGATGACCGGATCACGCGAAACCCAAAGCACCAGCCGCGGTGAATAGGCCACCGCGCTGAACTGCACCATCACGAAGGCAAGCGAAAAGACGATCCCGGTCAACGCAATCATGCCTGACGTGATTGATGAAAAGAGCGACAGCGCCACCGGAACGCTCACGGCCGAAGCAAAACCAGGCAGCACTCTGTTTTCGATTCTCGGCAGAACCAATCCCGCGAACAGGCCGGCTACGGCATACAACAGAGGTATCGCCCACTCGGGCAGCGGTGAACGCCGCTTTCTGCTAAACCTGCCCGTCATATTTGGGCATTGGTCGATTCAGCAGTGCGCACAGGGCGTGGTTGCCGCCGCGCTATGCGGTTCGTCAGCGCCCGCGAGGATGCATAAGGCAAGCCGATTAGTACTGGTCCCAGCAGCAACGCCGCAAAAGGATTGACCCTTCGAAAGATGAGAAGCTGAGAGGCGACATCCAGAAGAATCGCTACCGCAACCAGATCGCGGACCGATGCCAGAGCGCTCCGCAGGAGTCCCGGCCGATCGGCCGGGTGAAACACCAAGCCCCACAGAAATGGAGCGTTACCGGCTCGCGCGTCTTTCATGCCGTCGCGCGCGCCCAGCACGATCGCGACCGTGGGTTGAAAGATGAATCGCAGCCGGCCGGGTCCATGGAGACGCGCCAGCATGTCGTCAACGAAGCATCGCGAGAACATGTAAAACTCACCGGTCCTAAGAAACTCCGCGATGGCGAACGGCGTGGCGGCGACCAGCACCACAATTACGATCGCGGTGAGCAGTCTGCTGCGGGAAATGGAAATCTTCAACTTGGAACTCCAAAGAAAGCGGCAATTGTCGTCAAACAACTCCCCGGCGATGCTTCCTCATTAGCGCATCGACTTCAAGGTGGGCTCTCCCGCTTTTGCCGAATGCATTTCTGTGACCCATGGTGAAACAGCTTCATGGATCGATCCGACAAATCTAATGGCCCCAGTAATACCTAAATTGCGGGAAGGCGATCGTCATGCCAAAATTTATCGTCGTCTGTGGCGCCACTGGTGCAAACTGCCGATACACCATCCACTGTCCGGTTACAAACAAACTCATCGGAGGCAGCCCCGGCCGCACCAGCGTTCGGCCGATTCCGGCGCTCAGCGGCAACATCGTTGGCGAGTGGCGATGCCAACCCATCGTCCAGTTGGCCTCTGCCGAACGGAAGTACCACTCTTTCCACAGGTGAAGCGCTATCACCGGCTGGAGCTGAAATGTGTTTTGGGGCCGACGATCGGGCGATGTGTAAGCGAAGCCGATCGGGTTCTGGGCGATGAAACCTATCAGCAGCCCGGGAAGGCCCGTGTAGATAGCGCCGAGCGCCGGGCCGGCCTGCCATGCACCCTGCCCGGCACTGCGGGAGGTGGCGGTAGGGAAAACGAAAGTCGGTCCGATGCCGACCAGGAGCCCCGTCCTCTTCCGGTCCGGCCACGGCAGAGCTGCGATATCGAACACAGGCAGATCGCCGAACTCGGTGCGAGTACCGCCTCGGGAGCTCGGTACCGTGACCAGCGCAAACGTCGGCCGAATCAACTGCGGAACCGGAAGCAACGTGTTAGGGGGTACGCGCGGGATCAATGGCCGAATGATGAACTGGTTGGTCTCATAGTTCCTTACGCATGCGAGTGGCGTGCAGGGTCCGTAATTAGCCGGTGTGTAGCTATCCCTGATAATTACCTGGGGCAGGGTGCTAAGCGGGTCGGTGAAGTCCCGCTCTATTTGCTCTTCCTGCTGGAGGGTTGCCGGCGCTGTTTGAGCCTCGGCAAACGGGGTGGCCGCCAGTATCACGAATAAGGCTGCGACCAGCACCGACGACCAGTAATAGCCGGCCTCCATGAGCTTCACGATTTCTTGATAAGAGCGAAGACCGAGGTCTTCCAGGCAGGCGCGTCCAGGTAGAGTCCACGCGATTGTAAATCGCTGCCATCTCGTTCATAGACGACCTCTTCCATCTGATCCAGGAGCCGCCATTGGCTGCCCTCGAGATCGGTGAATGGCAGGCGCACGTAACACTGGCTCTGATTGGGAGCATAGTTCACCGCAACCAGCCAGCGCTGACCATCTGGACCCTGCCACGCGAAGGTAACAAAGCAATCCCAGGTCCAGTTACCGTCCCACGCCGGTACGCACTCTAGCAATTGCCATTGACCATCGCGCACAATTGGCTGGCGAAGCATGCCAAGCAACCGGTTATAAAACCATTCCAAGTCTTCTTCGACGGGTTCCTGCGGAGCGCGTACCAGATGCGGCGAGATGCGCTTCCTGCGGCCCTGGAATTGTCCCAGATGAAAGAAGCGCAGCCCCGGAGAGAGAAAAGTGATGGCAGCCGCTGCTTCATGGATGCCCGGGGCAAACGTGGCCGCCGCACGCGGCTCGTCGTGGTTTTCCAGGAAGCGAGCCAGCTTGTTCTGGTAGTCAAGCCCCGCATAAAGATGTTCGCGCACCGGCCGCGCGTGTCCATCGCGCAAGCGGTCGTAAAGCCGCTTGTCGTAAGCGTAATTGAACCCCTGTTGGAGCATCGTCCATTCCAGGTCCCAATAGACTTCGGCCATGAAGCAGAAGTCAGGGTGCTTTGCCCGAACTTGCTCGGTTGCCTTCGGCCAGAATAGATCGGCACCGCGGCCCCAGGTGCCTTCGAATACGTCCGGCAATACGAGCATCGCCATGTCGCAGCGCACGCCGTCGCATTGCCGCGCGATCTTGACCAACTCTGCGATCATCGCCTGCTGCGTGGCCGCGTTGCCGTAGTCGAGTTGCAGTGTGTCCGGCCAGCCGGGGAAGTATGGATCGCGCCCGTGGGCCATGAGCAAGTCGCCATGCGCACGCTTGACCCAGGTATAGTTCTGCGGTTCCCGGGTCAGGTCCAGTTCCGTTCCTTGTACGTAATATTCCGAGTGAGTCTCGACCCAGGGATGATCCAGGCCGGTGTGATTGGCGACGAAATCGAGCATCAATCGCAGGCCGCGCTGGTGGAGCCGCTCGCGCAGACGGAGCAGCGCCTCGTCCCCGCCGAGCCTTTTATGCACGGTGTAGCCCGTGATGGCGAAACCCGAGCCCTCTATGTCTGGCTCGCGGAGGTCTGGCAATGTCTCCTGGAATTCCCTTCGCAACTCCGGGTTGGCACGGGAGATACGCTGCCCTGCCTGGCCGGTCTGCCAGACGCTCAAGAACCAGACCCAGTCGAAGCCTATCTGGGCGAGGCGATCCAGCTCAGAATCCGGAATGTCGTCCAGCGTGGCTTGCCGGCCGAGAACTTGGGAAAGCTCGGTCAGCCGGACACGAGTGTTGATCTGATAGAGCGACGGATACAGCGCTGTTCGCACGTCAATCCTCGCTGGCGTGCGCCGCGCCATCGGTCGCTTCCTTTTGCAGAGGCTCTAGTTCCGTAACGGCGCCGGCTTTGCCGAGAGCGACCACCTGCTCGGCGGATGTGGTGCCGAAGAGATGCATGAGGCGGGCGATGATTCCGGTCCATCCGGTCTGATGGCTGGCGCCGAGGCCGGCACCGTTGTCGCCGTGGAAGTATTCGTAGAACAGGAGGAGATCCCGCCAATGCGGATCCTGAAACTTCTGCGTCCCGCCGTAAACGGGCCGCCGTCCGCTCTTGTCTCGAAGAAAGATGCTGCCCAGCCGGCGCGAAAGCTCCTCTGCGACTTGATACAGCGTCATCTGCCGCCCCGAGCCGGTCGGGCATTCCACCCTGAAATTGTCGCCGTAGAACGCATAGTACTGCAGCAGGGCGCGGATAATCAGACCATTAACCGGCATCCAGATGGGTCCGCGCCAGTTGGAATTGCCGCCGAACATTCCGCTATTCGATTCCGCCGGCTGGTAGTCAACCCGGTACTCCTGGCCGCCGACGCTAAGTACATAAGGATGCTCGGCGTGGTAACGGGAGAGGGAGCGGATGCCATAAGGACTCAAGAATTCGTTCTCGTCGAGCATCTTCGCCAGCACGCGGCGGAGATTGGCTTCGTTCAGAATGGCGCCGAGCCTGCGCCCGGCCTGCCCCTGCTTGACCGGGTCATGGATGAAGGCCCTCAGCTCGGTACGCGCCTCAAGGAACCTTCGCATCCGGTGCCTTGTCTCGGGGATCTTCTCCAACAGTTCACCCTCAAAGACGGTGGCGGCACACAGAGGAAGGAGACCCACCATCGAACGAACCTTGAGGCGCTGAGAGCGGCCGTCCGGGAGCCGGAGCACATCGTAGAAGAACCCGTCTTCCTCGTCCCACATCCCGATATCATGGCCGACGCGCATCATCGACGTCGCGATCCAGAGAAAATGCTCCACAAATTTGACGCATAGATCTACGTAGGCAGGCTTGATGAGCGCCAGTTGCACCGCTATCTCGAGCATGTTCTGGCAGAAGAGCGCCATCCAGGCGGTGCCGTCGGCTTGCTCCAGGTACCCGCCGGTGGGCAGCGGTGCGCTGCGGTCGAAAACCCCGATATTGTCCAATCCCAGGAAGCCGCCTTCGAAGACATTGCTGCCGAAGCGGTCCTTGCGGTTCACCCACCAGGTGAAGTTGAGTATCAGCTTATGGAAGGCGCGCTCGAGCCAGTCGATGTCGGCGCGGCCATGGGCCTGCTGCAGACGGTACGTGAAGATAGTGGACCAGGCGTGAACCGGCGGATTGACATCGCCAAAGTTCCATTCGTAGGCAGGTAGTTGCCCGCTGGGATGAAGGTACGACTCCTGGACCATCAGTTCCAACTGCCTTTTTCCGAAGTCCTCGTCCACCAGCGTCAGCGCGAGAACGTGAAACGCCAGGTCCCAAGCCGCGTACCAAGGGTATTCCCACTTGTCAGGCATCGAGACGATGTCTGCGTTGAACATGTGATGCCAGTGGTCATTGCGCGGGGCGTGGCGCCGGGGGTTGAACGGATCGGCGCCATGCTCCTCCAGCCACTTGTCGACGTCGTAGTAATAAAACTGCTTGGACCACAACATGCCGGCCAGCGCCTGGCGCATGACGTTGGCCGCATCCGCATCCAATGATGAGGGAATGACTGAGGCATAGAACTCGTCGGCCTCCTGGCGGCGAGACTCCATGACGCTATCAAAGCCGGCGCCGAACGGGCCATCTCGCCCATCCGCGCCGGGCAATGGAGCCGGCGCCGTATCGCTCAGCCGCAGGCGGACGATCTTCGACTCCCCCGCGCCCACAGTAATCGAATAGTGGGCCGACGCCTTGGTCCCCATCTTCTCGGAATTCACCGCATCCCGGCGGCCGTGAACGATATAGTTGTCGATCCCGTCCTTGACGTATGGAGTGCGATTCGGAACGCCGACGAGGCGCATGGTGTTGGTTTCGTTCTCGGTGAACAGCAGCGAAGCCGCGCCCTCGCAGTAGAGGAACAGGTCTCCGAGTTGGGGATGCGAGGCAGCTATCACGCCGACCGCGTCACCCGCAGTTACTTGTCGGAGCGATGGCCGCGCAACGTTTCCACCCCATGACCACACGTTGCGGAACCAGAGCGTCGGCAGCACATGCAGTGTGGCTGGCTCCGGACCGCGATTGAAGACGCTAATTTGAATGAGAACGTCTTCGGGCGTTGCTTTAGCGTATTCGACGAATACGTCGAAGTACCGATCCTGGTCGAACACGCCCGTGTCGAGCAATTCGAACTCAAACTCGCGGCGGCTACGCCGCCGGTTGGTCTCAATCAGGTCGCTATAGGGGTAGGCCGCATGCGGGTACTTGTAGAGGTACTTCATGTACGAGTGGGTTGGCGTCGAATCGACGTAAAAGTAGTACTCCTTCACGTCTTCGCCATGGTTGCCCTCGCTGTTGGTTAGGCCGAACAGCCGCTCCTTCAGGATCGGGTCCTTGCCGTTCCACAGCGCAAGCGCGAAACAGAGGCATTGATGATCGTCGGAGATGCCGGCGAGGCCGTCCTCACCCCATCGATACGCCCGCGAGCGCGCCTGGTCGTGGCTGAAGTAGTTCCACGCGTCACCCGATTCGCTATAATCCTCGCGCACCGTACCCCACTGTCTCTCGCTGAGGTAAGGTCCCCATTTTCTCCAGGGAACGTTCCGTTCGCGAGCTTCTTCTAACCGGCTATGTTCTGCTGTCAATTACGTGCTCCTGACTGCTTTCTGTAACTGGCTTGACGCAAAAGAATTCGTCTCGCCATCCAGAGTTCCGCGCCGATCGCTTCCGAAGGCGAGGCAGGTTAGTCGGATAATTTAGGTTCAGGTCGGGCCAGCAAAAATCAGGGTCGAAATGCAAGCCGCGCGCGCCGGCCCCCGCGTTGCTGCCGATTCCCGCGCCTTCCATGGCCTCGTGCCTCGAAATCTGCTCGCGGCGAATGTAGCTTGGCTTCGCACCTTTTTGCAAATGATTCGTTGTTTAAGCAGCAGGGACTCGAGATTGAACTGCCAGAACAAATAAGCGCTCACACCCTATGCATGTAAGCGCTGCCGGATCGCGCTAGTGTTGTGTCTCGTAAATAAGTGCAGCATTGCGAATGCTGCGTTTGATATCGGCGGCGGACTTGGTCCAGCGAAAGGGTTGGGCGTTGTCGTTCCAATGACTGAGCCAGTTCATAATTGCAGCC
>Ga0306920_100000859_pt1 | contig 36941 bp, 26 predicted proteins | sample flu12Cox44000170_FD_204666 | JGI IMG/M metagenome (GOLD analysis project Ga0306920, IMG submission 204666) | Lab enrichment of tropical soil microbial communities from Luquillo Experimental Forest, Puerto Rico - flux4day.12C.oxic.44.000.170 (v2)... | ecosystem: Environmental > Terrestrial >... | reverse complement strand
CACGACGAGCGCCATAACGATAAACGTGTATGGCCTGGATAAAGCTAATCGGACTATCCACATAAAACTGAGGTCGTTACCTTTTACTTCGCGAAGCGCGCGGCGAGCCCGCCGACACCCGAAGCGCTTAGAACTCGAACTTGGGTTGCTCTTAATTAGACTACTGCTGACGCCTGTTTAGGTACATCGTCGGACACTCGCAACGCGCCAAAATGCGATTGCGGCAACGAAATTGGCACTCGCTGTAATCGAGAATTTAGCTCGTTGGTTGAGAGAAGCGCTCTCGGGGGGACCACAAGCGAAGCGCCATTCGACGGCAGCACTACGGCGGGCTTGAATTTCGGGGCTACTCGCGGATCACAAAATTCATCCGAACGCCACAAATCTCGATCAAGTCGCCGTCATTCAGTCGCACCGGGCCGGGAATGGGCGAGCCGTTCACACTGGGAATCTTGGCGCCGGTGCCAAGATAATAGCCGTCGTCGCGCTGGCTAATCTGCGCGGCTACTTGAGGCTTGAACCAACCGCGAAGGCGCACAGTCGCCATCGGGGATTTCCCGATAACGGTGAGCTTGTTGGTGAGCACGTATTCCTTGTGGTCAACTCTGCCGTTCAGCACAATGAGTGTGGGCATTTTCACGCGGCCGGGAGAGAATTGTGATCGCTCGCCCATGGCGGCGGCTTGCTGCAGCATGTCGCGGCGAGCCTTCGTGTCGAGGACCATAGTTTCGTTGATTTTGGGCGCGGAGGCGGGTTTGCGTCCCGTCTCCCAGGGAATGGCCGTATCGGCGGTGGCGTCCACTCTGATGTGGTGTTTGCCAATCCAGATGGAATCGCCGTCGTGGAGTGTTGCGCGTTCCACTCGGAGATCGTTGACGAACGTACCGTTCAGGCTGTCCAAATCTTCAACTACAAGACGACTCCCCTCGAAGTAAATGCGCGCGTGGTAGTTCGAAACCGCCAGATTGTCGACGGGAAGATCGTTGTCGGGGGAACGACCGATAGTCACCGGGCGATCGCCGATCGACACTTCCTTCATCAACTTATTCTCGAACATCAGGCTGAGCTTTGCCATGCGAAGTTCCTCCCCCAGGAGCTTCTAGTCTCTCTTGCCCGAGTCCCGGCGCAGCCAGGAAAACCATCCCTTGGACTCATCCTGCAAACGCGCGACAATGACGGTAATGTTGTCGAGGCCACCGCGTTCATTCGCCAAATCCACGAGCTTTTGCGCGGCTTTTTCCGGATCGGTCTCCGCTTGCAGTGTGCCGGCGATTTCCGGCTCGGTTACCATGCGCGTCAATCCGTCCGAACACAGCAGAAGCACATCGCGTGGGAAAAGATTAAACTCGTCGACGTCCACATCGACCTCGGAATGGGCGCCGAGAGCCCTGAGGAGCACGCTCTGCATCTCGCTCTCTTCGGCTTGCTGTGGAGTAATGATCCCACGGCGAACCTGTTCGGCCACGAGCGAGTGATCGTTGGTGAGCTGCTGCAGATTGCCGGTGCGAAGCAGGTAAGCGCGGCTGTCCCCTACATGAGCGAGACTGAGCTTGTTTCCATTGATCCAGCCGGCCGTTAGCGTCGCACCCATGCCGCGCTGCTCCGGGTGCTCTTGCGAAGACTGGTAAATATTGAAGTTCGCCTGAAATACGGCGTTCTGCAGAAGGCGCGTCTGCGGGCTCCAGTTTTCGCTGGACGCGCCAGCCAAGGTGACGTCGGAGTCTCCCTTTGGGGTGGCACATACCCTCTCGACCGTCTCGACCGCCAGCGAACTGGCAACCTCGCCGTGGGCTTCGCCGCCCATGCCGTCTGACAGGATGAACAGATTGAGTGGTTCGATGATCCGGAAGGAGTCCTCATTGTTCGACCGGACGCGCCCCAAGTCCGTCACGCCACCGCTGACGATCTGCACGGCGTCTCCTTCCAAGCTTTTCGTTGGCACGCGCGACACCCCTGCCGTGGAAACCCCGGCCAAATAGCTATATTCCACGCTAGCAGAGGCTTATGCACCGTGAAAGGCTTTGCTCCCAAGTGATTACCTGTGTCGAACCACCCCTGTCCCCACGGCCAGTTCGCAAGGATACCCGAAATGACCGGAATACCCCAGCCCCAAGGCCGTCGGCCTGCCTGCTATCAAGGTGCCGAGCCGCACAGGCTATAGCAGCACCCCCGGCGATAGAGGTTGAGCGGGCGTGCTTCTGCGGATCGGCAAAGTCCTCTACAATCCCTTTGTGCGTTTTCCTTCGTCCAGGTGCAGCCGGGCTCGCTTTGGCCCTTGGCTTTTGGCGGCTACTGCCGGGGTTGGCCTTGCTCAGCAGGCTCCAGCACCCTCCGGAGCCCGTGTCCTCCTACTACCCCGCAAGATTGTGTCTGGAGAACACGCCACTCTCGCGGTGCTCGATGTGAGCGGGCGACTAACCCCAGGCGTCCACATAAGGTTTTCGGATGGCGAATCGGTCACAACGGATGTTACCGGGCGGGCCCTGTTTGTCGCTCCACTGAACCCCGGGACGATTTTTGCAGGGATTGAAGGGCGTTCGGGGCGCGTCTCGAGCAGCATTGTTTCGCAGGCCGAGGTGCCTTCCGCGACCCTGGACGTTCGAGGGGCGCCTCGCATCGCCTCCGTGTCCGACCGCTTCGAGTTGAACGGGCACGGCTTTTGCGGAGACGCCGACGCGAACCATCTGACCATCGGAGGATCGCCGGCACTTGTCCTAGCTTCCTCGCCCGCTTCTCTGTCCGTGCTGCCACCGGCGGATATGGATCCCGGTCCGGTCAAGGTGCAGGTGAGTTGCGGCCAGAAATCCGCGACGCCATTTACGGTGATATTTGTCAGTCTGGAACTGAATGCGACCAATGCCCTGCTTGCTCCAGGAGAGCATCGCACTCTATCGGTGCGAGTGCACGGAACCACATCGAAGGTCAATTTGGAAGCGCGAAACCTTGCTCCCGACGTCGCTGACCTGCTCGGAGGAAGTCCGGTGAAGGCGGCATCCACGGGCGGAACCGACAATCAGGCGAAATTTGAGATAGCGGGCAAGCGCCACGGCAACTTTGTGATTTCGATACGCCTGCTGTCGCCGTTGAGCGCGCCGCGACCCTAGAAGCGTCGCGAAGCCGCCTCCCCCTTACGCCGATTTTTTCGCGGTGGTTGGCGGCGACAAGGCAAGGGTTCCTTGAGCGTCGTCGTACTCGAGCTGGCCGGCTTCGCCCGAGCTGAGCACATTGTCCAGCGTGTTTGACGCCCGCTCGAAGCGCTTATCGGCCTCGTTATAACTTTGCTGGGCATTTTTCAGATGCGACCCGATCTTGTCGAAATGCTGGCTGAAGGTGTCGAGTTGCTTGCGCATGCCCGCGAGGTTGGCGGCCAGGAGCCTGGCGTTTTCTTCGATCTGCATGCCGCGAAGGCCCATCGCGATCACCGAGAGATGTGCATAGAGCGTGTTTGGTGAAACGGCAATGATTTGGCGGCTCCTGCAGTAGGCATCCACCGCCTGGCCCTTCGAATCTGCACTGCGCAACAGTTCATAATAAACGGCCTCGCTCGGGACAAACATCAGTGCAATCTCGAGCGTGTTCTCGTCCGGCACGATGTATTTCTTGGCGATGGATTCGGCATGAAGTTTTACGGCGCTGACGAAAGGCTTGCGTGCTTCCTCGCCTTCGCTGCCCAGGCGCAAGTAAGCGTCCAGTGGAAATTTCGAATCGATGGCCAGAATCTTTTTGTCGCGCAGATGAATCACCGCGTCTGCGGCCTCGCCGCTCCGAAAGCGATACTGCAGCGAGTACTGCTTTGGAGGCAAGCAGTCTTCGAGCATGCGCTCGAGCGTGGTTTCGCCAAAGCTGCCGCGAGATTTGGTTCCGCCAAGAATGTTTTCGAGGCGTTCGGCCGTTTCATGCATTTGCTGTCCGGCCTGCTGCACTTGTCCGAGTTGCTGCTGAATTTGCGTGATCTGTTCCCGGGTATTCTTCAACTCCGTGGACATGGCGGATTGAGCGTGAGAAGTAATCTCGGCGGAGTCTTTCACGCCCTTCTGGAGCGCGTTGGTGACGGCCTCGAGGCGGGCGGCAACCGTGTCTGCAATGGTTTCCATCTTGGCGGACGATTGCGCCTGCGACGTGGACAGGGTAAGCAGGTCACGGCGCAGTTCGTTCATCTGTGATTCGAGAGCTCCGCTTTTTTTCTGCTCCTGCGAACTTTGCAGCAGAACTCTAGCCACCAACCCGACAATCAGCAGACCGAACAAAACTACGACAATCCAAATGGCGTTCATTTACTCTCCGGGATGTGTACGGGAAACGGAACTTCTACTTTACTCGTAAGAGTTGTTGAAGGGTAGGCAGGTTGGCCGGGAAGATACGGCCGTAGGAAAGAGGCTTAAATACCCGGGCGAGAATAACAACAGAAAAAGAAAAAGGCGCCGGCTCGGCGCAGGGCCTTTCTCGGAACGAAAATGCAGTGAACCGGGGTTACCAGTTCAGTCTAAGCGCGAACTGAAATTGGCGGGCATCGTAGGCCGCGGTCGGCTGACCCGCGGGACAATTTGGGCCAGCGGTCGGGTCGCACAGTTGGTTCACCGCAGAAATGTTCGTGTGGTTGAACAGGTTGAAGCCGTCGGCGATCAAGTCCATCCGCAGATGCTCGCCGAGGCTGATCCCCTTGGAGATTCGCAGGTCGAACTGAAAGAAGCCGGACATGAAATAGCGATTGCGGGAAAGGTTGCCGTCGCAGCCGGCGATCGGCGTAATTTGCGGCAACCCTGGGACCGGTGACGCAGGCACCGTGAACGGTACCCCTGCGTTTGTGAGGCACAGGTCGGCCGGAACGAACGCAACGCCGTGGATGAAGGGAGAAGTTGTAGCTCCCGCGGTTCCTGCCGCGGCGATGGATGGCCGATCGTTCGACGCGCTCAGATCCAAACGGGTGTCTGCACCGGTGATGACCTGGAAGGGACGGCCCGAAGAAACCTCGATCACCGGAGCGACGGTGAAGTCGCTGAAAAAGGCCTTGGCGAAGCCCTCTCCGGCAACGTGCGGGGAGGTTTGGAAGACCGCACTGGTCACCCAGCGATTGGGCTGGTCGTTGACCGAATTCGATCTCTCGAGCTGCGGGAAACGGCTGTCCTGTGGTTCGAGGGTCGACTGCAAATCCGTGCCATTGTCGATCGAATGCGACCAAGTGTAGCTGGACAGGAGCTCGAAATGCTTCGAAAAGCTCTTTTGCAGGTTGATGGTCAGGGCGTTGTACCAGGAGCTTGCGTCAGAGACCTGAGCGTCAACGCTGTTGTAGGGTACAGGCACACCGAAGCCCACCGGAAATCCGGCGAGGTGCGCGAGAGCTACCTCATTGGAATAACCGCCGTACACATTCCCGAAGGAAGGATTCGGCCCGGATGGCCGGAAATAGTTGAAGACCGCCGGAGTTCCTACGTATCCGACTGGCGTGCCTGTGCAGCTCGGACTGCCTGCATAGCCGAGGCCGAGAGCCCCCGGCGCGATCAGGGCCATGCTGGAGTTCGCTCCGGTGGTGACGCACGAGCCGGGGATTCCAGTGCCGACGGGGACGGCTACGAGCGTTGGAGCCGCCGGGCTCAGCCCCGATTCAATGGCCTTCAGCATGTTCTGCGACAGGAGCTGCGGATCGGTGGAATTGAGGTCGATCGGGCGGTACAAATGAATCCCTCGGGTCCACTGGTACCCGGCGCTGATTTTCCACGTACCCTTAATCACCCGCTCCACGGTGAGGTTCGCCTGCTGAGCATAGCCATACTTGAAATTCTTTTGAACGGGCAAGGTAAAGGGAAGAATCGTCAACGGAAAGCCCGCCGCCAGGTAGTTCTGGTTGGCGAAGATTGAGTTCTGCGGGAACGGATCAAACCGCTGCTGATTCGGCAAATAGAACATATTCGGCAGCGCGTTGAGTGCCCCCATGAAAATGGACGCGCCGTTTAAGTTCGCCGGTGAATCAAGCCCTTTACCACATGCTGGCGTGACCAAGCCGCAGGCCGAGGGGATACCGGGGCCCGAGAGCAACTGCACAGAGCGTCCGCCGTCTGCGGTTGTGGAATCGAAAGCAATGGCGAGCAGCGGATGGTCATAAAACAAGCCGTAACCGGCGCGCACCACGGTCTTGCCGTCACCGATGGGGTCCCAGGCCAGCCCGATTCGTGGCGCGACGTTCGTGTAATCGCGTGGCAGACCTTCGATTACGCCCTGCGCCTGCTCGGCGGCGGCGTTTGTCGGCGTTGCCGGCGCAAAAAGCGGCGTCAGTTCGAGATCGTAGCGCACCCCGTAGTTGAGCGTGAGTTTGCGCGTCACTCGCCAGGAATCCTGCGCGAACAAAGCGATGGGGATATTGTTGAACGGCTGGTTGGAAGTGCCGATGCCCTGGATGTATTCCGTTGGTATTCCGAAGCCATAGGTCTGCAGGCCGGTGAAGGCGGGGGCGGGCGACGGAAGAATGGCCAGAGAGCCGAACGTGGCGTCGCCGCCGAAGTCCAGTTCGAAGATCTGCTGCTTGGACGAACGCAGCTGGATGAGGTTGAAATCGGCACCGACCTTGAAGGTATGCCGTCCGTGCGTGATGGTGCCGCTGTCGGTGAATTGATAGCGGCGCTCGATGCGATCGACCGTGGAATAGGGCTCGCGGCCGAAGTAGGCATAGCCCGGGATGTTGACGCCGAGGTCGCTGCCGCCCTCAAGCGGAGAAAATCCAAAGTGCAAGCCGCGGCGCGCAAACTGGAACCGAAACTCGTTGAAGGCGGTGTCACTCAGAATAGTGTCGTGCTGGAAAGTAACGTTGACATCGCGATAGTGGCTCGCCCCAACGCGTGACCCTGCGTTCTGGCCGAATACCTGGTTTTGCGATGTCGATTGAATCCCTGTGACTTGCGAGGGAGAAACTCCGGCGCGAATAAAAGAAGTATTGCGGCTGTTCCACCGCTGATCAATTCGTGCCGAGTACAGGCTCGTTTTTTCCATGATCGGGAAATTGCCTCGCAGGGAATCGAGCGCTACATAAGAAGCGGGGAGAGGTACGATACCCTGACCATTTGGCAGGCAGATCACACTATTGACCTGTTGTCCCGCGGGGCACGGAACGGGATTCGGGAAATACTTCGATCCCGGTATCGCCGCGGGCAAGCCAAGAAGAGTGGTCATGGGAATCGTGGTGCCATCCACGTTTTTGTTCAAGTCGCCGTTGACGGCGACGTTCGTGGTGGCTCCCGTTACCACCGCGGCCTGCTGCAGGCCGGCAATCTGTGCCTGGATCTGCGGGTTGGAGTTCGTGCACGCGCCGCCGTTTCCGGTGAGCAAGCCAAGAGCACCCTGATAGAAGCCCAACTGCGACGGCGTCATGCTCAAAGGTGCCGGAATGCAAGGAACCAGGCCGGTGGTTACGCCGAACTTATCCTGACCGATACTGGAAAAGCCGGTTTCTTCGCGCTGCGTGTATTCGTAGGAGAAGAAGTAAAAGGTCTTGTCCTTCTTAATGGCGCCTCCGGCGGTCAGGCCCGTCTGCACACGGGTGTAGGCCTGCTTGACGGGAACGAGTTCGCCATCGGCGTTAACTTCGCCCGAAAAAGGGTTGCGAGCCTGAAACGCCTTGTTTCGCAGATAACCGTACACGTCGCCGTGAAAATCGTTCGAGCCGCTCTTGGTGACAATATTGATCACGCCGCCGCTCGCCCGGCCATATTCCGGGTTGTAGTTGCTGAGAATCATCTGGAATTCCTGGACCGCTTCCTGCGAAACCGTGGAGCGAATGGCATTCACGGAATTATCTACGGCGTCAGCGCCGTCCACGCTGACCATGTTTCCCCTGGCGCGCGCCCCGCTGATGCTCAAGCCGCTGTTTGGTGCGGGACCGATGGTAGGCGACATATCGCGGGTGGTCTGCGAATTGAGCAGCGTGAAATTGATATAGTTGCGCCCGTTGATGGGCAGATTGTCGATCTGGAGTTGCTCGACCGTCTGAGCGCTCTCGCTGCGCGTGGTCTCGATGGGAGCCGATTCCGTCGTTACGGTCACGGTTTGCGTCTGGGTGCCGAGAACGAGTGTTGCATTCACGATGGTTTCCGTGCCCACCAAAACCTGCACCGAAGGTTTTTCGTAAGGAGCAAAGTTTGATCCGCCGTCCACGCGAAACTTGTAGACACCAGGGACCAAGCCAACAATCGTGTAGTGGCCCGCTTCGTCGGCGGTTGCGGAGCGTTCCGCTCCGGTTGCTTCATTCTTAGCGGTGATTCTTGCCCCGTGTACCGCCAGTCCCTGCTGGTCTGTAATCGCACCCGAAAGAGTGGCGGTATTGATTTGCGCCAGTGACTGGGAAACCGCAACAAGTACGAATGCGCACGACATGACAAACGCAAACAACGACTGCCTGCGTTGCATACCCTTCCTCCTTAATGGAACCAAATGGAACCAACTCCCCCAACCGCTACCCCTAGCGGTGGCGGGTTTCCCCGCCTTTTTCGCGTGTAGAGACTGCTGACTGATTAAAATGGCCTGTACTGCAATGCAACAGCCTTTGCAACTGTAAACCGATAGAACGTTGAAAGGATGTTGGAAACGAGTATGCGTGCCCAACCCGTTAGGGGCGGGTCCAGCAGCCTAAGTAGTGGCGTTTCGGGACTTCTCGCGCGGTGTGGTCTATTCACTCACTGGTCCGGCAAATACAAACTCAGCATTCCGTAGGAGAAATCACGCCCGCCCTGTTTGTAGATTGCGGCACAAAGGCGAAGCTGGTGCAGAACCCGGCCGCATGGCCCAATATCTCCCATTGCAAGGCGCTCATCCTGAACTATTGCTCTCCTGAGTGTATACCGCGCTGCGGTTCCTTCGAGTGAACTTGCACGACCCGCGCGGTCTCGATCGCGATTGCTCATCAGAGAAAGTTCTAACAACCGGTGAACTTCCTGCCCAATCTAAGCTTTCGACGTGACGTATTTGTGAGCGAAATTTGAATCGGCGGCCAGTGTTGCACTCTTACGGTTGCAGATGCCGCTGGACGAGCTTGCGCAAGCGCTCGCGATCTTCATCTTTCATGTGGACGAACTCCACGCCGCCGCCGTCCGGCCCGAGGTTGCGCACCACGGCCGTGAAATGGATCTTGCGCAGCCCGGAACGAATTTCCAGTTGAATGGAATCGCCGACGCTCAGCCGATTCGTCGATTCCACATAGGCGCCGCCCAGGCTGATCGTCTTTACCCGTACCATGCTCATCTGCGGACCAGCGATCTGAGCGCGCAAGGGAGACTCGAGCGGCACGCGCGCGTAGCGGCGGGGTATAACGAAGTTGCCCAGGGGCTGGCTGGCTGGTTCGAAAGCGGCGCGGACCCTGGCCGAGGCGGGACCCTCTTGCAGCAAAGCCAAAGCGTCTTCGGCGGCAGCGCGCAGTCCAGCAGGTTCGACGTAGGTCAATCCATCACGTTTGCCGGCGAGTTGGCGGAGCAGGTCTACCGCCTCAATCGCACGGAGCCGTCCCAGCGCTTCGACCGCCTTGATACGCATGAACTGGTCGCGCAAACTTTCGTGTTCGCCCGCCGCAATCTCCATAAGCATAGGCACGGCCGTAGTTTCCTGGCCGATACCGATCTGATCGAGCATCATGGGGACCACCAGCGGATGCGCATCGGCCAGAATCGCGGAAAATACGAAAGCCGTGCTTTGCGCCGAAGGCGAATTCGCAGGACGCGCCAGTTCGCTGACCGCTAAATCCTGCAGGTTCCATTCCCAACTGGCCATGGCTCGTGTGATGCCGCGCAGGAGCCGGTCCGGATCTGCTGCAGCGAGCAATTTGATGGAGGCGCTGACGCGTTGCCGCCGCGCTTCGAATAGGCGCGTCTCGAGCAGCGTCAACACTGGCACGCCGATATTGCGCAACAGGCGAGCCATCGCCGGCAACATGTCAGTGCCCCGCGGATCCGTGAGCAGCAAGGTCAGACGGTCAAGAAGCCGCTCGGGATCGCGCTGCAGGATTCGCGGCAACGCCGGATCCAGGGGACGATTGGCGATCGCCGCGTCCACAGCCAACGTCCACCGGTCGTTGGCAACCAGGCGGTGGGTCAGGGCATTCAAGTGTTCGTGCTCGGAGTCACGAGGCAGCTTTTCGAGGCCCAGCAAAATGTTTTCGAACCCAAGGAAGTCGCCTCGGACGACGGCAATGCGTCCGAGGGTTTCGAGGAAAGCGGCGAGAAGTGCTCCCGTCTCGGGCGCCCGCTCCTTCACCAGAGCAGCCAGAGTTCCGCGGCTCAATTCTTCGGGTAGCTGATTTGGCCACAGCGATTCGAGCAGTGGCGTAAGTTCCTTGAGACCCGCTGCGACAACGCGACGAGCGGCCACGTCGGCGTGTTCCAGGCGTCGCGAGTAGTTCAACAGAATGTTGCGCGCTTCGCGGCGAGGAGCGTCGGCACCCGCCTCGGCAAGCTGCGCCAGGGTCTGACGAACCACTCCAATCGGCACGCACCAGATTTCCGGCCCCCGCATCACTGCTGACTTTTCACGTGGCGCCAGCTCCAGCCAAAAGCGTTCGATCAGTTGCTCCCGCTGGCCATCGTTCGCCCAGGCGGAAGCCAGGGACGAAAAGTGTTGCGACGAATGCGGTCCGGAGTAACCCCCCGCTGCGACGATCTCGTCGGCAAGTTGATTCAACATCGGGCGTACCGCCACCGGCGCCAGGGTCCCGGCGGCAAACTCGGTCGTCAGCAATTCCAGGACGAGGCTCTGCGAGAGCCTCTTTAGATAAATTTGCGGGGCCTCTCCCTCTTGCGGGCTGTAATGCAGCATCGAGGCCAGCAGCATCCGCACCGTCCGGCGGCTGGCTTTTTCCATCGAAGAGTGAATCGCGCGGGCGGCTTCCTCGGGGGACAGACCTCGCGCTGCCTCCATCGGAGGCGTCAGGCCGCTGATCAACCGCAGCGTGTCGGTGGTGTCCTCGGCTTGCGGCGGGCGGATCGGTGCATCGCCGTCTTCCTCAGGTGCGTTGCCGCCGTAGGCGACCAGCGCGGCAATCAGGCTGGCCAGAACGGTGTCTACTTTTCGTTCGGTCAGCGTATTGATCTGGATCCCTTCCACGCGATGCTCCCGGAGCTGGTTCGGCCATACGCCCGTCGCCAGACGCTTTGCCGGTTCCTCCGATCTTAGCAAGCCGGACTTAATCAGTTGAGCCAGCGTGTCTAATTCGCCCACATGGAATTTCGAACTGAAGTATAGGGTGTGGATGCCCGCACGCTGGAGGTCGTTCGCAAATGCATGGAATTCACCACGCGCATCCGGCAGGTGCCCTTCGGTCAACTGGGGAACAACGATGCCGCCACGCTCGACGCGGACCTCGAGTCCGTCCAGTTCGGTGGCAATCTCCCGCAGGCTGTCGTAGGCGTCGTCCAAACTTTCGACGACGCGCGGATGACTGGGATCGTAAAGCCGATGAGCGCGCAAGAGCAGGTGAAATCCTCGGAGTGCGTGGGAAACCTGGGATAGCCGCGGATCGCCCTGCGCGGGGCGCTCGCGAACGGCGCCTCCGAGCGGAGTAGCCTGCACGGTAGGGGGCTTCTTGCCCCTTTTGTCTTCCGCGAGCATGGCAGCGCGTGATACCAAGAGTCCCGTCCCAAGTCGTGTGAAACCCTAGACCTCGCCGGGGCTTACCGCAGGGAGAGTATTCCGCAGAGAGGAGGCGGCTCCGGCAGATTAAATATAGGGGGCTCAAAAGGGCGGCGGATATAGTACTCTCGTTCCCTGTTGTATAGAGAAAGAGCACATTTGAGGTCGAAAGGGGAACACCGTCTGCGCGTGCCTTGCGCTTTTTCTTCGCTGTACTTCCGGCTTTTCGCTTACTTTGGCTTCAGGGCTTCCGTCACGTTTACGGTTCCGCCTTCGGTCGCCTGCACGCCTCGCTTGGCGATCTGATAGCCATTCAGGCGCAAAGCAATAATGTGCGAACCGGCTTGCATCTGTACGCGAGCGGGGGAGACTTGACCCGTTTGCGCGCCGTCAATGAAGATTTCCGCGCCCTCTGGCGTCGAGCTGACCTGTGCCCAGGCGACGTGACCGGCGGGTTTCTCCTTAAGTTCCGCGTCCAGCGTGGTCTGAACATTGTCTTTTACCTGAATGTGCCCCGCGTAAGCCTCGTAGCCGGGATAGCGCAGCACCAGGTCATACTGTCCAGGAGCCAGCGGGAGTGATGTCGGCGTTTGTCCCGACTGTTTCGCGCCGTTGATAAAAATGTCCGCGCCGGCGGGGCGGCTGTTCACGTACAGGCCTTTCGCAACAGCTTCAAGATGGATTTTCTGATCGAGCGTCCGGCCGCTTTTCAGCTCAAAAGCGGTCTGCACCGTGGAATACCCGTCCTTCTGAATCTGCAGGCTGTAGCGCTCGGGAAAAAGGTTGTTGAAGCTGCAAGGAGTTGTGCAGGTGTTAACTTCGCGCCCAGCCGGTCCGAAGAGCGTCGCGGCGGCTCCCAGCACGTCCGTTACAATGTGCACCGCCCCCTTGCCTGACCCGGGAATAGGATGCGCTCCGTTGTCGCCGGATTCGGCTGTGGCTACCGGCGTATCGTCGTACAAAATGTCATCCACTACATGAACGGTGGATGGGGCGTTGCGCATGAATTTCAGCAGAGCAGCGTGCTCGGCTGGCCGAAGCTTGCCCGCCAGGGTCAAGGTACTTCCCGTGCCGGTGACTCTTACTCGTCCCCTCAACCCATTCTCGTCCAGGGCCTCATCAATCCGTCCCTTGTAGTCCGCAGCCGCAGGCGACAAAACTGACTCCGGCTTTTTCGTGGGGGTAACGGGCGCCGGGGGAACAACGGCTGCCTTCACAGGTATCTCTGCCGAGTCAGCGCCTGCGGGCTTCGAAGCGTCCGGCGGTGCTGAGGTGGGGGTGGCAGCCGGCTTTTCAGCTGGCGCATCATCTGCTTTCGCCGGAAGTGCTCGTTGCTGTGTGGAGACCGGGGTTGTGAGCGGAACTGCGGCCGGCGGTTGCGATTGCGCTTGTGCCGACTTGTTCAGTTGGCGCATGGCTTCCCATTCCGGGCGCAGCTTCAATCCGCCATAGACGATTACGCAAAGCAGAAAGATCGCGGCCAGCACCGTAGCGAAAGTGCTGGGCTTCTTCGGTGGCTCTTGATAAGGCTGCACAGGGCCCGTGCGCCGCACGGTCGGTGTTTGCATCGGGGAACCGGCCCGCCTCTGCAGCGAATGTGCCGCCGCGGCGGTGGAGGGCTCTTCTACATAAGGACGAAAGGGGCTCGTCGGCGTTGAAAAAGGCGCCCCCGCGGGGCCCGTGCGCGGAGAAATGAGGGTAGCATCGGGGCTGCGGTCCGCCGCCCCCAAATTGCGATAGCTCTTCAAATCTTCAAGCATCTCACGGCAAGACTGGTAGCGGACCTCGGGCTCCTTCGCCAGCGCTTTCAACACGATTTCGTTGAGTCCGGGATGAATCAAGGGATTCAGTTGCCGCGGCGGCACGGGATCTTCATTCACAATCTTATAGATAACCGTGGTGATGCTCTGCCCGGGAAACGGCTTCTCGCCGGTCAGCATTTCGTAGAACATGACACCCAGCGAAAAAATATCGCTTCGCCCATCCACGGGCCGCCCCTTCACCTGTTCGGGGGACATGTAGCTCGGCGTGCCCATCACGTGCGTGGTCTGCTGGACAGTCCCGAATTGCAGAATCTTTGCGGTGCCGAAGTCGGTCACCTTGACCGTGTCATCGGCAGTGAGCATCAGGTTGGCGGGCTTGATGTCGCGATGCACAACCTTGCGCTCATGAGCGAAGGCCAGCGCACTGCAGGTCTGCTCCAGAATGCGCAGGACGCGAGGCACGGGAAAAGCGTGACCGCCATCGAGCAGCGATTGCAGGCTTTTCCCCTCAACCAGTTCCATCGTGATGTAGTAGAGGCCGTTTTCTTCCCCGGCGTCGTAAACCACAACGATGTTGGGATGGGCCAGTAGTCCGGCGGCCCGAGCCTCGGTCTGGAACCGCGAAAGCAGTTCGTTTCGCGTGAGGCCCGTGCCTTGTTCACTGAGTCGAATGGTCTTCACGGCGACGGGGCGGCCGATCACAGGATCGGTGCCGCGATACACGATGCCCATGGCGCCGCGGCCGAGTTCACCTAGGATTTCGTAACGCCCCGCTTTTGCGATCGTTTGCATGCAGATTTTGCCACCCGGAGGTGGCTCATCCCCTTAAACACCAGGCACTTGGCGGAATGCGCCTGCCGCTTTGCTTCGGTAGTGTGTTTCGATCGAAGAGGCGCTGTCCTTTTTCGTTGCTCTTGAAGGCAACGCCCCTCTCGAGCTACACCCCTCGCCATTAGTGACAGTAACGGGCGATTTTTCCGGTGGTCAACGCTACCCCGGTACTAGTGTGCCGGACTGTATATGTCCGTTCGGACAGGTCTAAGGCCGAGGCATGTTGTCCATCGGAGACATGATGCGCTCGGGCATCGGCACGTTTGTTTCCCGTACCGGGCGGTCCACTTCCGCTGGACGCGCCGGCGCCTCGAGGCCATCCGTGAGCAGAAATCCCTCGAGCGCGATGCCTGTAGTCCACAGACTCTCGAGCGACAGAATGTACTCGGCCTGCAAGGTGTAAAGCTTTCGTTGCGTGTCGAGGACCCGCGGATAGGCCGCCAGCATCTCGCCATATTTATCGAGCATCAGTGTGTATGCTTTCTTCGCACGTGGAAGCATTTCCTCGCGATATTCAGCGGCCATCAGTTTCGCGTTAGCGTATTCATCGACAACTGTGGCAGCGCGTTCCCGTAGCGTGAGGGATACGCGTTGCTGTTCGAGCTTGGCGCGTTCCGCGTCGGCCCCTGCCGAAGCGATGTTTCCTTGATTCCGGTTGAAAATCGGAATCTGCACGCCAACCTCGGCGAGCCCTTCCCATCCGATGGCATGAGGGACAGTTCCGAGCGGTTCATTGTTGTATTCGAGCCCCCCGCGAAGTTGCACGTCGGGAATGGACTGGCTCTTCGCGCGAACAATCTCCGACTTTGCTCGGGCAGCGGCCGTGCTAGCGATCTGTGTGGCTGGACTTTGCGCCGCAATGGTATCGATAATTTCCTCTTCGTTGATCTCCGGCCAGTTGTGCTCCAGGTCTCCGGCAACAACGGCTTGCGGGAAATCCGGGCTGCCGATCACCGCAGCCAGAGACTTCCACTCTTCGCGAAGGGTGTTTTCCTGCGTGTGAGCCAGCAGCTGCATGCGCTCGGCTTCAATTTCGGCTTCAAGCACTTCGCTTTCGTCCGCCTGGCCCGTGTTGAAGAGGTGCCGTTGCGTTTCCGCGTGGTCCACCTCAATTTTGCTCAGGTCGCGGCGCGCGTCGAGTAACTCCTGTGCGGCAAGGACACGATAGTAGGCGGTCTTCACGGCGCTCTGCACGCGAAGCTTCTGCTCCTCCGCCTCAATTTCAGCGAGGCGAATTTCCTGAGCCAGCACGTCGCGGCTCCTGCCGAGTTTCCGAGCCGTCACGATTGACTGCTCGATGAAGAATCCTTGTTTTCCTCCGTTGATCGAGCCACCGCGAATCTCGTCGCCCGTGTAGCCGAGTGTGGGATTCGGGTAAAGCCCCACCTGCTGGCGGCGCGATTGAGCGGCACGAATCTCGGCCTCCGCCTGGCGCAATGTGGGATTGGATTCGCTCGCAACAAGCAGCGCTTCCTGGAGTGTAAACAGCTTTTCCGCAGCCTGCTGCGCCCGGCCCATTCGCGGGTAAACGGGCTGCAGCGGTTGGATCTCCCCGTGACGGTGCATGTGCTCCTGGGGCATCGGCGAAGACTGTTGCGCTCTCAAAACCTCGCCGATCAGGAAAACGGCCAGCAACGTCGGTGTCAGAACTCTTGTTAAAAAGGCCATCACGAGTCTCCTCATTTCCCCTCTGCGTGTTGTTCTTGCCCTGGGCGTTTTCTCCGAACGGTGTGATCGGTGGCGAGTCATCTTCAGTTCGAGTGCACGTGTTCCGTCTTGGGTGCCGGCTGCTTTTCTCGAATGCGCGCTTGAATTTCCCCATATTCGTTGTCAGGCAGCACGCGCACCATGGTCATCATGCCCATCATTCCCGCGCTCCAGTTTGGCGGCAGACCGTAGGTTTCGGGCTTTGCCACAGCCTCGTCCATGCCCATTTCCATGAAAGCGTCTTGAGGGAAACCCGGCACCTCGTTGGCGTTCTCCGCTATGGGTGAGTGATGAACATGCTCGACACCGATGGCGCGCGCGAGTGTTTCCATCTGGCTCAGCGCTCTCGGATCGGTGGTATCGGCCGTTTGAATTTGCCTGTCACGAAGCAGGTCCATCATGCTGTTCATCATGTGGTGCGGCAGATGACAGTGGATCATCCACGCGCCGGGATATTTCGCTTCGAACTCAACCACCTTCGCTTGCGCCACACCAACGAGCACGGTGTTTGTCGGGTACCAGGTCGATTCCGGCGCTCGGCCGCCTTCTGTGCCCGTGATTACGAACTGATGTCCATGCAGATGAATCGGATGATGGTCCATGCCGAGATTGACAAAACGCAACCGCACGCGGCTGCCGAGCCGAACGATCAACGGCGTAGTCGAGGGTGCTGAGAATCCGTTGAACGTGAGCCAGTTGAACTCCATCGAAGCCGTGTTAGGCGTGGAGTTGCCCGGCAGCACCGCCCACTCCTGCAACACGATGCCAAAATCGTGGTCGACCTGCGGCTCGTACGGCTGCTGCGGATGCGCAATGAACATCCCGATCAACCCGATCATTTCCTGCATCGCGCTGTGCGCGTGGTAAAAGAATGTTCCTTCCTGATGCACCGTGAACTCGTAGGTGTAAGTTCCACCCGGCGGGACCGGTTTTTGGCTGATCCATGGCACGCCATCTTGTTCGATGGGAACCTCGAGCCCATGCCAGTGCATGGAAGTGCTCTCAGGGAGTGCGTTTTCGAGAATCACGCGTACGCGGTCTCCCTGCGTGACCTGAATGGTCGGTCCGGGGCAACTGCCGTTGTAGCCCCAGACGTCGATCGCCTTGAACGGCGCGATTTTTTGCCTCAGCGGCCCCGCTCTGAGGCGGAACACTTTCATCGCTCCGTCCATTTCGAACGGCAGATCCGGAACGTCGGGCGTCACCATCGGCACGCGCCCCTTCGCTGGTTGCTGTGGGGCGGTCGGCGGATGATGCATCTTTTTTTCCTGCCTTTGACGTTCGGCAGCCGACAGACGCGCGTTCATCCCGAACATGCCGGCCCCCAAAAGCAATGCATCTTGAAAAAAAGTTCTTCTGGAACTTCCCATGGTTCCTCCATCGCAACAACAAAATCAGGTGATAAACCGTGTGGCCACACGAAAGATAGTAGGTAGGCTGCCCGGAACATTTCTCCGCGATTTTCTTGGCAGATCAGAAGTCCGCCGACGGCGGGCGAAAACTCACAAGCGAAGGGGGGCTGGAGAGACAGGAATAGGTGTGATTTGAGGCGACGGCACGATTCTGACCGAAAGAGCAAACGCAGCGCCGTCACCATCATTGAAAGCGCCTTTTAGAGTGGGTTGGGATGCGGCGTCTCGGCTTGAAGATTTCTTCGCAGGCGAGAGTTCATCGGGACGGAGTACCGCGAAGACAACTTCGCCCGCGCGGCACGAGACACTTGTTGGCTGGCCCTTCATGCCGGGAGACTCGGTATCACCAGGCGACTGATGACACCCCCCAGTCCTCTCGCCCGCAGAAGGAGTGGCGCAGGCTTGCGCCGCACATCGCGCCGAGCAAACCGGTGTCATGACCATGCAAACCGCCACCACTGTGGCGAAGAACCTCGGAACGACGGTGAATATTCGGCCAACCATGGCTTCTTGGCTTAGACTCCTACGCTACGCGGTTTCCATATCGGCGTCAAAGTCCACCTTTGCCCTCCCCGTGCAGCGAGACAAACAGCCCTTCCATCGCCGCCAATGTCGGCGGCTGGTGTTCGGCGACCAGTTTCCCCTGCAGGTCCCCGGTGGGCGCCAGTTGCAGTATGGCGGCGATCACGCCGACCGTGACGCCAATGCGCACAAACGTTCTCCCATACAGCAGCTGGCGGCGCGTAAGCAAGTAGAAGGCTCCTACCGCTGCCATCACAAAGCATCCCGTCTGCACTGCTCCCCGCATGTTGTGCGGGTACTGCGTGAGCGCCCACGCATTCAGCAACAGTCCCCAGAAGTTGGCCAGCTCAATTTCGCCATGGGGCAGCAAGCGGTAGCCTGTGGGATGCTGCATCCAGGCATCGGTCGCGACGCTCAAATAGCCAGACATCCACGAGCCCAAAAATACCAGGAAGCCTGCCCACCAATGCCCGATTGGGCCGAGCTTTTCTCGCCGTAAAAAAACAGTACGAGAAAGCTTGACTCCAGGAAGAACGAGAAGACTCCTTCCATGGCGAGAGTCTGGCCGATCACGCCTCCCGCGGCTTTCGAAAATTCCGCTCAGTTCGTGCCGAGCTGAAATTCCATCGGAATGCCAGTAACAACGCCGAGAGCGCAATTGATGCCGAATATTTTTGCCCAGAACCTCGCCGCCCGGCTGTAGTGCTCTTCACCGGTGCGCAGCGCCAAGGTTTTTAGGATGACGATGAGCAACGCCAGGCCCATCGTTAACTGCGGGAATAAGTAGTGGAAGGTGACCGTGAAGGCGAAGTGCAACCAGTGCACATCTACGGCTGATCCCATGCGTAACACCTCGTTCCCCGTGTGTCGTGCTACAGCCAGGTGGCCGTCTCAGACGAGTCGAGCGTCACTCGCGTGGAAGTTACAGCAACATCCTCTCATTTTTCCGCCCGATTGGTAAATTTACTTGGAGAAGAATCGCGGCCGGGGACCGGCTGGCGGTCAGTACTTGTTGTGGAAAATCGCCCGGTTAATCTCCGGCCAGAATTCCTTGAGGACGTCCCCCGCGCCGTCAAGGGCGATCTGGGTGCCCCAACGCTGATACGTTTTGACCCACGTGCTAGATCTAGCCGGGTAGTAGGCGTTGCCGATACCCGCCGCCGCTCCAGCCCCCACGATTTCCGAGAAATTGAAGGTGTTCCGCCCGCCATCGGTACGTGTAATAAACAAGCGACTGACGGAGTACGCTGTGCGCTTCAAAAATCCGCCGTGCCCGAGGGTGTAGTAGCGCGGGTCCTCTTTCGTCAGCGTCGGTAGAATCGCCTCGGTCATATAATTTTCTATGACGCCGTCGGCGTAGGTGTGCGCGTAATACTGCCCGTATCCAGCCGCGCCCTGTCCAAACGAGGGCTCCGAGTCGTTCGCCATGGCGATTCCCGCGAGCACGCCCGTGAAGATAAAGCTCGAGTAGTCGAAGCTGTCCTGGGTCGCCAGCCAGAACTTCTGTTTGACACTCAAGGGAGGCAATTGAGTCGTCGTACTGACCGCCCGATAATTGGGAATAATCCATAAAATACGTTTGGTCTGTGGCGGTGCCGTCTCGTCGGTCTCCACCTTGGGCGCTGGCGAATCGATTGTGGAGCCGCCGGAATGCTTGCCAGCGTCGTCGGCTTTTCCATCGGTTGGCGTCTTTGGCGGTAGCGGATCCTGTGGGATGCTCGGAGCTGTGGAGGATGGCGCGTTTGCTAGGCTCGGACTAGCGCCGTCAGGCTGCTGCGCTCGTGCCGCTCTGCCTGCCATTGCACTCACAAGAACCAACAGCGTCCAGAAAACTGGGCTACGTTTCAAAGCTCCACCAGGTCTACCCTTACCACTAGCGTACCAGTCCATTTCGATTCTCGCGAGTGCGCCGAGGATGCATGACGGGATGCGTCCCGCCGGCGTCCTGGTGCGCCTGCCGTTCTCGGTTGACTCTCATGCTGTCGAGTCCTACTATCATGCCGCCGACGGAAGTGGAGCCGTCTCACAGGTTCGGGCGCGCCCAGCGCCACGCCCTTCCGTAGCTTTCTTTCCGGTCGAAACTCAAGGGACGCAGGGGTTGCCCAATGATTCTCCAATTGCACAAGTCACAGCCCGCCCCGGACATTTGCCTGATCGCCTTCTCCGGAAAATTGATGATGGGGCACGACAGCCGTCAGGTGGAATGGAGTATCTCGGAATTACTCATCGCCGGAATCAAGAAGATCATCTTTGACCTGAGCGAGCTTGACGGAATCGACAGCACCGGTGTCGGTGTCCTGGTGGTGTGCCAGGCGAAAATGCAAAAAGCTGGAGGCATGCTCCGTATCGCCGGCCCGCAAGGAATCGTCCAAGAAACCCTGATGCTGACCCACGTTGATAGGCTCGTGCCTTTATTTCCAAGCGTGGATCTGGCGGCTCAAAACTTCAATCCTTCCTAAGTCGTCATTGATTGGCTGCGTGCCGTCGATGCTACTCGAACGATGCGACGGCTTGCGGCAATTCTTCAAACGTAGAAAACAGGTTCAACAGACCCACCGTCTTTAGCGTTTGCATCGTGAATTTCGAGGGCCTCAACAAGCGGATGGCGCCGCCGGTCTGCTTCGCGGAAGTCAGGTGCCGCACCAGCGTTCCGATGCCGCTCGAATCTATTGTGGGAACTTCTTCCAGATCCAGCACGATTCGGTTGTGGCCGCTGCCGAGCAGTTCCGACATCGTGGCGTTGAAGCGGTCTAAAGCTGGGCCCATCGCCAGGCGACCCGCCAGCTTCACCACCTTTACCTCGTCGAATGCTTTTGTTTCAATTTCCAAACTTGCTACCCCCGGAGGCATACGAGCGGCACGCTAGCCTCCTTGTTGACACTCGGCGCCGGCCTGGCTCGCCTTCAGCGGAATGGTGCGGCTGTTCGAGCGGGTGAACGCCACCAGCACGACATCGCCGCGAATCTTCCGGACTTCCACGAGAACGTCCAATCCATCGATCGCACCGTCTCCCATGCAGTCGAGGTTGAAGAGAATCGCGTGTAACGTTCGCGGCTGGTCGCGGCCTCAGGCAATCTCGGGCTCCACCGGTTGGCGGGATTATAGGTGAGCGGAGTTGCCCGGGGAAAGGCAAAAGGTGCATCAGCCACGCGGCGACCGCGCCGGAACCACCAATTTCGCTTTTCAAGCCAGTCTGTCCGGCCTCGGCGCTTTAGAACCGCAGCGTCGACAGGTATTTGTAGCTCGCGGCGATGCTCGCGAATGCATCTTTCGGTGAATCGTGTTCCACAAAATAGTGCTGAATCCCGGCTTCATCAGCGTGAGAGAAGATGCGTTTCCAGTCGATCACACCGCTCCCGGCCTCGGTCATATCATTCGCTTCCAGTTCCTTGGGGTCGAAGGTTGCCACCTGCTCAGGGGTCAAATGCGGTAGTTTCTTGCAGTCCTTCACGTGCACCAGCGGAAAGCGCCCCGGGTAGCGCTTGAAATATGTCAGTGGATCCTGTCCGGCAACGCTGATCCAGCAAAGGTCCATCTCCATTTTCACCAGGTTCGCATCGGTCGATTCGAGCAGGTAATCGTACGGCAATTTGCCGCCAAGGCTCGCGTCGGGTGCAAACTCCCACCAATGATTGTGGTATCCGAATTGGATCCCAGCCTTTTTGCTCGCTTCACCCGCCTTGTTGAACTGCTCAGTAATTTGCTTCCAGTCGTCGGCGGATTTGCGTAGTTTCTGGTCAATCCAGGGACAAACGATAAAACTGTGGCCGATCGTGTGAGCCGCCTCGATCGTTTCCGGCCACTTCTTTTCGACGACGTCGTACCCCACGTGGCAGGACGGAGCTGCCAGCCCATTCTTGTCCAGAATGGCGCGGACTTCGCTCGGCGAATGATTGAAATACCCTGCAAACTCCACCTCTTTGTAGCCGATCGAAGCGACCTTCGCGATCGTCCCCGTGAAGTCGCTTTTCATGGCGTCGCGTACGGTGTAGAGCTGGACGCCGACTTTTTCAATCTGGTGGGTAGTTGCAAACGCTCGTGACGGAAGCGCGGAAAGCACACCTGCTGCAATAGATGTTTCAATAAATGTGCGTCGGTTCATGGCCGGATTGTACTCTCAACACGTCGCTGAAATCCAGGATATGCGAACATCGGCCCGGGGCGGCTTGACACAACCGCCTGTGCGGGCTTTGAGCTGACCGCTAGATCGGTGGGGCTTGCCACGGGCCGCGAGCCTGCTCCAGCATTTCCGCGACCGCCAGCAGCAATTCTTCTTCGTGCGGGCGCCCGATCAATTGCACGTTAATGGGCAAGCCTTCCGGCGATTTTCCGAACGGCAGCGACACTCCTGGGAAACCCGCGAGGTTCAGCCACTGGGAGAAGCGCATGGTGTCCCGGTAATTATAAGGATCGCCTTCGCGATAGTTGCCTTTGCCGTGTTCAAAAGCCGGCGCCGTCGACACCGGCGAGAGCAGCACCGGGACATCGCGCAGTTGCCGGAGGATTTCGGCGCGCACCAGATCGCGGTCGGCACAGGCGGTCATGAATTCATCCACGCCGAAGAGTGGCTCTGCGATCGCAACCTCGAGGTACTCCCGAATCATCGGGCTAAGCAGCGCCTCCTGTCCCTTCGCACTTTCGCGAATCAGATGGCCGATCACCGGGCCAAAGAAAAACCACCAAAGCTCCAGCGCGCGGTCGAGTTTTTCCAGCTTCAGCGGTTCCACGCGAAAATTCAGGTCGCATAGCAACTGAGCTGCGCGGCGAACGGTCGAGAGAGTCTCAGGCGTCGCGCGGCCGAGCCCGCCACTCTCAAGAATCCCGATGGGCAATCCTTGCAGTTCCTTCGCTTCAACCTGGCGCACGGGCACGGGCGCCGACAGTGCGTCACCTGCCTCCGGCCCTGCCATCACCCGAAACAGAATGCGCAAATCCCCAACTGTGCGCGTCATCGGACCCACGACGCCAATCCATCCAAATGCCCCTGCTCCTGGCGGAAAGTGGCCCGTGGCCGCAATTCGCCCCGGAGTTGGCTTCAATCCGCAGATGCCGGAAAAGTGCGCGGGTGTGCGAATCGACCCGCCACCGTCGCTTCCAACGCCGCCCATCGAGCAAGCCGCAGCGATGGCTGCGGCTTCCCCGCCGCTCGAGCCGCCCGCGGAATATTCCGGGTTCCAGGGGTTCGAAGTTTTTCCTGTGAGGAGGTTATTGGTTTCGTACGCCATCAGAAATTCCGGCGCGTTCGTGTTTCCAAGCAGGATCGCTCCTGCTGCTTCGAGGCGCGCCACGGCCACCGCATCCGTTGCCGGAACGTAGCCTTTGCGCAGGAGCGAGCCGGCGGGGCACGGCCAGCCCGCTACATCCATGCTCGACTTTACCGTCAAGGGTATTCCGGCCAGCGCTTGCAATTCTTCGCCGTGTACCAAAGCTGTTTCCACCTTCCGTGCTCTAGCCAGAGCTGACTCTGCATCAAAATGCACAAAGGCGTTGAGTTTCGGTTGCAATTCCTGTACCCGCTCCAAATGAGCGGTGACGACTTCCACAGCAGAAAGTTCTCGCTTGCGCAGCTTTTCCTGCGTTTCGGAAATTGAAAGGTAGAAGGGGGCGCTCATGGAGTGACCGAAGCAAGGTAATAATCTCGGCAGTGCCGGTCAAGCGGCCGCACGGAGTTCTCCGCACCAAGGCCAAAAACAGTTGACGGGCCGCGACTGAGCCAAGAGAATCGTTAAGACGCGGGTACTCCTTTTTGCTGCGTCGCGTGTCTTGTGAGAACTCTCCTTCATGCGATTTGAGATCGAAGTGTCACGCCGTTTTGTGCTGTTTCCCGCTTCCCTGTTCCTGCTCGCGGCAGTTGCAATCGTTCCCGGCGCCGGGCCCGATCTCCGTGCCGGCCAAACCTCAGCGACCAAGAAGCTATCGGCGGCCGAAGCCCAGAAAAAGGTCTCGCCCGAAGCGCTGCGCCTAAATACGCTCGGCGTGGCTTACATGAACCAAGGCAAGTCCGCCGACGCGCGGAAATATTTCGAACGGGCGCTCCTTGCGGATCCCGGCTTCGCGCAAGCCAAAATGAATCTGGGAATCGCTCTGTTGGCCCAACAGAAACTCGAGCAAGCACGCGCTGCGCTCGAGCAAGCCTCGGCCGTGCTCCCGAATGACCCGTACGCCTGGTACAACCTCGGCCTAGCCTACAAGGATTCGAACGAGCCTGAGAAAGCGGTCACGGCCTTCCAGCAGGTCGAAAAGATTGCACCGGACGAGCCTGACGCCTTCTACTTCGAAGGCTTCCTGCTGTCACAGCTCCAGAAGTACGACGACGCCATTGGCGCATTCCAGAAGGCGCTTGCTATCGCGCCCTATCACGCTTCGGCACAATTTGGGCTCGCCCGTGCTTATCAGCGCAAAGGCGAAACCGATGCGGCCCGCGAAGCGATGAAGCATTTCCAGAAGCTAACGACCGACCATCTGGGAACTCCGTTCGGAGCCGGCTACGGCGACCAGGGAAAGTTTTCGCTTGCAGAGTTTGTTCACGGCGCAGACACGAGTGCCCCGACGCAAATCTCCGTGCACTACTCTGCAGTGCCGATTCCGAAGCTCACATCTGGCGGAGCCGGCGCTGGCACCACCGTCGGCGCAAGCCGCGGTGTCTGTTTCCTCGATTATGACGGCGACGGTAAGCCTGATCTGTTTTTCGTGGGCGTCGGGGGAGGGACGAGTCACCTGCTGCGGAATCTTGGAGATGGCGAGTTCACAGACGAGACCGAAAAAGCTGGATTAGCGGGAGTTGGCCCGGGCTTTGGCTGCGCCGCAGGCGATTTCGACAACGACGGCTGGACCGATTTGGCCGTGTGCGAGGCCGCGGGCATTCGCCTGTTCCACAATGAAGGCGGCAGTAAATTTGTCGAGGTAACCGAAAGAGTTGGAATTCGCCGAGAAAAAGGCTGCGTCGCTGCCGCCTTTGTTGACTACGACCATGACGGCGACCTCGATTTGTATCTCACCATGGCATCTGAAACCGCCGCCAACCAAAAGCCCAAAAACGAATTGTGGCGCAATAACGGCAATTCGACCTTCACCGACGTTTCCGAAGAATCCGGCCTTGGCATGGATGCGACCGGGGCCGGCGTCGCTGTCACCGACTTCAACAACGACCGCGCCATTGATTTTGTTCTTGCTGGTGGCGCTGGGGGCGCCGCGATTTTCTTGAATCCGCGCGAAGGAAAATTCACTCCGCTGCCCGCGATCGATTTCGCGAACGAAAATCTTCCTCCGGCTGTTGGCGTTGTGGCATTCGATTTCGACAAGGACGGCTGGATGGACCTCGCGTTCACGCATGCGGGCGCCCCAGGAATTTCCCTGTGGCGAAATCTCCGGGGCAAGAAGCTAGAGCGCGTCGCGGTGCCCGATCTGCAGTGGAAGCGGGGCTGGGGCATAAGCTCGATCGACTATGACAATGACGGTTGGCTCGATCTGATCGCAGTCGGCGAAGGGCCAAACGGCGGCGAAATCCGACTCCTCCGTAACCAGGGTGACGCGGGTTGGGCCGATGTTACAAAAGACGCGCAACTCGATGGCGTGAAGATCAATCAGCCGCGTGCTCTCGCTGTCGCTGATTTGAAAGGCCAAGGCAATCCCGATGTGGTGGTCACCCAGGCCGAAGGCGTACCTCTCGTTTTCGAAAATGTTGGAGCGAACCGCAACAATTGGACGCGCCTCGATTTCAAGGCACTCAGCGACAACAAGAGCGGTATCGGCACCAAGGTTGAGGTCTACGCGGGCGCGCTCTACCAGAAATGGGAAATCGCCGGCGCTTCCGGGTACTTGAGCCAGAATCCCACTTCCTTGCTCGTTGGACTGGGCCCGCAAAAGGTGGTCGACGCCGTGCGCCTGCTCTGGCCCACCGGGGTGCCGCAAGACGAAGTAAACCTCGTTGCGCAAAAAACACAGAGCATCGGCGAACTTGACCGCCGCGGCAGTTCTTGCCCCATCCTCTTCTCCTGGAACGGCAAGGAGTACGAGTTCATTGCTGACATGATCGGTCCCGGCGTGGTCGGCCACTGGATCGCTCCCGGCGAACGCGACGTCCCTGATCCAGACGAATATCTGAAAGTCCCCGCCAAAAGCATTAAGCCAAAACACGGCCTGCTCAGCTTTCGGTTCATGGAGCCGATGGAGGAAACCGTTTATCTCGATCAGGTGCGTCTCCTCGCGCTCGATCATCCCCGGAACATCGAAGTCAATGCGAACGAGCGCTTCGTAAGCGCTCCGCCGTTTCCTGAATTTCGCGTGATTGCGACGCGAGATGCGCGTTTTCCCGTCGGAGCGTGGGACGACCGCGGCCACGATATTCTATCTTTGCTTGTCAAACGCGACCGCAATTACGTCACCGACTTCGAAGATCTGCCCTTCGCGGGATTTGCGAAATTGCACTGGATCGAACTCGACCTTGGCGGCTGGGATTCGCAAAAACCGTTGCGCCTGCTGCTCGATGGCTATACGGACTACTTCACAGCGACTTCGATGTACGCCGCAGACCAGGCGGGTATCAAGGTGATCGCGCCTTACATCGAAGCGCAGGATATTCAGGGGAAGTGGCTCCGCGTTGTGGACGACATGGGCTTTCCCGCAGGCCTTGCGCGCACCATGGTCAGCGATCTCACTGGGAAAATCCCTCGCGGCACGCGACGCATCCGCATTGTGACCAACCTGAAAATTTACTGGGACCGCATTCGCGTCGATCAAACCCCGCAGCTTACTGGGGTTCGCGTTAACGAGGTTCCGCTGGCCACCGCCGAACTCGCTTTTCTCGGTTATCCGCAAGAAATTCGACTCCATCCTGCCAGCGACACGGTCTACTCCTACTCGCGTCGCAGCCCGACCGGTCCTTATGCCCGGGCCTCCGGAAATTACACGCGCTACGGGAATGTGAAGGACCTGCTCGGTGCTTCCGACGACAGATTCGCCGTGTTCAGTTCGGGCGAAGGCGTGAAACTGGAATTCAATCCAGGCGGTCTGCCCTGGCTCCCGGAGGGGTGGGTACGTGATTACCTTTTCTACGCCGATGGCTTCGAAAAGGATCTCGATTTCTATGCGGCGCATGCGTTCACCGTTGAGCCTCTGCCGAAACACGGCCTGATTGCCTATCCTTATCCGGAAAACGATGCGTATCCGTTGGACGCCGGGCACCTGGGCTACGAACTGGAATACAACACGCGTTCTCGTTCCGATCGCATGCCGGGCAATTTCCGCTACAGCTACCCGGCACTAAAGTGAGGAACATCAAATGGCGAGAAGCGGTGTCATCACCATCCGCGATGTAGCCCGCGAAAGCGGCTATTCCGCCTCAACCGTCTCGATTGTGCTGAATAACGCCCCACTGTCGCGGTACATTCCCGGCGACACAAAAAACCGCATCGAAACCGCCGCCCGCCGTCTTGGCTATCGGCCGAACCCGCTGGCGCGTTCGCTCCGCAGCCAGCGCTCCAACATTGTTGGCGTGATGGTTTTCAATATCACCGATCCCTTCTGCACGCCGATGCTGCGCGGCATCGAAAATTCGTTGTACCAATCGAATTACCTTTCGCTGCTTGCCGACGCTCACAACGAGCCGCTCCGCTTCGAACGCTATCTCGAAATGCTTCTCGATCGGCGCGTCGAAGCGCTCATCGTCGTTGCCAACTGGTTGGTTACGGACATAAAGCTGCTCGCCGACCTGACCGAAAAACAGGTGCCTACGGTCATTGCTGGAAGAGCGTTTGAAGTCGAGTCTGTCAGCACCGTTTCTGTCGACAACGAGGGCGGCGCGAGCATGGCGCTCGAGCATCTTTACCGTCTCGGTCACCGCGACATCGCCTTTCTTCGCGGGCCGAGGAATCTCACGAGCAGCATCCAGCGCTGGAAGGGCATTCGCAGTTTCGTCCAATCCTCGGGTCTGCGCCTCGATTCCAAACGAATCGCCGAGCTTCCCGAATCTCTCGATCCCAATTCCAGTTTCCAAGCAGGCTATCAGTTGACAAACGAATTGCTGCGCCAGGGAAAGCCGTTTACAGCGCTTTTGGCTTACGACGATGTGACGGCGCTCGGCGCCCTCCGCGCCCTGAAGAAAAGCGGTCTCGGCGTTCCTGAGGATTGCTCCGTGATCGGGTTCGATGACGTGGCTCAGGCCAGTTTGTCAGTGCCCTCGCTCACCACCGTGCGCCAGCCGATGGAGACAATGGGCGCTATGAGCGCCGGGATCGTTCTGGATGCGATCAAATCGGTGAATCAGAAGAGGGACATCCCCGTGGTGCGCCGCAAGATTCCCGCAGAGATTGTGGTACGCGAATCCACTAGCTCCTTGGAATAAGCCAAGTGCACATTCACACCCCGACGGTAACCCAACTCTTTTTTTGCACGCTCTCGGCAATCGCTTCGCACAAGACCAGTTCCTCGTGCCCGGTTTCGAACGTGGGAAAGGTCCGCGGCGCTCGCAAATCCCCAGCCGCGATGTAGCTGTAAAAGTCCTTGAAGAGTTGAACGAACGTGTCAGGATAGCCTTCCGGGTGCCCTGCCGGGTAAGCCGCGTAACCGCGCGACTCCGGTGACTGCAGCCGGGGATCTTTCGGCAGGACTTCGCACGGGCGGTCGCGTCGGCCAATCCAGAGTGTGTTTGGCGATTCAGAATTGAAAGCCAGTGAGCCTTCCGACCCGTTCACTTCAATCCACAGACGCGCCTTGCGCCCCGCACTCACTTGCGAGACGGTCATCACGCCGCGCGCGTCATTTTCGAACCGCAGCAGCACCGATCCGTAATCGTCGGAGCTGATCATTACTTCTTCCGTTTCGCCGGCCGCAGCCTTCTGAAAACTCTCCACCGGTCCCTTGGGCCGGCGTCGCGTGGGCAGTACCGTGGCGAGATCAGCGCAAAGTTCCGAAACGCTGCTGCCTGTCAGCCACGTCGCCAGGTCCAGCCAATGCGTGCCGATATCCGACACGGCGCGAAGTTCGCCGCCAAGCTTCGCGTCGAGCCGCCAGTTCCAATCGGTCGCGAACAGCAGCCAATCCTGCAAAAAACTGCCGTGAATCAGCTTCACCTGGCCGATTTCGCCTTTCTTGATCAGCGCGCGTGCTTCCTGGCAAAGCGGGTAGTAGCGCAGGTTATAGGCGATGCCGCCGACGCGCCCGGTTTCTTTCACCAGTGAAACCAGCGCGGCTGACTCGCGTGAGTCGAGTGCCAGGGGCTTCTCGCATAACACGTGTTTCCCCGCGCGCAACAGACCGCTGGCTGCCTGAAAGTGCAAATGGTTCGGTGTGCACAGGTGCACGACTTGCACCGCATCATCAGCGGCTAGCTCCTCGAGCGACCCGTACACCTGCGGCAGGCCCAGCGAATCGCGCGCCGCTTTGCCGCGTTCAGGGGAACTTCCGAGCACGCCTTGCACGGAAATGCCCAATCGACGCAGCGCTTCGAGGTGCGCCCGCCCGACGAACCCCAAACCGACGATTGCCGCATTCAATTCCATACACGTTTCCCCCGCTGCACACCTTCAGGCGTGACGCATTCGGGCCGCGCAAGCCTTCCCTTGGGATTCATCCTTGCTTTCGAACATCAGGCTACTTCGCGGCGGCATGAAAAGCTTCTGGCGGATCGAGGTAGCTTTGCGTCCAGAATGCCTCTCGGGTAATCGCTCCTGACGCCACTTTTTGAATGTCGGCAAGCGTCGCGCCCGCGATCCCGCCATCGGCGGCATCAAAAATCACTACGACTCCGTCAGGCACGGGTGTCACTGTAGCCGACTCCTTCCAGCCCTTCTCAAAAAGCACCAGCGCGTAATTCAATCGCCCGGCTGCGCCGGTCTCTTTGGGATTCTCGCTGACCGGCTGGACTGTGAAAATCTTCACCGTTTTTCCCTTGAGCCCTGGCCAGTCCGCCGGAAAGCTACTGATTTCCTCGCGCTCGATCCGGAACCCCGGGTACTTGGTTTCTGGGCCAGGAGCGGCGCTGCGTAGTTTTGTCGCGACGGTCTCGGGCAATTGGACCGCACCTTCCCGGAGATACCCGCGCGAGTCGCCAGAAATCTCTACGTGCACCCATTCTCCTTCCATGTCGAGAAACTCGAACTCGTCGTTGATCGCGGCCTGAAATAAAACGCGTGCGCCATCACTCGCCTTCGCATATACGGGCGTCGGAGATTTTGAGACGATCACGAGATTTCTCTGGTGCGCCTGGTTGTGTTTGATTTCCTCGAGGCTTTGCAACTCTTCCGTGAGTTGCTGCACTCGTTTCTCGGCAATCACGCGTTGCGTTCTCAGAGCGGCTACTTCGTCCGGAGTTTTCGACACCGCCGGTGTCGGAGCGGGCAGGCTTGCCCCAGGCACGCCGGACAAATCGAGCTTCGGCCGGGGAGCTTGTACGCTCGATTGCAACGTAGCAGGCGGGTCCACAGGCTTGCCGGTCAGTTTTTCCTGCAAGCGGTCAAGCAGATCGAGTTCCAGGCGCCCATTCGAAACCAAAACCTCGTAACCGGATTTCGCCACATCTCGATCGGCATACCACGCGGTCACTTTGGCAGACAAGCGCACGATCGTCACGCCTTCGTCTCCCGGCAGCAATTCAATCGTGAATTGATAAAAGCCGCGCTCGTATCGCTCTATGGGTTTGGCGCCAGGAGCAACGAAGCCGTCCAGGATCGGCAATTTTTGCCCGGAATACGCCTGCAAATCCTTCAGCGCTTGTTCCACCTCGTTTTTCGGTTTGGCGTAACTCCTGGCGTACGGCACCGCTTGGCCATTCCCGTTTTGCAGGTATAGAGCGACGAGAAGCAGTCGAGGAATCGCGTGCCGCACTGGCCTAAAGGGTTTCTTCACGGAAGAGGCTCCAGGTTTTCTACGGGCAGCCAGCCGCGTTGCCCCTGTGGTGTTTCGATTCCAAGCCAATGCGGCGTGACGATCAGAATCACAACCTCCGTGTAAGCCGGCAGTGTTTTCAAAACTGCGGCGGATTGGAAAGGAGCTGCTTTTAAGTCCGCGCCCGGCGCCTTCACGCGCCGCTCGATATCGTGCCGGAGTTCGTTCACTTGCTGCTCGAGTTCTCTTTCACTTGTTTGCGCTTTATCGAGGCGGCTGGTTTCGTCTTCCCGCTGACGGGCGTAGCTTTGTCGAACGAGTTCAGCGCTCAACTCGCGGCGTCTTGCGTCCGCCGCTTCCTGTGCAGCCTGCTGCATGGACTCGAGCGCGTCCTTCACTTCCTTCATCTCGCTCTTTTCTACTGTGCCGTCCGAGGGATGTGCGGTTTTATGCGAATTCTCAATGTACATCGCGTCTATTTTCACTCGCGTTCGAGCATCGGTGACCGGGATAATTACGTAACGCACCCCGATGGTTCCTTGGTCGGCACTTTCCAGAAAGTGGCGCGGTGCAATGGCATCCTTACGTATCTTGTAATAAACCTCGCCCTCACCCTGCCATGGATCGAAGAGCGGTGTTGCTTCTACCGCATCGGCTCCGTTTAGGATCGGTTCCTTGTCAAAGACCAGCGTGCCGTGGATGATGTGGTCCCTCTGCACAGCAAGCACGGCCTGCCGTACCTCGGCCAGCGGGCTGCTGAACTCTCGAACTATGCCGGCCGTGGTCAGATCGCTGCCTGGCGCCGCTGCACTGTGACCTGGCGAAAAGCATAGATAGAACAACGCAATCAACGCCGCGCTTTCAGCCAACTTCGCGACTTGCCGGCGAAACCTCTTTGCCATGCTTGCGGTCAATTCCTTCCTCTTGCGTACGCTAGAGTTCTTTGTTAACTCGAACTCTCCATTCCTGTCAAATCGCCAAAATGCAGTGCTACGCTGACGAGCTCCGGTACTATGACTCCCGCCACTTTAAGGATTTTTTCAAATTCTCGTAAGAAAACTCTTGCATTCATCCTCACACTCGGAGTAGCATCCGCCCCGGTTCAGGGACTGATTATTTCACTTTCGCTCTTTTGACGGAGAGTCGCGGTGAAATTTTCAGTGAGTACGGTGGAGCATCGGTTCGGTTTTCCTCTCGTTTTTTGGGGCAAACGAGAGGCCCCTCCGTGCTTGGTGTTTTGACTAGCACACTCCCTCCCAAAAAATATGTGAAGTTGAATCGATCGTTGTCTGCTCAACGTTGTCGTCAAGCGTTTGGAGGAGGCAGTATGGAACGATTCCGTTCACCCGACGTGAAGTCGGTCAGGTGCCGCACTGCTGCCGGCTTGCTTTTTTCCCTCGTTTTGCTCTCCCTGGTTCTCATCGATTGTCGGCCGGCGAACGCGCTTCCCGCTTTCGCGCGCAAGTACGGCTTGCCCTGTTCGTCCTGTCACGAGGCTTGGCCGAAACTCAGTCCTTTCGGCCAACAGTTCAAAGACAACGGCTACCAGTTGGGCAACGACCGCGACGCACCCATCTTCCAGAACCCGGCTTACTGGCCCGTCACCTTCCGGATCACGCCGCTCTGGCACCGCGAAAGTACCAGCAACGCGGCGGTTGATGGCCCCGCCGGTCCCGGCGCAAACGAAGCCAAGATTACGACGGACGGCTTCGATTTGAGCGGTCTCGACTTTCACACGGGCGGCACCCTGGCCCACAACGTCTCCTTCTACGTTCTGCCTTCTTCCGATCCCTTCGCCTCTTTCCACTTCGAATCCGTGTGGGCCCGCCTGGACAACCTTGGCGGCACACCCTGGATCAACGTCAAGCTCGGGAAATTTGAACTCGACAATCTCTTATCTGAAAAGCGCATCCTCACCCTCACCAGGGTGGGGGGTACCTACACCAATTACCACTTTCAGCCCCTCTCCGCGCCGGGCGTCCCGGAGAGCTACACTTTCGGAATCGGCGACAACCAGCTCGGCGTCGAGTGGCTGGGCCACTCGAAGGACGACCGCACCCGTGTCTCGGCCGCTCTGCTTAGTCAGAACGACGGCCAGCCCGGCCTCCCGACCAATCGCGCTTATGGCGGATTCTTTACGGCGAGCCGCGCTTTCGAGATTGGCGGCTACGGTTTGCAGCGCGTCGGCGGTTTTGCCTACATCGGCCAAGCTTCCACCTTTTTCCAGTACAACTTGACCACCACGACCACGGTGGGGACCGATTCGGTGACGGGTGCGCCTGTGACCTCAACCACCACGACTGGCTACGCCGGCACCGGCATCGGCAACAAAGGCTTCCAGCGCTACGGCATCATCGGCATGTGGTACCTCAAAAAGTTTGACATCACCACAATCTACTTCCATGGCCACGACAGCGCGTGGCTCGGAACCAACACTGCCGCAACGCCCGGCGCGACGCTCCCTGCCGGAGCGCAAGCGCCAGTCTGGAACGGTGGGCTCTTCGAAAGCCATTACAACTTCAATCCTCACTGGATCATCATCAACCGCTACGAACTCGTGCGCATGACGCAGCAGGCGTTCGTCACGAATCCTGGAAATCTCGGCAACGCCGACGTGCTGACCTTCGGCACCCGCTTTTACCCGTTCATCAGCAGCCGCGCAGGATTCGCCTACCACGGCGAATACTCCATCATCTGGCAGAAGGGCGCGTCACCAGTCACCTTCTCCAATCTCACTACGAGCAGCTTGCTGTTCGGCTTCGACTTTGACTTTTAGGGAGAATGCACATGCTCAACATCAAGGTCACCAGGATTTGCTTGAATGTCGCAGCAGCAGTCGTTCTCCCGGCTGCGACTTCGGCTCAGCAAGCGGAGCAGCCGCCTGCGAAGCCCTCACCGACAATGGAGTCCCGCATCGGCGACCTCACCGGCCATTCTGCTGCCGGCGCCGATCTCTACTACCGCTACTGCTGGGGCTGCCATGGAGCGCGCGGCAACGGCGACGGCGAAAACGCGCCCTGGGTTACTCCCTTGCCGCGCAACTTCGTCGCTGCCACTTTCAAATGCCGTTCCACTCCAACGGGAACGCTGCCGCTGGATTCCGATCTCTTCAACGCCATCACACGCGGTTTCATCACCTCCAACATGCCCAACTGGGCCGCCCTTACCAGGCAAAACCGCGCCGATCTTGTTGCCTTCATCAAAACGTTCTCCGCTCGCTGGGTCACCGACAAGCCGGGCGATCCGATCCCCGTGCCCCCCGAACCGGCTCTCACCCTCGACAGCATCCAGCGCGGCAAGGCGCTGTACCAGAAACTCGAGTGCTGGAAATGCCACGGTCAGGAAGGGCGCGGTGACGGGCCTTCCGCCAGCACCCTGACCGACAGCAACGACCAGCCGATCCGGCCCTACAACTTCTACACCGGCTACCGCTTTAAGTGCGGTACGTCGAACAGCGACCTCTACAAAATTTTCATGACCGGTGTCGACGGCACACCCATGCCGTCGTTCGCCGATGTGGTGAAGCCTGAAGAGGCCTGGGACCTTGTGCACTACCTGCGCACGCTGCAGATCTGGCACAACAGCCCCGAACTGGCGCTGTGGGAAAGCACTCCGGAAGGTGCGGCCATCGTCAAGGCCGAGCGCGTCCGCAACACCGACACCGGCAACCCGATTCATCCATAGTTTTTGTTCAGGAGGGGGTTATTCGCATGAAAATGAAATACATCTCGATCACAGGGCTGGCCCTTCTTGCTGCTTCGGCTGCCGCCGTCGCAGGACCGAGGCCAGCGGGCGGGACCGTCAGCGGCAAAGTTACTTACGAAGGTACACCCGCGAAAATGAAGCCAATCGACATGTCGAAGGAGCCGTCGTGCGCGAAAATGTACACGACACCTCTACTGGTCGAGACTGTGGTCACCGGGGCAGGGAACAGCCTCGAGAATGTCCTGGTATACGTTTCCGCGGGCGCACCTGATGAGCCCGCGCCTTCCACCGCCGCCGTGCTCACACAAAAAGGCTGCCACTATATTCCCCACATGCTCGCTTTCCAGGTCAATCAGGAACTGAAAATCCAGAATGAGGACCAGACCTCTCATAACATCCACCCTCTACCTAAACTGAACCGCGAATGGAACAAGTCTCAACCTCCCGGAACGCCCCCGATAACCGAAAAATACGACAAGAACGAGATCTTTCCGGTGAAGTGCAACGTCCATCCCTGGATGCATGGCACCTTCGCGGTGCTCAAGAATTCGCACTATGCCGTCACCGGTGACGGCGGGGCCTTTACCTTAGTCAATCTGCCGCCAGGCAAGTACACGATCACCGCTTACCATGAGGCTTACGGCGAGCAGACCCAAGACGTCACGCTGTCCGGCTCCGAAACTAAAACCGTGAACTTTGTATTTAAGGCCAAGCCCTATTAACCGGGAACCTTTCGAGGTGTGGGCTGCAACTCACGTCTCAACAAGGCAATCGAGAAAAACTGAATTACCGCCCGCGCTATGAGCGGGCAAAAGCAGGGAGCGATGGGTAAATTACTGGCGGTTACGATCATCGTGATTGCAATTGCTTCGGCGATTCCCGTTGTTATGCACACCTGGGAGGCGCCTCCAAACGTCTCGACTCATGGCAAGCTGATCGACGACCAGATGGGAGATACCATGATTGAGGCGGGTGTGTCGTTCCTGGCCTCGCAGATCCTTCTGGCCCTGTTCATCTGGCAATTTTCGAAGCCCCGCCCTCAGGGGAAAATCAAGACGTTCCCGGGCGGAGCCAAGGGGCTGGTGCTTGCCGCCATCATCCTTGTTGGTGTGGAAGTCTTGGCTTTGGGGGTGTTCGGGGTAAAGGCATGGGCGCAGATCTACTTCACACCCCCAGGGCCGGACTCCATGCCCATCCAGGTTCAGGCCGGGCAGTTCGCTTTCTATTTTCGCTATCCCGGTCCAGACGGAAAATTCGGACCGATCCACCCGGAATTGATCAGTGAGGCCAACCAGAATTTTTTCGGCCTGGATCCTGAGCATGATGTCGAATCGAGAGATGACATCGTGACCGCCGAGATGGCCATCCCCGTTAACAAAGAAATTCACCTTCTCATGCACGCAAAGGACGTCAGCCATTCGTTCTACGTGCCGGCCCTTAGAATCCACCAAGACTTTGTGCCCGGGCTTGACCTTTCCCAGCATTTCACCGCCACCCAGGTTGGCAAGTACGAAATTGTCTGCTCGCAGTTGTGCGGCCTCGGCCACTACAACATGCGCGCTTACCTCGAAGTGATGTCCCAGCAGGATTTCGATGATTGGCTCAAGAAGCAGGCCGCGCAGTAGCGGTGCCCGGTCGAGCAAGCGGAGACTCTTTTCCTTAGTGAGGTGAGGAGATGCACGAGACTTCGACAGCACCTGCAGTTCACCATGGGCCCCCCACGACCTTCCTTTCGAAGCACGTCTTCAGCCTCGACCATAAGGTGATCGGCAAGCAGTATTACGGGTTGGCACTCGCCGCGGTCCTCATCGGCATGGTGCTCTCCTGGCTCATGCGCATTCATCTCGGCTGGACGAATGCGTCGATTCCGGGGCTTCAGGTGATTTCGCCCAACGGTGCGCCCGGGGGCGTCATAACCCCGGAGTACTACCTGCAATTAATGACAATGCATGCGACTTTCATGGTCTTCTTTGTCCTCACGACCGCGCCTTTCGCAGCCTTTGGCAACTATTTTCTGCCCATCCAGGTAGGCGCGGAAGACATGCCGTTTCCGCATTTCAACATGATGTCCTACTGGACTACCTTCACGGCTTTTTGCGTCATGGTAACTGCGTTCTTTGTCAGCGATGGACCGCCGCTCTCGGGCTGGACCGCTTATGCCCCTCTTAACGCCATTGGAAAAGACGCGGGGCCCGGTCAGGGCGCCGGTCAGGTCATCTGGGCGATTTCGCTCGCGATCTTTTGTATCGGTCAGCTTCTGGGCTCTTTGAACTTTATCTCCACGGTCATGGATATGCGCTGCAAAGGCATGACCTTGAGCCGGCTGCCCGCAACCACCTGGGCCTGGTTCATCACTTCTTGCATGGGCCTGACCGCCTTCGCCGTTTTGATGCCGGCGTGCATCCTCCTTATTCTCGATCACATCGCCGGCACCAGCTTTTTCGTCGCTTCCGGCCTGGTCATCAATGACCAGTTGGTGCCGCACTCCGGAGGATCGACTCTGCTCTGGCAACACCTGTTCTGGTTTTTTGGCCATCCAGAGGTGTACATCGCCATCGTGCCCGGAATGGGCATTGTT
>Ga0306920_100000857_pt1 | contig 36946 bp, 22 predicted proteins | sample flu12Cox44000170_FD_204666 | JGI IMG/M metagenome (GOLD analysis project Ga0306920, IMG submission 204666) | Lab enrichment of tropical soil microbial communities from Luquillo Experimental Forest, Puerto Rico - flux4day.12C.oxic.44.000.170 (v2)... | ecosystem: Environmental > Terrestrial >... | reverse complement strand
GTCACACATATGCTGGAAAAGCATTTGACATCGGTTGTCAACATACCGGATAAGGGTCAGGCTCGGGAGCCGCATGCGATTTCGAGAGCGTCAAGGCATCGCCTATCTGCTAGTTGCGTTTGCGATCTTTTCGAGGAGTATGTTAGGCCAAGGCGGGTTGGCGAGCGGCGGGGTGGCCAGGGGCGACCTTCCTCAACCGAAAACTTGGACCGCCGCCGAAGACCATCAGAACATGATGGATCAGCTCGGCCTCAGGGCGCTCCGCCCCGGTCCGAGTGGCGACGAGAGTGCCCCCAATCATGCCAACTACGACGAGTCGACGGCCAACCCTTTCCCCAATCTTCCCGATGTTCTAACGCTGAAGAATGGGAAAAAGGTCTCGACGGCTGAAATCTGGTGGACTGACCGGCGCCCGGAGATCGTCGAGGATTTCGAGCGCGAGGTGTTAGGCCGTGTTCCGCCGAACGTCCCTAGAGTGACCTGGAGCACCAGCCGGACAGTCAATGCGATTGTTGGCGGCCGCGCGGTGACCGGGAGGCAACTCATCGGACACGTGGACAATTCGGCCTATCCGCTGATCAGTGTCAATATCCAGATGACATTTGTAACCCCTTCCGGCGTAACACGCCCGGTGCCGGTCATGATTGTGTTCGGCCGCAGCGAGTTGCCTGGTAACGCCACGCCCGGTGACCGTAGTGGGGCAAGCGTCCCCGCAGGGCATGATCCTCCGGCGACCGAACAGTTAATCGCCGATGGATGGGGGTACGCCTCCCTCAGCCCTGCCAGCATTCAGGCGGATAACGGCGCCGGCCTGACACGAGGAATTATCGGCCTGGTCAATAAAGGCCAACCTCGAAAGCCCGATGATTGGGGCGCCCTGCGGGCGTGGGCTTGGGGCGCTTCTCGAGCACTCGATTACATCAACAGCGACCCCGCCGTGGACGCCCAGCATGTCGGAATTGAAGGAGTCTCTCGCTACGGAAAAGCTGCGCTGGTGACGATGGCGCTCGACGAGCGCTTTGCCGCGGTTCTGGTCGGTTCTTCGGGTGAAGGTGGCGCCAAACTGCACCGCCGCAATTGGGGCGAGGCCGTCGAGAACCTCACCGCTACGGGCGAATACCACTGGATGGCCGGCAATTTCCTGAAGTATGGCGCGTCCGATGGGGCCTTCGGCAGCAAGAACGCGGACGACCTTCCCGTCGATGCTCATGAACTCATCGCCTTGTGCGCGCCCCGGTTGACGTTTATCAGCTATGGCGTGCCTGAGAAGGGCGATGCGAAATGGTTGGACCACCAGGGAAGTTACATGGCGACTGTGGCTGCCGGGCCCGTGTTCCGGCTCTTGGGTGCGAGAGACCTGGGGACGTCGGATGACTATCACAAAGAGAAAATGCCGCCCGTAAATGTGGGGATCCTTGAGGGTCAACTGGCCTGGCGCCAGCACGACGGTGGCCACACCGACGGGCCAAACTGGAAATACTTCATTGCTTGGGTCGACAAGTTCTTCGGGCGCTCCGATGAAGCGACCCGTGTCGCCGCCGATCAACCCGCCTCGCGAACGACTCGAAATTCTTTCCGCTTACGAGGGGCTTCCGCAAAAGACCAAAACGGAACCGCATCGCCATTTTGAAGGCGGTTCCATCACCCGCCATTGCGGCGCCAGCTTCTCTCGCCTCGAGCCGATGAACCAGTCCGGCCCGATCGCGACCGGATACACCTCAGGCTTCCAAGCCTCATCTTTGGCACAGCGGCGTTCGGCACCCGGCGGAGGCGAGTCCCACGCTTCGACGATGACGAGGTGGGCCAGCCTCCTCGCTCGCCGCCACCAAACCCTTCTGCGGGAGGTTTCGGGACCACATCAGCGATCGATTACCCAAACCGTCGTAATTTCAAAAATAAAGGCGAAGCGACAGCTGTAAATTGCGCTCACCACCGCCCGTGCCCCCGCCCTTAGTCGTGACTTTGCCGAACGTCGAGCTGGTCGGGTTGAACTGCACTCCGCCGCCGCTGCCGCCGCCCCAGTTCGGGTGATTGATGAAGTTGAACGCTTCGGCGCGGAATTGCAGACCCGTGCGGTCGGAGAGTGCGAACCTCTTGAACAACCCGAGATTCCAGTTCTGGAAACCAGGCTGATGGATCAGGTCGCGGATATTCTGCGCCAGATTAAAGGTGCCGGCGGTGGGAGCGGTAAAGATCGACGATCCATCGGGATTCTTAGTCGCAAACCATTGGCCATTCGTGCCGAAGGTGCCGCTGATCTTCGGATCGCCGTTGACAATCCAGTATTGGCCATTCACGCCGCATCCGAAGTTGGCATCCTGGCCGACACCCGCATAGTCGCTCGTTCCGGCCACTCCGCAAGGCAGTCCGGTTTGGAACTGCGTCGTGCCGCTGACTTGCCATCCTCCCAGGAATTTGCCGGCAATATTAGGTTGGCTATGAAAGAAAGGCAGGTCATAGAGGTAAGAGATCTGCACCATATGACGCGCGTCAAACTCCGATGGCCCCCAGAGGTTGTGGGCGTTGTAGGTATCTGGGATCACATCGCGCTGATTCGAGCCGTCATCCATGCTCTTCGATAGAGTGTAGTTCAACCCGAATGCCAGTCCGCTTGCGAAGCGCCGGTTCCACGTGAGTTGGAGCGAATTGAACCGGGAGGTGGCCACATTGTCCGTTTGTCGAATCGAACCGAAGCCTAGGTACGGCCGCAGAGCGTTGATCTTTACGCCGGGATTGGCGTTGACCGCGGCCGTGGTCGGCTGGTTGATGTCGGCTTCCCGCTGCAGGTGCAGGCCGCGGCGTCCCACATAGGCTAGCGACACGATCGACTTCCAGAATATCTCTCGCTGAACGGTCAGATTCCAGTTCCACGCCTCGGGATTCTTAAACACCTTGCTCTGCGTGGTCACAACCAGTGGAACCGTGCTGACGCCGCTGCCCCCGGGGTTGTCCACAGAGCCAAACGAGACGCTGGCATTCGGCTGGAACGGCGGGTTGCCGCCCAGGAACACAGAATCGCTCACGCCGAGCCGAGTGATGAATCGCCCCCCGCCAGCCCGAACGACGGTCTTGTCATTGAGTTGATAGGCAAGACCCACTCGAGGCTGAAAGTCGTTCCACTGGATATCTGAGTAGTGGCTGTTTACCCCGCGGAACAGGTATTGGAGGCTGGGATCGGTTGCCTCGGGAAAGCGGCCCTTTGCCGAGGACGGGAACCCGCTGCCTGGGATTACCATTCCGTTATAGGGGTCTCCCGATCCCGGTATGACATTGCCGGTCTTCGGGTCAATCTTGACGGCCTTGTTGGGATCGTAAAACGACGGATCGAAAACGATCATGTTACGCCACAAGGCGCTGTACGGAACGATCACCGTGTAGCGGAGACCGTAGTCCAGATGTAACCTCTCATTCACCTTCCACCCGTCCTGGCCGAAGAATTCGTACATGCTGCCACGGAAGATGGTGTAGGCGCGGTGCCCGATCTCGGAATATGTGTCGAACAGACCCAGCGCCGCATTGGCCGCCCCCACGCCGGTGGTCGGCTGGCCCGACCGCGTGTCCGTGAACAGAAATTGCCCGTTCTGGTTGTTCGTGCAAGTCGGGCACGCCTGTACATTGATTTCGTCGTTGTCATTCTCGCCGGATCTTTCGAACAGTGCCCCGAATTTCAGCGTGTGGCTTCCCCGGACCCAAGTAAAGCTGTCTGACATATCGTAAATCGGTCCGGCCGAATGCGATGGATATGGCCCGCCGCTCAAACCTGAGAAGGGTGACATATTTACCGTCGGGATCCGCGTTGGGATCAACTTTCCTGCCGGAAAAATGTAGGGATAGTTCAGCCCTGCCTGCGTGCGATCAAAAAAGTGAGCGTTATCGACGGGGATATAGACATCGTCCAGGCTTGCCGTAAGCAAGATCTCGTTGACTTTCGTCGGACTGAAGGTCCATACATAATCGAGCGAATTGGTCTGGTTCGGTCGGTTGAAAAACTTCGGTGTGCGGTCCGTGTTGCCGTCCAGGGGCTGATACTCGAGATATGCGAAATCTGTCCGACGGAGGCGCAGCCGCTGGGTGTCTTTAGGATTGATGTCCACCGACAGCGTGTCCTTCCGCTGGTGCTGTGTGTGCAGAAGGGCAGCATACCAGTTGCCGTTGCCCCCGATCGGGCTTGTGAGATTCGGCACTGGCCACGCATTCAGGATGCCGAGGCCGTTCGTACTGAGCTGCGCCTTCGGAATGATATTGCCCGGGAACGGTGTGCCTGAAAGGTCCTTAATTATCATTTGTTTGTTGTAAAAAATATTCTTCGGGTCCAGGAGTTCACTGAAATCGCCTTGCCGCATCAATAGCGACGGAACGGTCAGCAGACCCGCCATTCCTACCGTCGAACCCGACTCCGTCCAATGGTACCTGACCCACTCCTCTCCCCAGTACCAGAACACTTTGTTCTTGTCAGTATTAAACTTGCCAGGTATATATAGAGGACCACCAATGTTGTAACCGAACTGGTTGTAGTGAACCGGTGGCGGTGTAGCCCCCGTAAAAGGATTGGCGTTGCGAGACCAGGTATTCGCGTTCAAATCCGTGTTGCGCAGATATTCGTATGCGGCGCCATGGAACTGGTTGGTGCCACTCCTGGTGAGAATCCGGATCTGTGCTCCCGAAGATCGGCCATACTCGGGAGCATAGTTGGCCGTCAGGATCTGCACTTCCTCCGTCGAGTCCACGTCCGCGGCTCCGAGACTCGTGCCGTTTGACCGGGTGCGAGTGGCTGGAGCCCCATCAAACGTGATCAGATTCTCAGGATTGCGCGAACCGTTAAAGTTCGCCGGACCCTGGTTGAAATTGAAAGTGAGGGCCGACATGGTGTTCCCACGAGCTCCGGGCACCAAACCCGCTAAGCCGATCGGGTTCCGCCCGTTGAGCTCCAGCATGTCGATCTGTTCCCGGGAGACGAGGTTCTGGATCGCCGCCGATTCCGATTGCAGCTTCGCCGCGGCGGCGCTGACCTGAACTGTCTCCGTGGCGGCACCAACGGTCATGCCGGCATCCACGGTAGCTACGGCGTTTGGATCCAGCTTGTTGTGAGTAACCTCAAAACTTTTGAAGCCTGGTGCTTCTACCGAAATCGAATAGAAACCCGGCGGCACATTAGTCACAACATAGTATCCGGATTCGTTGGTAGTTGTTCGTCGCGCCGTACCCGTCGCCTCACTTTTGACCGTCACCATGGCTTTCGGAACTGTCGCGCCGGAAGGATCCTTCACGAATCCGACAATCGAACCGAGGTCCGATTGCGCAAAACCGGAAGATGCAAGCACCGCCAGACAGAGCAACGACACAATTCGATGGCATCCTTGCTTCATGGTGAGCCTCCTTGTTAAGGCAAATCACTCCGCCGCTTCCTGGCGCTGCACCCAGATCAACGCCAGGGCAAAACTTTGTCAAGTATACTCTTCCCATGAGAGCAAGGGAAGCCAAAACTCGGTTACGGTTCCGTTTAAGGCAGACGCAGTTTGTGTGATAGCAATCCGCATTCCGCGTGCGAACAGCTCTACCCATGAAATCCCCCACACGGACTGCACGCGGACGGCTCGGGCCGTAGCGATCTTGTAGCATGATTCCGGCAACCGGGGGGGGAAACCCTCTTCGCACTAGTCTGCTCGCCCTGATACCATGGATGGCGCCAGAGGAGGCTTTCCTTCGCTCTTCAATCGGCACGTTCTTGACAGGGCGAAAAGCGATCGAGCACCCCGGGTCGAGTCTCAACATTCCGCGTTCTTCAACCCTCAGACCCGTGATGCGTCGAGGTTCACCGGCCCGTCTCGTCCGTTACAATTTGCAGTCTGGAGGGGAAGGACGACAACGACCGCCCAGGCCTATTGCAGGTTCTGATCCCGCTAAGAGCCATTCAAAGCGTCGACACTTCGACCCGCGATTATGGCGCTGAGCTTGTACGCGCCACGGGCGGCACCATCCACGTGATCCTGAACTCGCGTACCAATCAAATTTCATGGCGAGGATGAGTCCAACCGGGTGAACGCGCGCGGCACCCGGAATTTCTTTTCCACCAGTCCTGCCAGCTTGAAGGCGCGAACACACTCGACCACTACGGCCAAGCCGGCGGCGATGCCTTCGACCATACCTGGTTCGACAACACAAATGCAGCGCGTCCATCACCACCGACTGCTTCTCGGGGCCCGTGGCGCTGCAATTCGGCAACCCCGGACGTGATCATGGCCCGGATATTAGAATCTCGACACTTCATTGTTTCCCAATTCCGGGCCAATGAGCGATGGAACCTGCCAAACCCGCGGCGAGGGGTTAACTGTCCTGACCACACCAGCCCTCAGCCGGATACAGGCTACGTAATCCCTTTCGGAAACAGCACCGGCTTGATTCACATGCTAGCCGAAGGTTTAGGAGGCGGTGCCCGCCAGACGCACTTCGACCCTAGGCTGACGTTCTAGAGGCCAGCCATGTTGCCTTCCGCCCTCTTTCAGGCGGCCCGTGGCGTCACACACTCTCAGGAATCGTGAAGCCCGCCCGATACCCGCGGTCCTCATCGCGCAGCAAGCGATTGGCTTCCTTGTCGCCGATCACTTGCTCGGTGGCCGGATCGAAATTCAGCGTGCGGCCCAGCCGGTACGACACGTTGGCGAGGTGCACCAGGGTGCACGAGATGTGCCCTTCCTCAGCCGGCGCCGTTAGGTCCTCTTTCTTGCGGCTGCGAACGCAATCGATGAAATTGGCAAAGTGGTTCTCCGGAACTCGTGCGCTGGGACCGGGTTCGCCCTCCTCACCCAGCCAGGTCTTGTATGAATCGTATTCCTGGATTCCCAGGTACCCTTTCGACCCATAGAACAGATTCCCGATCGTGCCCGGCTTTCCCGATGCCGGGCCCAGAGTCGTCGTGGGCCGTTCGATCTTCGCCACCGTTGGCGTCAGACCGGCGGGCGGAAGATTGCTGTGACCGTACGCCCCAGTGCCGATCTCGGCTTCGTGATTGGTCATCCAATGACGAACTTCATACTCCAGCAAGCACCGCTTGCCGCCGGGCAAATGGAATTCGAAGCAACAGCTCAGCACGTTGGGTGTCTCCTGATCGTCGTCGAACATGAAGTGCCCGCCCATGGCGGAGACCTTGTTCGGGAACTTCACTCCCAGGCCCCAGCGCGCGATGTCCATTTCGTGAATGCCCTGGTTGCCAATGTCGCCGTTTCCGGTATCCCAGAACCAATGCCAGTTGTAGTGAAAGCGATTCATTGTGAATCCACGGTCGGGCGCGGGCCCTAGCCAGAGATCGTAGTGAACCCCCGGCGGGATCGCTTGCCGCGGCCGTCGGCCGATCGTGTCGCGCCATTTAAAGCACAAGCCCCGCGCCATATAGACATCGCCGAGCAGCCCGCTGCGCATATGCCGTACCGCCTCCTGAAGCGCAGGACTCGAGCGCGACTGCATCCCCATCTGGACGATCCGGTTATACCGGTGCGCGGCGGCAACGAGTTGCTTACCCTCCCACCAGTTGTGCGAGCACGGTTTTTCGACATAGGCGTCTTTGCCGGCCTGGCACGCCCAGATGCCCATCAGCGAATGCCAGTGGTTCGGTGTAGCCACCGAGATCGCGTCAATCGATTTGTCATCCAGCAGCTTACGAACGTCGATGTACGTTTTCGGTTTGGGCAGGCCCGCCTTTTCGATATCAGCCAGCCGGGAGCCAATCACGTTCTCGTCGATATCGCAGATCGCGGCGATCTCCACGCCCGGCACCTGGGAAAATCTCTTGACATGATCCATCCCTCTGCCGCGCAGCCCGCAGACCGCCAGACGGATCCGATCGTTCGCGCCCAGAACCCTTTCAGGGTGCAGCAGGCCCAGAGCTGTCATTCCGGCTCCTGCCTTCAAAAACCTTCTTCGGTCCGCTTCCAATTCGATTCCCATAGTAATGTTCCCTCGCTGGCTCAAGCCAAAAGTTTCAGCAAACCCTCGAGCGATTCCCGCGTACTTTCCACCTTATTGCGGTCCGCCCGGAGATAGTGCGTCTCAAGCGACATCGTGCCGTCGTACCCGTCTTTCCGCAATGCCTGCATCTGCCCTTTCCAATCGATGATACCCTCGCCCACGGCCGCCCACTCTTTCCTACCGGTCGCGGTGTTCTTTCTCACATCCTTAATGTGCATGTGTGAGAACAGCCCTTTCATGGCTTCATAGCCATTGGGGAATGGGACCTCATCCAACATCGCGGCATTGCCGGGATCCCAGTTGCCCCGCAAGGCCGGCGAGTGGATGTCCTTGAGCAGGTGCCCCATTTCCTTGCCGGTCCCGATATTGCACGTGTGCTCATTTTCAAGAACAAGGATCATGTCATTCTTCGCCGCGACCTGCGCGGCCTGCGCCAGCCGATCGCGAACGAACTGGTACGCCTTCTCAGGCTCATCCACGCGCCAGTAGCTGAAAATCCGGACTGTTCGGGTCCCGAAGTGACGCGCCAGATCGAACGATTGTTGGAGCAACCGGTCAGCGTCACTTTCGACGAAGCTAGCTTTATACTCGTCGCGCTTCTCACCAGCTTTCGCGGGCATCTGCGGCAGGTTCCACTTGAAGATGGGGGAACCGATGTCGCTCACTCGCAGTCCTGCATCATCGATCAACTTCTTGGCGTGATCCAATTCCTCCTTGGACAAGTTCATTATGTTCTTGCCCCACATCTCCCGCAATTCGCACCAGTGAAGATGGTAGCCGGTGATGAACGGTAGAGCGTCCTCCAGTTTCCCCGTCAGCTCATCGGTAATGATCCCGAGCTTGAACATCTTGGTTTGGCCGACGCCCAATCGAAGGGCGGAGCCGGTGGCAAGCACGCCCTTGCACAAGTCCCTCCGAGTCAATCTCATCCTCATCTTTACGCCTCCATACCCGCCAGCACCCCCTTCATGTATCCCATCGAGTGGAGCATGCCGGGCAGCGGGTTGTCACTGTTGATCTCATATTCGAGGTTGACGCAGCCCCGGTAGCGGATCTTCCGCAACTGCCTGAAAATCGCCACCACGGGCATCACGCCTTCACCGACGTCGCACTGGCTCTCCTTTTCCTTGCGGTTTTTCAAGTCTTTGAAGTGCATGTCGAGAAGTCTTGGGCCGGCATTGGCGATTTCCTCGACCACGTCGGCTCCGCCTCGCATCGAGTGGCCAACGTCCATGCACAATCCCATACGCGGGTCCATGTCCTTCACCGCCTGCAGTACGACTTGCGGCGTGGGGAAGTGCGGGTCCTCGGGGCCGTGCGTGTGGATGGCCATCTTCATATCGAATTCTCGCGCTAGCTTCTCGACTACCGGAAGAGTCTTATGGGTCGGCGCACAGACCATCATCGGCATGCTGCAGGCACGGGCATATTCGAAATAGGGCCGCAACACTCTGGGATCCTCATCCTTCAGATCGATGTTGCCGCCACTGGCAATCTTCAATCCGGCCTTTTGGAAATCGCTCTTGGCCTTGACGATTTCTTCTGGGGTCGATCTGTACGGCAGATGAAATTCCTTCACGCTGACGTACGAAACGCCCAATTGTTGAATCATCGAGATCGCCAGCTTCCTCTGAAACTCGCGGAGCGAATAGGTACAGACGCCCAGATTGAATCCGTTTGACGGCCTGGAGTCGCTGGCTCGGGCAGGGGGCGTCGCGGTCGCGGCGGCTAAACCGCCCAATCCTTGGACCATTTCCCGACGTGTCATAGGGTCTTGGACCTCGACGCCCATCATATAACCGAGGCGCGCCAGCCACAAGCCTAGAGCGCTCCAGTAAACCCCCAGTACGCAGGCAGTCCTTGCGGCCATTCGGCTTCAGATCGAGGTACCCTTGTGCGAGGTCCGTTCGCAAAAGCACTACGGGCTTTACCAAAGCGAACGCACTCCGTCATTCGTTGTTGGATTGGAAAGGGGCGACTCGGTCTCCGGAGGTGCTCGCCAATGCTTAGAGCTGGCAAACTTCATAGCTTCCATCCAATGCAATTGCCCAGGTTCGACCACGCCGATTTCGATCTGCTGTAGATGGTATCGGAAATCCGAAAATTCAGGTCCAGAGGCCGTCCGCGCGGGGATTAGCAGATCGGAAGCGGCCCGCCCCGAATGTCGCGATCGTGCCTTCTCGAGTGACAAAAAAACACATCCGCTCGCCTGAAGCGGGCGCGTTAGTTTGGCCAAAAGAGCCGCTACCGGCCGTAGAATGCCGCCCGGCTGCCCGTCGGTCATACCGATGGTGCAGTCCGGCGACTTGAGGCAATGCCACGACTCCACCCAACTCCGGCGGTTGCACTTATTCATGGTTCCGGCGAGTCCTTCTCGGCGAAAGCTGAGGGCGGGATATGCGGCGCCCAGGGGGATCGTCTCAAAAGATCACAAAAGCAGAAAGGGCTGTTTTTTAATTCGCTAGGCCCGATTGCGTAGTTTAACATCGGACCATGAGCCGTCACCATCACATCGACTATTTTGAGCTGCCCGCAACGGATCTCGTGGCCGCCAAACGTTTTTATTCCGCTGCCTTCGACTGGAGATTCACCGATTACGGCCCGAACTATGCTGGCTTTGGATACGCTGGCGCCGACCGCGAAGGCGGAGGCATATCTAACGACCCAGATCACACTCGCGATCCTCTGGCGATTCTCTACAGCGACAACCTTGAAGCAAGTGAGCAGAGAGTGCAATTAGCCGGCGGGACAATCGTCAAACCGATCTTTTCCTTTCCTGGAGGACGGCGTTTCCACTTCACCGATCCGAGCGGGAACGAGCTTGCCGTCTGGTCGGACAAATGAGGGGATGCTTCCGATTTTGCCAAATAACGCGAGCCGAACTTCATCTGGAGACGTGCCTGCGTCGGCTCTATCTCTTTTTTGGGGGGGGACCGCGGCTTCGCATGACGCCTAGCGGCGAAGTTGTCAAACGCCAGTAGTGCTGCCTAATTCAGCCGCCGACGGTCGCGCTGCGACGTCTAGGCCGAGGATCGCCACCAGGACGCCCGGTTCTGGTCCATTCCTTTGAATACCAGAGGGGTAACCCAGGTGGCCCCATCCCCCCGGGCGCATAATCTGCGAAAAGTATTGAGTCTTCGGTCTTGGAGTGGGCATCTAGCCAACCCATAGACCTGTTGGCAGGCCGCTGAGAAAACCACTAGCCCCTTAGTGCACCTCTTCTTGGCGGCCCAGCTTGCCCTTTTGGTGGAGCCTTATTTTTCGGAGGTCGCGATGGTTCTCCTGCCGACCCTTTGCCCGGAGTGCAACCGGTTCACGATGCAGGTCGTGAAGTACGGGCGGGACGATTCATACGAAGCCCGTTGTACTACTTGTGGCCGCCGCGGCCGTGGCAAGATTTCGCCAGAGCTCCTGATTGTGAAGGGTGCCATCGACAGCATGCCCCAGAAAACTCGCTGAGGCGGGACACCGGACTCTGAGTGCCCAATGGTATGAATGTGCGTCCGTTGCAGCACTCACCAATCCGAAAGTCACCCGCTCGGCTTGCGGCTACCTATCAGCCGTCTGAAGTTCCCGCTAACCGCCTGGCCGCAGCTCGACTTGGGCAGAGGCCGATTCACCTCCGCCAACCGCCTTGGGATTTCCAGCAACGCTACCGGGTGACGATTCCAACTTTCTGTCCTTCCACGGGGTTCCCGCCGCCTTGTGCCGATGCAATTCGGCATAACCTTGGGCCCGTGATGAGGCGGCCTTCAGTTCTAGGTTCCAACATTTTGGGCCAAAATTGTTTGGACGCTCTAAGCGGCTGCGCGCGACCCGCGGTCTGTATAGAATAACCGGGATGGGAAAGGCTGGCAGGAACAAGGTTCGCCATCGCCGAGCTGTGAGGTCCGCTAAGCAGCCCGGTGACGAGATTATCGCCAAAGAGGTCTTCAGCGAAATCGAAAAGGTAGCCGCCGAAGCCGGTATTGCTCCAGAATGGGTTTATGCCATGAGGAAGACCGGAATGATGGTCACTGAGGCAAACATGGACCAATGCAGTAAGAAAGAACTGGCGGAATGGGAGGCTGCGGTCGAAGAGTATCGCTCTCGAAAGCCACGGGTCTAACCCAGCAGATGTTTGTCAAGAACTGAAGTGATTTGCCGACCTGGTTGTGACGAAACCGCAAGCTCGCCGGCTATTGATGTTGGCAGAAGCGGCAAGGAATCTCGGACGCTCGAAGAGTTGGCTTCGCGTTGAGACTGCCTCGGGTCGAATCGGATGTGTTCGCGAGGGAGGAGAGTCGGCCGCGTTTGGACGGGGCGGTGTTGGACCGCCGGATTCCGACATAGCAGAGGCTAAATGAACCGACGGCGACGGCGGCGCTACCGCCGCGGCCACCTGTGGCAGGGAGCCTTTGCTTCAAATTTGTGCGGCTAAGCAATCGGGCTGGCCGCCCCGTCAGTGTTTTATGTTTTCAGCTTGGCTTCGGCGCCAGGCATAATAACCTTCCAATACCCGAAGCTTTTCGCTGTTCGGAACGGCAATGGCCTTCGACGGATCATTCAGATTCATTACCTGTGCGGTGGCGTCGGTGAAAGCGGGCCACCGAGGCAGCCCCTTTCCATTCGGGTCTCCCGTCCTGGCGAAGTTTACCCAATAGGAAGACACTTCGTCCGACACGGCGCGATCAGCCGCGTTCGGGCGCATCGCTTCGGAGAAGTTGCCGAACACGTAAGAAATCTCGCCGGCATGTGCCGCACCCCAGCTTTTGAACTGTGGCATATCGGGATACGGCGGTCTGTGGCTAAAGTAATAGACGAAGACCTTGCCCTTGCCGGTTCGCGACTGCAGCCGCGCCCAAGCCCATGTCGGCCAAGCGAAGGCCGTGTCCCGAAAAGTGTCGCGGGCGGAGCGGAGAGCTTCCGCATCCGAGTCCCCCGGATAGGCGGCCAGAATCTTACTGGCGTAATCGCCATAGCCGGTCCGAATGTTGGTCTGATACGCGGCGGCCGTAATCGCCGGCACGAACAGGGCGCCCTCATCGGAATTGGTGCCGATCAGGACCGGCGTATCGTTATAGTGCCCGGCTTGGTAGAGTTTGTACTGGTCGCCAACAAGCACGTAGTCGTCGAAGATGGGCCAGGCCCCGCCTAAACCCGGAGGTGAAGCCTTCAGAATCTCCTCCGCCGATTTCTTGCGCGCCTCGGCGATGGATCCCGCGCTCAGCCTCGATAGGAAAGCTGCTCCTTCCTTCTCAGCCCTGGCCAACGAGTGCATGTTCTCTCCGCCTTCGTTGTCGCGCTGCACCGGAGCGAAGTTCCCGCCGCTTTCGGAAATCGCACCTTGAAACAATCCTTTGGCGAGCGGCGAAGCCGCCAGCATGCTGACCGCGATTCCGCCGGCGGACTCCCCAAAAATCGTCACCCGCCCGGGATCGCCGCCGAAAGCCGTGATGTTGCGCTTCACCCACTGGAGTCCGGCTATCTGATCCAGCAGACCGTAGTTGCCGGAATGGCCGCTCTGTTCGGCGGTTAGCGCCGGATGCGCCATAAAGCCGAGTGCACCGACGCGATAAGCCACGCTCACCAGGACAACGCCCTTCTTCGCCAGGTTCGCGCCGTTGTACAAGGCGAGCGAGGTGCCACCGATGGAAAAACCTCCGCCATAGATCCAGACCATTACCGGCAAGCGGTCTTTGGAGGATTTAGCTGGCGTCCAGACGTTGAGGTAGAGGCAATCTTCGCTCGTCTCGACGGTGTCCATCCCCAGCTCGCGGAAAACGATCGGGACCTGCACGCACGCCGGCGAGAACTTGTCCGCCTGGCGGACTCCGGTCCAGGCGACAGGCGGTTTCGGCGCGCGCCACCGTAGGTCGCCAAGCGGCGGCGCGGCGAAAGGTATACCTTTGAAGGCAGTGGTGCCTCCTTCCATCGTGCCCTGCACCATGCCCGCTTCCGTGCGAACCGGCATCAGCATTTGCGCGGCCAATTTTGATTGAAATGCCAGTGCGGCGAGCGCAAACGAAACCGATGTCAGAATTCTCATTTCATCACCCGCTCTTGCGGCAGCCCGAACTACAAACCGCGACCCTCGATAGAGGTCCCCATCATCTTACATCGCTCAGCCGCCCAAACCAAGATCACGGGGGTTCAATTTTACTGGTCTGGCACACTGCTCTATTTCGGGCTAGAATGGAGCTTCTCAAAACCGATCTGGGGGCCTTGAGTCTATGGTTCGAACTTTTCACTTTGCAGTGTTTCTTCTGGCAGTCCCATTCCTCGCCTCTGCTCAGCAGGCCCTGACCGGAACCATTACCGGCAGCATCACGGATGCTTCCGAAGCCGCTATTTCCGCCGCTCAGGTTGCCGCACGCAACACCGACACGGGCCTGGAGCGAACCACCATGTCCGGCGGAGGCGGCCTTTACACGCTTACTCTGCTCCCCGTTGGGGAATACGAGGTCACCGCCAAGAAGCAGGGGTTTGCTGACGTAAAGGTGGGCCCGGTTCGGGTCGGCGTTGGACAGGCGATAACAGTGGAACTGCGCATGGCGGTGGGTACCGCGGTTACGCAAGTTGAGGTTGCCTCCGGTGTGGCCGCCATCGAGACCACGCGCTCCAGTGTGGCCGCTTCCGTTGACAACAGCCAGATCTCAAACCTCGGCCTCAACGGTCGGGATTTTCTGAAATTCCTGCTGCTCACTCCCGGTGTCACGCAGGATGTGCGCACTGGCGACTTGAGCTTCGGCGGCCTGCGGGGCACTCTCAACAACTTGCAGGTGGATGGCAGTGACAACAACAACAATTTTTACGGCCAGGCCGTGGGCCGGACCGGAACCGGACGGGCACCCTACCAGTTCAGCGTCGATTCGGTGGAAGAGTTCCAGATCAACAGTAATAGCTACTCGGCCGAGTTCGGCAGAGCGGGCGGCGCGGTCACTAACGTGGTGACCAAATCCGGCACGAACGAATTCCATGGCTCCGCGTTTGAGTACCTGCGCGACCGGTATATGAACGCCAACACGTGGATCAACAACTCGCGCGCCATTGTGCGCCAGCCGTTCCATGTGAACCAATTCGGCGGCACGGTTGGCGGACCGGTGGTCAAGAACAAGGACTTCTTCTTCTTTAACTTCGACGGCCAGCGACGGCATCTGCCGAACCCGGTGTTTTTGGGCGTGCCGATCCCTCTAGGGCTCTCGGCCGATCCAGCCAACCAGAACAAAATTCAGACGCTGACCGCTAAGCTCAGCCCCTACCAGCTCGCATACGACCAGGATGTCTACCTGGTTAAGAACGACTGGCAGATCAATGACAAGCATCGTCTCACCGGCCGGTACAATCGCCAGCGGTTTAACGGGATCGGACTAGAGTCTTCAGGAAACCAAACCGCCTACGAGCACTCGGGGACCGCTTCGGTGTACACCGATACGGTCGCGACGTCGTTGGCAAGCGTCTTGTCTCCGACCGCTATCAACGAATTTCGTTTCGAGTACATGCAGGACAACGAGCCGAGCGTAGCCTACTCCACGGGCCCAGAAACGGTGCTGAGGGACAGCAACACGTCCGTTCTGTTGTTCGGAGCCAGTTCCATCACGCCGCGATTTGCCAATATCAAGGGCGTGCAGTTCGTCGACAACCTGACGCTGATCAAAGGTCACCACACTTTCAAGGTCGGCGCCGATATTAACTACAACAGCATCGCGAACTACTTCGCTGGCAATGTGCGCGGTTCTTACACGTTCAACAGCTACGCGGATTTCTTCGCTAATAGACCGGCATCGTTTGTTCAGGCGTTCCCGGGGCCCGGCACGCCGGGCTTCAGCACCAAGCCCAACTTCACCGAACTCGGCTTCTACGCCCAGGACGAATTCCACGCGACAGCAAGACTCACACTTAACCTGGGGCTTCGTTACGATCTGGCGTTGCTGACTAAACCGCCCGTGAAGAACCCCGATCCGCAGTTGGCCGCCTTCGGACTTGACACAAGCGCCCTTCGCAACGATACGAACAATTTCGGCCCGCGCTTCGGCTTTGCCTACAAACCGCTCAGCTCGGATAAGCTGGTGGTTCGAGGCGGATATGGCCTGTTCTTCGGCCGCACTCCGCAGATTCTGGTGTCGACCGCATACAACCAGAATGGCATCAGCGCCTCCAGCCTGACGTTCACGAGCGCGGCGATCCCGCCGTATCCCGCAAATTTCTCGTCGCAACCCAGCACCGTCGCCGCGGTGGCTCCCTCCATTCTTCTGTTCGATCCGAACTACGTGCTGCCGCTGGTGTTCCAAGGGAGCCTAGGCGTGGAGTACGAGGTGGCGCGCAACACCACGGTCTCAGTCAGCTACCTGAATGTTCGTGGCGAGCACTTGACGCGCACACGGGACTTGAATCTCTATCCGCCGGTACCTGTGTCAGTTAACCTGCCCGGCCTCGGTCCGCGGACGCTGCTGCGCTACCCGGGTCCACAAGGCAAGCCCCTGCGCCCAATGAGCGACTTTGCACGCGTCGAAGCGTTCGAAAGCGGGGCTAACAGCTTCTACAACGGGTTCACGCTCGCCCTGAAACGGCGGTTCTCCACTCATTATCAGGTGAACTTGGCATACACCTACTCCAAAGCGATTGATGACGTGACCGACTTCACCAGCGTCGTGCCGTTCAATTCGATCGATGAAGGCAAGATGCCGGAGTACCCGACCATGCCGGCCCTCGACCGCGGGCCGAGTGTGAACGACCAGCGGCACCGTGTCATCACCAACTTCGTCTGGAATCTCGACTACCTCCATGGCGCTAAGAGCGCCGCGCGATATCTGATCGATGGCTGGGCCCTCAGCGGGATCATTCTGGCGCAAACCGGCCAACCGTACTCCAATGCCGTCGGCGGCGACGCGGTCAACGACACCAACAGCCAGACCAGCCGCGTTCCGCAAGATGGCCGCAACACTAATTACGGCCCGACCATCTCCAACTGGGACCTCAGCCTGAGGAAATCGACCTCGCTCTACAAAGAGAGAGTACTGTTCCAATTGAGCCTGGACGCGTTCAACGCCTTCAACCAGGCCAATTTCCTGGCGAGCAACATAAGAAACGCCAAGTTCAATCTGGTGACGGCGACTGGGGCTTTTGTGCCGACGACAACCTTCGGTACATACGCTAACCAGTCCCTGGACAACCGGATTTTGCAGGTTTCCGGTAAGATCGTGTTTTAGCTGTCACCCAGCGCCAAACCACAACCCCTTAGCGAGTCTGAATGGCGAGTCTGACAGATCCGCGCCGACTCGGTCGTCAATCTCGACAGCCCTGCCAAGCTCGAATCCACCGACGCCAAGCCCGAGGAAGTGCCCAGCTCAGGGGCATCTGCCTCCCCAAAGCTGACGGCCTTCTGTCAATCATTAGCGGGCGGGTCGGTGCTGCGGCTGCGCTGCTTGGTTAACCCGCAGGCGCGTGATAGTCTTTAAGGACGCACCTTACAACTTCAAATACGGCTCTACTTTGGGGGGGCATCTATGAAAATAAATCTGTTCGTAGCTTTATTGCTTGCATCGGCGATGACCGCAGGCCCCACGGCCGCGCAACCGGCTCCGTTCAACGAGATCGGGGTGACCATGGGTCACTGGCACATCGCCTCGAAGGATTTGGAAGCTAATAAAAAAATCTTTCTCGCCATGGGCGGCAAGTTGTTCACGTCCGGCGGCAACCCGCTGATCATGCTTCCCGGGCTCTATATCAATTTGAACCTCGGAACCGAGAAAGGAGATGGCGGCACCCAGGGTTCGGTAGTGAACCATGTCGGTTTCATCGTCGACAATGTTCAGGCGCGAGTCGCCCAGTGGAAGGCGGCGGGCGTGCCCGTGCTCCCGGGCAACAACAACCGGCTCGACCAAGCTTTTGTCGAGACGCCGGACGGCGTGCGCATCGAAATCCTGGAAGACAAGACGCAGCCTGTGCAGATTCGCAATGAACATGTCCACTTCTCTTTGCCGGAGGCTGAAATCCCCAAAGCCCAGGCTTGGTATGCGAAGACCTTTGGTGGGAAGGTGGGAAGCCGCAACGGCGCTCCGGTCGTGGACCTCCCGGGAGTACAGCTCCGGTTCGCCAAGGCCGACACGAAGCAGGCGCCGACCAGAGGGCGTGTGCTTGACCATATCGGTTTCGACGTAAAGAACCACTCAGCCTTCGTTAAGAAGATCGAGACAGAAGGCATCAAGCTCGATGAGCCGGTTCGAAAGTCTCCCAACGGCAATACCATCACCTACATCACTGATCCCTGGGGTACCCGTATCGAGATCATTGAACGGGCCCCGTTGGGGTCAGAGGTGCAATAGAACTTAATTTCTGAGCTCGGCGTGTCTTGTGCTCGCGGTTTTGTCCGCAATTTCAAGAATCTCAGCCGGTCATCAAGCAGTCGTCTTTTAGACAGTCTCTATACCGCGCGGGTTAACAGAATAGTTGCAGTTCGATCGGCGGAGAATTCTTCACGAACTTGCTTTTGCGACTCCGGTTAACCTGCGCGCTGTGCGGGCCATCTCCGGCGGCATCGCCTGACCCGACCGAAGGCCGAGCCTACCCCGGCCTCAATCCTCCGGGAAAAGCCGATAACCGCCGACCTCGGACGGAGCCCCGCAAGCGCACAGCCGCAGAGGCTGCGGCAGCAAGGCTGGAGCCTGCGGAATATCGGCTCTGAGTTCGGGATCTCCGCCGTCCAGCGGATCGCGGTAGCGGCCTGAGTCCACTGCGAAGCGGGGACGGGACGCACAAGATAGCCGCGCGGCTCCCCTCGATTGTCTTCACGACTCCAAAATGATCTCATTCGTTATCTGCGCTGCTCGGGCCGTAAATTCTTAAGGAAAACCGCCATCGTCTCCTTCACTGGAATATCTAGATGAGTAGGGTCTGCGTAGAAGTTAGTGAGGTAAGTCATCGGGAGAATATACGTGGCAGCCTGGTGGTGCCCACCCGCATCGGCATATCCCTCTATGTAAACCCTCCGCTCTTGATCAGTGGTAGCGTGCCACCAGTGACCATCCAAATTGCCTCGTATGAAATGAATAGGCGTTAGCGATGGACAAGCCGTATTCGGGGCCTGAGCCGATAGCGCCAGAGTCAAACACACACACATCAAAAGAAACATCTTCACCGTGGGCTGCCTCCAGGTGGCCACGATATCATCCGCGGCCCGCCGTTGACCCTAGGGTGTTTCCCCGCAGATTCCAGACTTGCCAGCGGCACGTCGAACTCGGTCGGGTGGGATGCCGCGGGTTTCAGCCTTTCTGGCGACTCTGTAGATGGATCCGAAACGACGACTCCGACGCAAACCCGCGGTAAGTCTCGAACGCTACAAAGTTTGGCGTTACGGCTCCGAACTTGTTCGAGGTGGTCCGGAAAGGGGCGGAGTCAGTTCGGAAGAGTCCCGGCGCGGGTCCGACAAGCGAGAAGCGACGCAACGGCCGACCCAGTGCCCCTGCCCCGCAGGAACGGCGCATTGGCGATGGTACCCCGCGGCCGGCGACAAGAAATCGGGCAGTCCGAGCAGTGGCCTACCCTGTAACCGACACCGGCAAATCCGCCGAAAAGACCCGCTCAAGCCGCGCACCTCAACCGCCAGTATGGTCCGACGCCAAGCGGTAAAAGACCGAAGCGACGGGACTAGCTCCGACGCCCGGGCAACTGCGCTGGCGGCTCTGCTGAATCTGGCGTCCAAACCTGCTCTCGAAGACATCTTTGACGCGCATTTTCAAGTCAGACCGGAGGTCGTAACGAATCTTCGCCTCGGCTGAAATGGGGACTTGCGCACCGTCTCCGTACGCAAATAAGTAGATCTGAGGCTCTTTTTCGGCGGCGTGAGTCCACCAGTAACCCTTGGGCGAGCCGGCCGTGAAGTCTTCGCTCGGAATCGGATCTAAATTCAGCACCGGGCCCAGTGCGGTTTGGGAATGCACGGAGGTCCGTACAAACACCGCCGCCGCTAGCAACAGTGCGGCCGCGAGCAAGAGTATGGTCTTCATCATTCCCCCCTTAGTGTCCCGCGATGCGCGTGGAGTATCTTTGCCCTAGCGCAACCCTAGATCGGCTGGCCCTGTGTCGCAGTTACCTTGCGGCTGGCGGGAGGTGGAAGTGGCCGGCCGGCCGATGTCTCTCGGGTAAAGACCGGGCTACAGGTCGGCAAGGTGCCGGGAAAAAGTCAAGTGCCTACTGGCCGCCGTAAGTCCCCGAACTGGCAGCCACATTGGATCATGTCAATCTGACAATCCCGTCTCGGGCGCCAACGGCTGAAGGAGGCGCCAGATCCCGAGATCATTTCTTGCCCTTCGCTTACTTCGGACTCCGTCTCATCGTCAAGACCTTCCGTAGATGTACCAGTGGCACTCGCGTGCACTCGATCTGCTCGAGCAGCCTTTGCCGGCTCGCTGCTTCACTTGGTTAACCCTTTCGCCTAGCGATGAGGCCTCCCGCGATGTGAGCGCATCATTCTTTGTCCCAGCGCAAGTCCGACCCCCGCAGGGGTGAGGGCTCGGTCAACGCCGCCACACGCTGTGGCCGTCATGAGGCACTGCATCTGAACATCGCCGACCACCCGCTCCGACTGGGTTCGACCGCAGACGACCGAGCCTCGGGCGATCGAATGTGCCTCGGTACCCGATGCGCGACCGAGATTGTGTTTCTGGAACCGAGGTTCGTAGACAACTGCAATACGACGGATTCAAGAGGTGCTGACCGCCCATAGAGGCCTTCATGCCAAAGGCATAGGGAGCGCTTGATCGGACCCATCCGCTGGTAGTTCCTGAACCCTTTGTGATTTCTGGAATGCTCGATAATTGAGAAGGACGTTCGGCTGCGTATGTCCATTCCCACCGATCCCGTTACACGTCTGTGCGTCAGGGAAGGAGTTGTCCGATAGCTTGTAGGTACGCGGCACTGTCGTGGCAAAGCCCGAACTGGGCGGTCTTCACCACCGCCATGAACGGCCAATCGCGTGATGTGAACGGCCGGGTCCATTATTGGCGCGGGACAGGTTGGTAGATAGCGGACGGGCGATCGTGTGCGCAGCCGGCCCGCATTCCTGATCGCAAACGGTTGGACTCCGATGAAAAAGGATGCGGCAATATGCCCCAACGGCTCAGTGAAACCGAGATATGTCTGTGATACTGTAGTTCAAAATCGTCTGTGGGACGTTTCATGGGTAATTTTGGACGGACACACCTCGCGCTGACGTTGGGAATCCTGGGATTTTGCGGGCAAACATGGCTGCCGGCGCAACCAGCGGCCAATCCGGTAAAAGTGGATGGAAAGGTCCTTCGCAACGCGGGGAGCGTGGTGAACGATGCCTTGCCCGGCTCCTGGCTGAGTTACGGACGCGATCAGGCGGAGACGCGCTACAGCACGTTGAAGCAGATCAACGATTCGAATGCGAAGCGCCTAGGGCTCGAGTGGACCTACGCAGTGGGCGCGGGCGGCGGAAACCAGGAAGGCACGCCGTTGATGTGGAACAACACGCTCTACGGCATCACGACATGGAGCGTCGTCTACGCACTGGACGCGCGCACCGGCAGAGAACTGTGGCGCTGGGACCCGGAAGTGAACCAGGCAGCCGTACGGCCGAGGATCTGCTGCGGCATTGTGAACCGCGGCATTGCGCTCTACAACGGCATGATCATCGCCGCGACCAATGACGGCCGGCTGCAGGCGCTGGGCGCGCTGACGGGCAAGCCGCTGTGGGAAGCGCGCGTGGCGTTCCCGCAGGATTTATACACGCTGACAATGGCGCCGCGCATCGCGGGCGGTAAGGTGATCATCGGCGCATCCGGCGGGGACAAGGCGACGCGTGGGTTCTTTGCGGCATTTGATGCTTCGACCGGTCGCCAGGCGTGGAAGTTTTACACCGTCCCCGGCAATCCCGAACTGCCACCGGAGAACGACGCGATGAAGGCCGCGCTCAAGACCTGGGGCGGCGACTTCTGGACGAAAGGGGGAGGCGGCGCGGTCTGGGACGGATTCGCATTTGATCCCGAGGCGAGCCTGGTCTACGTTGGCACTGGCAATGCCGAACCTTGGGTTCAAAAATTTCGGGGCGCACAGAACGTGGACAATCTGTATACCTGCTCGATCCTGGCCGTGGACCTCACATCGGGCCGGCTCAAATGGTATTTCCAGACAACGCCCAACGACAACTGGGACTACGACAGCGTGCAGCAGTTAATGCTCCTCGACCTGAATGTCAAAGGCAAGACGCGTAAGGTGATCACGCAGGCCTCGAAGAACGGCTTCTTCTGGGTCCTGGATCGCCTCACCGGCGAGTTCATCTCTGCAGCCGCCTATGTGAAGACCACGTGGGCCCTCGGGCTGGACGCCAAGGGCCGCCCCATGGTGAATCCCGCGGCCTACTACGATACGGACCCGATCACGCTGTTTCCGACCGGCGGCGGCGCGCACAACTGGTCGCCAATGTCCTACAGTCCCAATACGGGATACGTCTATATTCCCGTGTTCCTGCAGCCGTACACCTACGAGGCGCAGAAGGAGTTCCGCCCCGGCTCGACCGGCTATGCGCGCAGTGGCCGCGATCCTAAGCTGATCGACAGTCCCGCGATCGGGCCGCCCACGGCCGAAGGCATGCGGGGCGCGCTGCAGGCTTGGGATCCCGTGAATCAGAAGCTCGCGTGGCGCATCGATGGAGGCGGTGGCATCGGCGGCGGAGCCGTGGCGACGGCGGGCAACCTGGTATTCCAGGTGATCAACGACGGACGCTTCCGGGCTGTGACGGCCGATAAAGGAGAGATCCTGTACGAGATCCAGACGGGACGTACCGGTATGGCTCCCCCGATCACCTACGAGGCGGACGGCAAGCAGTATGTGACGTTCCAGGGCGGCCTCGGGCGACCGGCCGCGACGGTAGGGCCGAATGACGACAAGATTGAGAATCCGCCGATGATGTTTGTGTTCGCGTTGGACGGCAAGGCGGCACTGCCGAAGCCGGCTCCAGTACCGAAACGGCCGCAGCCGCCGGTCGCGCCGGACACCGAACCGCGCTAGGGCGCTGGAAACAAGGAGGGATGTGATCGAAACCTCGCCGGAGTATACTGGATCAGCCCTAACTATGTTCGTTTCAACGCGCAGGGGGTTTTTGAAGGCAGCGGCGGTAGGATTGGCGGCTCCGTGCGCCTTCACGCAAACGCCGCAGATCACCACGACCGAGTTGGCCCCCAACCTTTTCCTGCTGAGCGGGGCGGGCGCAAACGTTCTCGCGCGTACGGGAACCGGAACTGGCGACAATACTGTCGTCCTGGTGGACGGGGGACTCGCGCAAAACGCCGCCGCGTTGACGCAGGCCGTTATGGCGCTGCCCAATAGCGGTCCGGTGCGGACCTTGTTCAACACGCATTGGCATCCCGAGCAGACCGGCTCCAACCAGAGTCTCGGCATGGCGGGCGCCTCGATAATCGCCCACGAGAACACGCGACTTTGGTTGCAGCAAAACATCACGTGGCCGTATAACGGCCAGAAATTCAAAAAGTTTCCCAAGATCGCGCAACCCAACAAAACCTTTTACGACAAGGGCACTCTCGATAACGGAATCCGGTGCGGATACATCTCCGATGCCGCCCACACCGACGGCGATCTCTACGTCTACTTCCCGCAGCAGAACATCCTAGCGGTGGGCGACGCTGCTTACGGACAGGGCTGGCCCGTCATCGATTGGTGGACTGGAGGCTGGCTTGGCGGCATTGTCGGTGGACTGCAACGCATCCAGACGGTCGCCAACCGCGAAACGAAGATCGTTCCCGCGCAGGGTCCCGTGCTCAGCTTTGCCGACATCACCGCGCAGGTCGAAATATTCGGCACGATCTACGATCGCCTGGTTCAGATGCTAAACAAAGGGCGCGGGCCGTCGGAAGCGGTCGACGCCGGGCCTGCCAAGGAATACGAAGCCAGGATGGGTAACTCCGACGCATTCGTTCACCGTGCTTTCGAAAGCCTGTGGGCCTATCTTTCACCGGACGCTTGAGGACTCGTGACAACGATGCGACCTATTCAGAACTTGATCCCTCTGATCGCCGTTATTGTTGGCACCTTGAGCGGCCCGCCCGAGAGCCAGGCGCAGGATCCGGCGGACGCCCAGTTGGCCACTATCAAGCAATACTGCGTGGGCTGCCACAACGACAAGGCCAAGACCGGCGGCGTCACCTTCCAGGGCATTTCGGCCGCAAGCGTTGCCAAGGACCCCGAACTTTTCGAGAAAGCCGTGCGCAAGCTGCGCGGCCGCGTCATGCCGCCTCCGGGAGCGAAACAACCGGACGGCAAGGCGGTCGACTCGCTGGTCGCGTGGCTCGAAGGTTCGCTCGACAAGCTTCCCAACCAGGCGCACATCACCGATCAGGTCGTGCTGCACCGGTTGAATCGCAAGGAGTACGAGAACGCCGTTCGCGATCTGCTTTTGGTCGAGGTCAACGGCGCCGACCTGCTGCCGCCGGACGACACGGCGCAGGGCTTCGACAACATCGCGTCCGCCCTTCAGGTCTCGCCCTCCTTCATTGAGCAGTACGTCATTGCGGCCCGAAACGTCGCTCTCCTGGCGCTCGGCAAGCGCGATTCCCGCCCCCAGGGCTGGACATTCCGCGCCGGGTCCGGCAATCAGCTCACCCACGTTCCCGGATTGCCGCTCGGGACCCGGGGCGGCATCCTCGCGAAAGTGGATCTCCCTGCCGATGGCGAATACCGCATCAACATCCCCGACATGGCCACCCATATCTGGGGCAATGGCATGGAGTACGAGAATCCGCTGGTCGTTACGCTCGACAACAAAATCGTCTATCAAACAGTGATCGGAGGCGAGGAAGATTCCAAGCTTTACGATCAGGTGCAGAGCGGCGCGCTCGACCGGGTCAACGCCCGCCTGAAGAACATCAAGTTCCAGGCCACCGCCGGACCTCACAGGATCGGCGTTACCTTCCGACGCCAGAGTTTTGCCGAATCCGACGACCAGTTACAGATGTTTGCGCCTGGCGGTGGGCAGGATCGTTCCTACCGCGTGAGCTCCTTCCAGCTTCTCGGCCCCTTCGACGCAACGGGTCTCGATGCCACTCCCAGCCGCGATTACATCCTTACCTGCAACCCGGCAAAGGACCGGACCAGGACGCCAGAAGCCTGCGCGAAGGAAGTTTTCACGACGCTGGCCGAGCGCGCCTATCGCCGTCCGGTGACGAATGACGACATCACCGAACTCATGCGGTACTACGCCGATGGGGCGAAACAGGGCGGTTTCGGGTCCGGCATTCGAGCCGGGATCACCGGAATGTTGGCAAGCCCCTTCTTCCTCTATCGCGGCGAGCGCATCGCTGGCGGGTTAAAGCCGGGCGAGACATACGCGATCACGGATCTCGAACTCGCGTCGAAACTCTCGTTCTTCCTGTGGAACTCGATTCCCGACCAGGAGCTGCTCGATCTCGCCATCCATAACAAACTTAGCGATCCGGCGACGCTCGAGCGGCAGGTCCGGCGCATGCTGGCCGATCCGCGAGCCACGATCCTGGCGAGCAATTTCGTGTTTCAGTGGCTCGAAATGACGCGGCTAGACGCCGTCGTTCCCGACACCGAAGTCTTCCCATATGCCTCCGGTCGGATGGACCCGCGGCAGGATTTCCGCACCGAGCTGACGCTGTTTGCTGACAGCATCTTCCGGCAAGACCGCAGCGTCGTCGATTTGCTGAGCGCGCGCCATACGTACTTAAATGAGCGCGTTGCCCTACACTACGGCATTACCGACATCAAAGGCGATGAGTTCCGCCCCGTCGAACTGAAAGACTCGGCGCGCTGGGGCTTGCTGGGCAAGGGCGCCATCCTCATGGCGGCCGCCTATCCGAACCGCACGTCCCCTGTGCTGCGTGGATCGTTCATCCTCAAGTACTTGCAAGGTGTCCCGCCGGCTAACCCGCCCCCCAACGTTCCGACCCTGGACGACAAGGACATCGGCACCACTAAAGCGCTCACGGTCCGCCAGTTGATGGCCAAACACCGGGCGAGCCCGACTTGCTCGTCCTGCCACGCGGTCATGGACCCGCTCGGTTTCGCCCTCGAAAACTTCGACGCGACCGGAATGTGGAGGGACAACGACCGCTTCGCCGGGACGCAGATCGATTCCGCTGGTGAACTGCCCGACGGCACAAAGCTCAACGGGCCCGACGATCTCCGCAATGCGCTGCTGCGCCGGCCCGAACAATTCGTGCAGACGATGGTGGAAAACCTGTTGACGTATGCCATGGGCCGCACGCGCGAGTACTACGACATGCCCACCGTCCGCCGGATCGTGCATGCCACGGCACCAAAGAATTACAGATTTTCGACCATCGTTCAGGAGGTGGTCAAGACCGACCAGTTTCGGATGCGCCGCGCACCGCAGGCGGTGTTGAGTGCGAGCAGATAAGGAGACGACAGCATGTTCATATTCAAAAAACACCTTCCACGCCGTTCCGTCTTGAAGGGAGCCGGCGCAGCCGTCGCACTGCCGCTGCTGGAGGCTATGGCTCCCGCGGCAACCGCGTGGGCGGATACTGCCGCGGGGAAGGCGCCGAAGCGGTTTGCCTTTATCGGCTTCCCGCACGGGGCGATCATGGACCGCTGGTCGCCGAAGGAGACCGGCACGAACTACACTATGTCGCCGATCCTGCAGCCCCTCGAGCCGTTCCGCCAGCATCTAACCATCGTCTCCGGCTTGCGCAATAAGCCGGCGGAAACGCCTGAGCCCCACGCCTACATCGAGCAAGGCTGGCTGACTTGCGTGAAGCCCTGGGACTTCGGCAAGGCCGGTCCGGACTCCGGCGTCAGCTGTGACCAGATTGCCGCCCGCTACGTTGGCCAAGAGACACGTCTCCCGTCGCTTGAGCTCACCACCGCTCAGGGAAGCGCCAAGGTGGCGTGGCGCACCCCTACCCAGCCGTTGCCGCAGGAAAGCAACCCGCGCGCGGTCTTCCAGAAGCTCTTCGGACAGGGCGACACCGATCAGGAACGAGCCCAGATTCTGGCGGAAACCGGCAGCATCCTCGATCGCGTACAGGGGGAGGCGCAGCGGCTGCAGGCCACCCTCGGCATGCACGACCGCCGGGTCGTCAGCGACTATCTCGACTCCGTTCGCGAGATTGAGCGCCGCGTGCAAATGGCGGAGAAGCAGAGCAATACCGAGTTGACGATTCCGGATGCGCCGATCGGCACCCCGAACGACATCACAGACTACTTCAAGATGATGTTCGACCTGATGGCCCTTGCCTTTCAGGCCGATGTCACGCGCGTAATCACGTTCTCGATGGATCGCGAAACTAGCATGCGCACGTACACCAACCTGGGCATCGCCGAGGGATTCCATCCGCTGTCGCATCACGGCAACGACCCGCAGAAGATGGACAAGCTGGTACAGATTCAGAGATACCACACACAAGTCTTTGCCGCCTTCATCAAGAAACTCGAGGCGGCGAAGGAGGCCGGCGGCACCGTGCTCGATCATTCCACGATTCTGTTTGGCAGCGACATGAGCAACAGCGATCGCCACAACAACGATCCGCTACCGTCCGCGGTGCTGGGACATGCGAACGGAAAGATCAAAGGCGGCCAGCACCTGAAATATCCCCAGGATTCGCGGCACGGCGACCTGCTCGTTACGCTCCTCGAGCGCAATGATATCCCGGTTAAATCCATCGGCGATAGCACCGAAGGTCTTTCGGAGGTCTAGGCATGCGCCAAGCCGCGGCTGCAACTGTCGCGCTGCTGGCCGGCGCGTGGATGATGGCGGCCGCCCCCGCTGCGACTCGAAGCGCCGTCGATACGGCACTGCTGGAAGCGGTCGAATCCGGCGACCACGCCGCCGCCATGCGCCTGTTGAGCGCGAAGGGTGCAAACGTCAACTCCGTCGGCGCCGATGGCGCGACCCCGATCATGTATGCTGCGGCAAACAACGATCTGGAGCTGGTCCGTGCGTTGATCAAGGCCGGCGCGAACGTCAAACTGGCGAGCCAGTTTGGTACCTCAGCCCTCACCGAAGCCGCCATCATCGGCTCGGCGCCAGTCATTAGCGCGCTGCTCAAGGCCGGCGCCGATCCCAACTACAAAACGCCCGATGGTGAAACGCCGCTAATGGCTGCTGCGCGTAGCGGCAAGGTTGACGCGGCCGCGCAGCTTGTGGATGCCGGTGCCGACATCAATGCTAAGGAAACTTGGGGCGGACAATCCCCGCTCATGTGGGCTGCCGCGCAAGGCCAGGCCGACATGGTGAAGTTCCTTGCGTCACAGGGTGCGAACCTCAACGATCACGGCAAGATCCATCAGTGGGAGCGCAAGGTCATCCAGGAGCCCCGACCGAAGGACATGAACAAGGGTGGGTTTACCCCGCTGCACTATGCCGCGCGCGAAGGCTGCGCGGCCTGCGTACAGAACCTCCTGGCTGCCGGCGCCGACCCCGATTCCGAAGATCCAGACCGTGAGACACCGCTGCTGCTCGCGCTTGAGAACATGCATTTTGACACGGCTGCAGTGCTCGTTCAAGGCGGCGCCGATCTCGACAAGTGGGATCTGTTCGGTCGCTCGCCGGTCTACATGGCGGCTGACGTCAGCACGTTGCCGGTGAAGGGCAACGGTGCAATGTCCGTTCTGCCGAGCCCGGACAAGCTCACGGCTGTCGAGGTCGGGCGCCTGATGCTAGAACGCGGCGCGAATCCGAACATTCAGTTGAAGCGGCGTCCGCCGTATCGCGATGTTCCGCAGGATCGCGGCGGTGACACCATGCTCGCCCAGGGTGCCACACCGCTGTTGCGCGCGGCGCGCGCCGGCGATGCCAAATTCGTCGCACTCCTGCTGGAGCACCAGGCGCTGGTCGATTTGCCCAGCAAAGAGGGCATCACCCCGTTGATGGCAGCCGCAGGCGTCGATTACGGCCTGCGCGTCACGCGCGGCCGGAACCGCACGGACGAAGGTGTGCTCGCGACCATGGACCTGTTGATCAAATCCGGCGCCAATGTGAACGCCCGATCCCTCCTGGACCGCAGCCTCACCAGCCGTGGGGGCCGCAGTGGCACACCTGGTACTGCTCCCGGTGGTCCAGGCACTCCCGGACCTGGGGCTCGCGGTGGAGCGAGAGGCGGCGGCGCTTCCGTTGCAGCTCCTGGCGAGGCCGTGCAAGCTTTCGCTGCTCCCGCCGAAGACAGCGCCTCGGTGCGGATCGCCCAAACTTACCGTCGCGGGAGTCAAATGCCGAGCGCGAACGCTGTGCCGAACCAGACCGTTCTGCACGGTGCGGCCGAACATGGTTTCGATAAATTCATCGAATTCCTCGTCGCCCATGGCGCCGACCTGACCGCTAAAGACGCCAGCGGCCGCACGCCCCTTGACGCCGCCCGCGGCGCAGGCGGTCAACGGGGCGGTGCTGACGCTTTCCCGAAAACCGTGGCCCTGCTGGAATCCTTGATGAAGGCGCAGGGGCTCCCCATTCCTCCAGCGCCGGCCAGTAGGGAAAAGTAAAGCGAGCGACCAAGGGCCATTCAAACCGCGGAAGATCTCTGTAGCCGCTACCCCTAACGGGCGGCTATACCCCGGAGTGTTGGAAGGAGACTTAAAGCCGCTCCCGAGTCAAACTGCGCGATGATTTCCCGGAAAGCTCCTCTACGTCACTCTCCGGTCGACCGAGAAGCGGTCGAATCTAGGCTGGACCGTCCGTCCCGTGTTCGTGGTCCAAACCTTGTGCGGGCGTAGCCGCCGAGAGAAGCGCAGTTCCAGATCCACCGCTTCACGCGACCGCGACACGCACTGACTGTCTCGCGTTTGAAACCGTGTTCAGCGATTTTCACATTCGGCTGCCGGAAGGTTTCAGCATCCGGTGCCACCTTGACGGAGCACGGGTAGCCGATCTGGCCCGGGCGAGCGGCTCACCTGGTCTACGTTAGAGCGTCAATAAGTCTGGATGGAATCGGGTCCTGCGGGTTGGCTGTGCGGATCGGTCCGAGCACCGTACCGTAACGCGCGGCCTTGATTAGAACGTCACGCCACTCGATCGGATTACGCGCGTCTCCGCGTGGAGTGCTAACAAACGCCGATTCGCGTTTGCCCGATCGCTCCACAACCACACGGGCGGGCCACGCTTCCGGGTAGTGGGACTCCAATCGCGCATCCGTGCGGACATGAATCTTTGCGGCGAGCGATCTGAGTGCCTTGGTCTCAAATGGCGGTGAGCGATCGAAATCCATGAGACGCTCCGGTGTGAGAAGCGCCAGCGCTATCTGGTACTGAACCCCAGCTATGGATTGCATCCGGTTCCGCGGCCAGGACGGGTGATCGATAACTCTCGCCTGCGCGGAGGGGACACTCACCGTGATTGCCGTGATGCCTGTCGTGTTGCGACCGACCAACTCCCGGCAGGCCTCCACAGCGGCTAGCGCCTGCCTGGCGATCGGGTACGGCTTCAACCCGATCTCATCGAAGAAGAAACGCGTCCGCGCATCCTGAAGCAATCGGCGCCGGGAGATTCGGACTCCCGCGATGCGCCCGGCGTGGCGTTCGAGAAGCTGGACATCCCCGAGCGCAGCTGCCCTTGCTGCCCTGGCGGCTTGCACACCATGTTCGGCGGCGAAACCGAGGGCGACGCAGCGTGAGGAGTTCGGAGCGAGGGCCGGGGCCGCGATTCCCGTAGAAGCCGCCAATGCCGTGGCCAGCGCTCCGGCGGTTTGCGATCCATCCAGTTCCCACGCGCGGGATGCCACGGCTGCGGCACTCGCCGGCGCGGCGAACAGCGTCGGCCAGATCTTCCGCGCCAGGATTCGAGGACCGTCGATCGCGTAGCCCAGGCGGATCAGCGTTTCGTAGCCGGCCAGCACGGCCGTCACGAAATCTCCCCAGGTTCGAAAAAGTCCGGCGGAAGCCAGATGGAGCGCCGTTGGGACTACCACCGATCCGGGAGTGGTGCCGGCGGTCAGGTGAATGTCGTCAGCCTCGGTCAGGCGGGTGGACGCGCACCAGCCCGCCAAACGAGAAGCACACGCCCCGAATGTTTTGCCTTCGGCCAGCGCTCGCCCCTGGAGGATCATTGCCATCGTGTCCGCAATGTGGAGACGCAGACGTTCCATCCGCGCCGCTGCATGGGAGGCGAGCGCAGGATCCTGCACAAGAGCCGCGAGTGATTCGAGAGTGGAGGACACGGTTCAGCGCCGGAGGGTTTCGGTTCGGGCGGCATCGATCTCGAGTGTCTCCGGATCGAGGACGACACCGTAATCACGAGCCGCGCTTTCGAGTGTGACATAGCCATCGAGCACATCCTGCCGCACCAGCTTGGGATCGCGGCGGAAGGGATGGCCCCATCCTCCTCCGCCCGCGGTCGCGATCACGGCGGCGGTTCCCGCGGGAACCAGATGACGCACGACGTTCACCGGTTTAAATGTGTCTTCAACAGGCAGTTTCATTAAGGCTGCCGACGTCGCGCCCGGCATTCCACCTTCAATGCCCCATGGCGGATAGGCCTGCCGGCCCATGTCGCTTAACGACCAGTGCCCTTCGACCAGCCCTTCCACTTCGGTCTCCAGGCCGAGACCCCCGCGATACTGGCCGGGACCACCGGAATCGGCGCGCAGCTCGCGGCGGCGGACCAGGATCGGCCAGCGCAATTCCATTTTTTCGATTGGGGCGTTGCGAACGTCGCCCTGGCAGACAGAGACACTGGCGGATTCGCCATCGCCGGCGGGCCGGCCGCCCCATCCCCCTCCTTCGATACTCTGCGTGACGAAGGGCCGCTCGGTGCGCGGGTCGGTGCCAAAGAAGACCACGGGACCGCCGAGAACACCCATGTGAGCCGCCGGCAGTCGTCCTCGAAGCGCCGGTTCGAGCGCCAGGAAGATGGTATCCACCACGGTCGGCAGAGTCCGGCCCCAAGAGGCCATGGCGGCCGGATGCCGCGCCATCAGGTAATTGCCTTCCTGAATTTCAATCTTAAGCGCGCGAAAGGCGCCTTCATTGATCGGTTCGGCCGGAGTCGTCAGAGCTTTGTAGGCGATCAGCGGAGCCGCAAGGGTTCGCGCGTTGATCGGAGCGCGACGCTGCGGCGAACAATGGGTAAGGTCGATGGTCATATCGCTACCCCGGATGAGGACGCGGACCTTGATCTCGAGCGGCTGATTTCCGTCGAGCGGGCTGCCGGCGAACAACGACTGCGCTTCATAGACGCCGTCCTGCAACTCGGAGACGACGGCTCGGCAACCCGCTTCGGTTTGATCGAAGATGAGCTGGATGGCCCGCTCCAAGGTCTCTCGCCCGTAGCGTAACAAGATCTCTCCCAGCCGCCTTTCAGCGAGCCGGTTTGCCGCGATCTGTGATTTTAAGTCTCCCATCGAAGCATCCGGAAATCGAATGTTGTCACGAATCAGACGCCATACTTTTTCATCCAGCTGCCCCGCATCGTAGACCTTGATCTGATCGAGCTGTAGGCCTTCCATCCAAGGGTCGAGAGCGTTGGCCCCGCCAAAACCCGTACTGAGACCACCGACGTCGGTCCAGTGCGCGCGAGTGGCCGCGAATCCGAACAATCTGGCGCCTTCGAAGCAGGGCGTGTAGATCAAGATATTGTTCAGATGCTGTCCGGCCACGCGCTGATGGTTGGTAATGATCACATCGCCCGGATGGAAACCATCTTCGCCGTAGCGCTCCACCCCGTCCCGAATCACGTCGCCAAGGTTCGCGACGAAGTGTGACACACCGCCGACGTTCTGCGCCAGCAATCTCCCCGCGGTGTCGAGCAGGCCGCAGCAATAGTCGCGGACTTCGTAGATCATCATGTTATGCGAGGTTCGCTGCAACACGTAGGACATCTCGTTGGCGATTGCCGGAAGGGCATGGCGAATGACCTCCAATGTGACGATGTCCGGTTTCATGCGGGACCTCGGGCCTGACCAACCCGGATCAGCAGCTCGCCGGAAGCTGTGACTTCGGCGTGATCCTGGGGAAACAATACCGTCGTACTGGCGTATTCCTGGATGACCGCGGGTCCATCGACTCGTTCCCCTGAAGCGAGCGAATCCCTCCGGTACACCGGACAATCGACCGCAGCGGCATCGAAGATAACAGCGCGCGTTCCGATCCGTGCTTGGCCATTACACCGCGGCGGCGCGGGCAGCGCAGGAACGGTCGAAGGAGCAGTAGCGGCCAGGTGCGCATTCACTATCTCGAGCGCGAGACCGGCGTCATGATATCCGAATCGGCTTTGATGGAGCTCGTCAAATCGATGGCGAACGGTTGACCGGTAATCCTCCGCGTAACATTTTGGGTCGATCGAGATCGGCAAGGAGAAATCTTGACCGGTATAGCGAACCTCTAGAAAATGGCGCATACGGATGTCCGTGGTCCCGATCCGTTCTCGCGCTAGAACTTCCATTTCGTCGGCGATCCGTCCAAGCCCGATGAAGTCGGTCTGGTCCAGCGGCCGATAGTAAGTGCGCACAAAATCGTGGCGCGGTTCGGCCATCAGCATACCACTCGCGGAGAACTGCCCCGGAAAATTGGGGATCACCACAAGCGGGATGTGAAGAGATCGCGCCACCTCCGATGCGTGAAGAGGACCAGCGCCGCCGAATGCGACCATGACGAAATCGCGAGGATCATCGCCGCGTTCAATAGACACCTGGCGCACCGCCAAAGACATGCTCATCACCGCGATCTGAATAATGGCGCGGGCGGCCTCCGTTTCCGACAGCCCGAGGGGCCGGGCAATCGATCCGCTGATGGCCTTACGCGCCGCCTCGACATCGAGCGGCATTTCGCCACCGAGAAATTGATTCGGATCCAGACGCCCCAACACGAGGTTGGCGTCGGTGACTGTGGGTTCGGATCCGCCCTTGCCGTAACAGGCAGGTCCAGGATCGGCCCCGGCACTCACAGGACCCACCTTGAGCGATCCGGTAAAGTCCACTCTGGCGATGCTTCCGCCGCCGGAACCCACTTCCACCGTATCCACTACGGGAAGCATCATCGGTTGGCCGGAAGCGTAGCCGCCGATATGGTAGCCGTGCGACATTTGTGGCTCGCCATTGGGCGCGGGGCTGGCTTTGGCGGTGGTTCCTCCCATGTCGAAACCAATCACATTGGGGTATCCCAGCGCTGTTCCGGTTCGCGCGGCGGCGATGAATCCTCCCACCGGCCCCGATTCAAGCATCGCGACGGGCAAACGCTGCGCCACCGGCGAAGACATCACCCCGCCATTTGATTGCATGATCCAAAGCTTGCCTCCGAAACCCTCTTGCTCTAGCAGTCGCTCCAAACCTTTCAGATAGGCACTCACTTTGGGACCGATATAGGAATTCAGAACGGTTGTCGAGATCCGTTCGTATTCGCCGTACTCGCGGACGATTTCATGCGAGATGCTGCGATAGGCTTTAGGATCGGAGTTCAACAACCTGGCCATATGCGATTCGTGAATCGGGTTGTTCCACGAGTGGAGGAAACACACGGCTATGGCTTCGGCTCCGCTGGCCGACACCTTTTTCGCGACGCTCTCAGCCTGAACTGCGTTCAAAGGAGTATGAACCTCGCCGCTCGCGAGCAGCCGCTCCTCCACCTCGAAGGTCAGATGCCGCGGCACCAGCGGTTCCGGACGCTTGAACCAGATATCGTAGGCGTCGGGCCGATTTCCACGGCCGATCTTGTATACGTCGCGTGTACCTTTGGTAACGACCAGGGCTGTACGAGCGCCTTTCCGTTCCAGAACGGTGTTGATCGCAATCGTCGATCCGTGCACAAAGGCATCGATGGCAACGACACTCGCGCCGCCCTTCTTCAGGCAGTCGCGAACCCCGTGTTCCAAACCTGCAGGAGTGGTCGGGGCTTTGGCGCTCAGCAGCCTGCCACTGGCTGTGTCATAGCCCAGAAAATCGGTGAAGGTTCCCCCGATGTCAACCGCGACGATCAACATATTTCAGTCATCGACTCTCCACGAATCGAACCGCGCTTCCAGGGCGCTCAACCCCTGCGTGCAGAGAACGCCGAGAGCCACGATCACGACCAAAGAAGCGATCATATCGGTGGTTTTCAGCAACGCGCCGTAATACGAGATGCTGTAGCCGAGGCCGGCCGTAGCTCCGAAGAGCTCGCCCACTACAACGCCCATCAACGCCCGGCCGATGCCCAGGCGAAGGCCCGCAATAATCACCGGCACCGAGGCCGGCAAGACGACTTTCCACAACAGATCCCCTTCCGCGGCCCCTAAAGATCGCGCGGCGCGAATCAATCCGGGATTGACGTTCTGAATTCCGTTCAACGTGCTGGCGGCAATTTGCGGGACCGAAAGCAAGAAGGTCAACGCAATGACCGTGGGAACTCCGAGTCCGAACCAGAGCACGAAGATCGGATAAAACGCGATGAGCGGCGCGGAATAGAGAAACCACAGAAACGGGTCCAACGCATATTCCACAGTGCGAAATCGGCCGGCCAAAGCTCCTGCCAGAATTCCCACGACGACAGACAGCCCATAACCGATCGCAAATTCGCGGAAGCTCACCGCAAGATTGTGCCCTAGCTCGCCGGATCGGGCGGCGCGGCTCAGACTGGCAGCGACCGCGGAGGGCTGCGACACGAAGAATGGGTTGACCCAACCCAGTCGCACGACCGATTCCCATGCCAGCAGGATGACCGCGAATGACGCGATTCCGAGTACCACAGGCGACGATTTCATTTTCCAGCCGTCCAGAGTTTCTCTTCCAACGCCCGCACGGCCGAGGTGGCCAGCAAGCCGAATAGGGAAATCATCAACACGTCAAAGAGCAAGTAGTCGGTTCGGAATTCGGAACCATACCGCATGACCTCGTTTCCCAGGCCGGCTTGCGACTGGTACATCTCGCCGACGACAACGCCCAACACGGCGCGGCTCAGTCCTAATCGGATGCCGAGGATGGCGCTGGGAAGCGCTGCCGGAAGGACGACTTTAATGAATACGTCCCTTCCATGCGCGCAGAAGGATCGCGCCGCGACGATCCAGGAATGCTCGACTCCGCGCACACCTGCAATGGTGTTCACCAGGATTGGAATGACACCCCCGACGAAAGCGACTGCAATCTTCGATTGCATCCCGATTCCCAGCCAGACCACGATGATGGGCAGCAGCGCGAGATGAGGAGTGGCATAAATCGCCATGATGGGCGGGTCCAGCAGATAACGCAACACCGCGAATCTGCCCAGCATGAGGCCCAAAGGCACACCAATCACGATGGCGAGACCGAATCCGATTGCGAACTCGGAAAGGCTGATGGCAACATCGTTGAGAAAGCCCCGGGTTTTGACGATGCCCAAACCGGCGACAATAACGCGGCTAGGCTGGCTGGTAAAGGTCGCGTCCACTGCTCCGGCCCGTGGAGCCAGTTCCCAAACCACCAGAAACACGGCCACTGCCAGAGTAGATATGAGCGTGCGATCAGTCACCCTCATGAGAGGCGTTCTCGAATTCGCTGCCGATACTCGATGAACCGCTTGGAGTCCATGGTCTCGACGGTCCGCGGCCGCGACAGGTCCACGGAAATAATTTCCGTGATCCGCCCGGGATTGGTGGCCATGACGACGACTTGATCCGCGAGAAAAACCGCCTCGTCGATGCTATGAGTGACAAACAGGGCCGTTTTCTTGTTCTGCTCCCAGATGGCGATCAGCTCGCTTCCCATCTGGTCCCGCGTCTGCGCGTCAAGGGATCCGAATGGCTCATCCAACAACAGGATTTCCGGATCGACCGCCAACGCCCGGGCAATTCCGACCCGCTGACGCATCCCGCCGGAAAGCTGATGTGGGTGATACTGCTCGAATCCCTTGAGACCCACCAACTCGACATAGCGGCGGGCCCGCGCTGTGAGATCCTCCCCGGTTAACCCCCGCAGCCGCTGCAGCTCCAAACCGAATCGGACGTTTTCGATCACGGTCCGCCAGGGCATGAGCGCAAAATCTTGAAAAACCACTGCGCGATCCCGACCGGGACGCGAAACCGGTTTTCCGTTGACGCGGACGCATCCAG
>Ga0306920_100000855_pt1 | contig 36964 bp, 35 predicted proteins | sample flu12Cox44000170_FD_204666 | JGI IMG/M metagenome (GOLD analysis project Ga0306920, IMG submission 204666) | Lab enrichment of tropical soil microbial communities from Luquillo Experimental Forest, Puerto Rico - flux4day.12C.oxic.44.000.170 (v2)... | ecosystem: Environmental > Terrestrial >... | reverse complement strand
TGAACCGCATGCTCGAACTCGGGCGGCCGGAGTACGTTCGCCTCCCATAAATGTCGCTGCGGGGGGCTGACTGCGCCCGGCTGTTGATCCGTGCAACAAAGCGGGTTGCCGCCCTTGCCGTGCGTCACTGGCATGACCAGCCCAAAGCGGCCGTTGGTCGTGACCGTCGCCAGCGGCTTGTCGGTCGAACTGCATGTCTAGCCGCTGCCGGAGCCGTAGTAGGGCGCGATGAGCGCCGAGCCGAGCCGCCCGGTCATCCCTGGCATTGGCTCGTCAAGTGGGCGCGGACTGCCACCGCTCTGGCCTGACATGATGAAGGGCTCGACCAGAGCATGTGACAGGCCACCAGCGTGCAGCGTCTGCAGCGGCTCCTCGATGGCGCGACAGCGGCTTTGGTCGGCGCCCGCATGGGCGAGGTTGGCAATAAAGGGCTCGCACAGATATCCGACGCCGCGGCAGCCCGCAGTTGGCAGATCGATGTCGTGTGCACGGATGGCACCGTTGTCACCGTGCTGGTTGAGTAGGAACGGCTCCGCGAGGCCGATGTGGGTGCCGCTGGCACAGAGGGTAGTTAATGGCTCGTCCAGCCTCTGCGCATCCATGTGGTTGCGCAGGATCACCAGAAACGGCGCGGGCCAGCGGATTTTCACCGCGCCCGCGTAGATCCGGGCGATGGTCTTCCGGCTCAACGGCCGCTTGCGATTGAAGATCGACTTGCCTTCGATCGACCAATCGATGATCTCGCGTGCCGCGCGCCATTTGTGGCGGCCGTGGCCGAGCAGGTCAGCCTGGCCCGATCGGCTGTGGGTGGGGTCTGGCCAGTGGACCCGCTTGCGGTCGGAGCGCGCCATCAAAAAGAACCGCTCGCGCGTCGTCGCGTCGCCGAAATCGGCGGCATTGAGGACGCGCCAGTCGAGCTTGAACCCCGCGCCTTGCAGCGCCGCTGTCCAGGCCCGGAAATATTCGCCGCGTCGGCGTTTGATCGGCCTTCCGGTCCGCAAATCGAGTGGCCCCAATCGACGAATTCCGGTACGTTCTCGACGAGCAACCGCCTGATCCGCAATTCGGTGCACCAATGAACGATCGCCCACGGGTCCATACGGCCTTGATCGTTGACCGGGTTGCCGCCGCAGGCTCGCGAGTGATAGGAACATGTAGGGCTCGCCATCAACAGGTCGAGCTTTCCTTCGGGCACGACCTCGGCCGGCTTGACCGAGTTGACGTCCTGGCAATAGTGCCGCGCTTCGGGATGGTTCCGGCTGTGCGTCTCGATCGCGACGGTTCAGTGGTTCACGGCTCCAGATTCATCTGAAAGCCGAGGGACGCGAGCGCGCGCCGCGCCCCGGTGCTGGAACCGCCGGCGCCGCAGAACAGGTCGGCGACAAGGGCGATGCGAGTTTTTAGGGCTCCGGGTTCACACTGCATTTGTCGCCTCCGGCCAATCGATCCAGGAGCCGCAGGCCGGGCAGCACCATTGCGGCCCGATGCGTCCGATGATCGCCCTGCCGGGACCATCGAACGACTCCCACTCGTCTGCGCAGTGTGGACAGGTCAGGTGCTGGTCAGCGAGATCGGCTTTGACGTCCATCGGCCAGCGCACAAAATGGAGGGTCATCGGTCGACCCCCATTCCCGCGATCGATTTGAGGCGTTTGAGATCGTCCCCGTCGATCAGCACGCGGCCTTTGGCGCAGTCATTGCGTTCGAGAATTTCTGCGAGCTCGGCCAGGCGATCTCTTTCGGTGAATTCGCGAGGGATCTTGATCAGTTCATGACGGCCGTCATACATCAGGCTGGATCGTTCATATTGCGACTTGGTCGCAATGACCCATTCCTCTTCGCTGGCGATCTCGACCGCGGAAATGATGGTGGTCGGCCGCGAGCTTTCGTAGTCTTCCTGGGCGTCCTTCCAGTCATGTTCGCCATCGTCGAGCGCTTCACGGCATGCCGAGTCGAGATCCGGCGCCCTAACGACCAGATGCTGGTACACCGGCAGCAGATACTGCCGTTCTATGATGTAGCGAGGCATTGGGGTTGCTCCTGTAGCGATTGGGGTTGCGTTCTCATTCCGGCGTGGCTGCGGCGCCGCGAGCCGGAGTCGACAGGTGGTCGAGGGCCTGCTCCCTGGACTGGTTCCGGGGCAGGCTTTGGCGCGGACCCAGGGGCAATCACCTCGAGTGCCTCGATCAGCGCGGTGATTGCCGATTTCGGAAGCACGATCCGGCACGCCTCGCTGTTCACGTCGCGGGTCGTGATCGGCTCGAGGAACAATTCCTCGCCGAGGTCGACCAAGTTGATGCCGGTCGTCCCGAGGTAGCCGTTGCGGCCTTTGCTGTCGAATTTCGTCCGATCGAAACGGATACGTTCGCTCACTGATTGCTCTACTGGAGGAATGTTGCAGTGCTACGGGCCGGCCCGCGTTAGGGCGCGCCCAAAGGCGGACCTTGCGGCTGCCGGCCGGCCGCGGTTCACCGCCTGCTGTATTGCTTCTCTGCTGCGGCCGGCCCGGTCACAAGCGTCCGCGGTTAGAATGGGAAAGGGTCAGCGAGGGGCTGAGTGGCCTCTTGCTGTTCCGATAGTCGAGCGAGGTAATTGTCGATCTCCTCGCCGGACAGCGACCAGTTGGCGCCGAGTATCTGCGCAATGCATGCCCACTTGAAAGCCTGATACAGGTTCAGCGCAGCGTGATCGTCGCCGAGGTGTTCTGCCAGAATGGCGAGTGCCAGCTGCGCCGGGCCGCTTCCGCCATACCCCCCATTCGAACCCGGTAGGGCCGTGATCGCGGAGCGCCCGTTGCGGGTTGAGGGTTTTGCGTTCGCCGTTTCCGTCGATGACCCAGACAACACATCCTTGCGGACCCCGGCGGCCGGCGTACACCTTTCTGCTGCGCGCGCGGCGTTCGGCAGGTTTGGTCAGCGCGTTCATTGTTTTCCCTTTCATGGGTTCGAAAACCCCGCCCGCAGGCCGCTTCGCGACGACGGGGCAAGGGCGCCGCGCCCCGGGACTGCGCTTGTTACGGATGGTTGCCTTTAAGTCCGGGGGCGTGGCGGGAGCGCTCGCGCGACGCATCCTTGCGGCGGCGAAAGCGCAAGCGGCAGCGCTTCAGTTCACCTCTTCCATTCTGGTACCGCTATGTACTGGCCATTTACCGGCTTGGCGGTGTTGCCTGCGTCTGTTCGCCTCAGTGTTTGGGGAACGGCCAGTTGCTCTCTCGAGGAACCAGGCTACAGCGTGGCCTTATTGAGTAATTAGCGACCTTGCCGCAGTGAGCTGAGCGCCTCGTTCGTGAATTGACTTACTGTCAGCCCCCCAGTACCGCTCGCTTCGTCAATCAGGTCGCGGCAGTTGCTGTCCCGTTTTTCATTAGCTGCATTTTGACCACCCGCAGTGCACGCAGGTGGCGCATCCGGCTTCTTTGACCAGTCCGGGCTGGCAGCATTTCGGGCAGAGCGGCCCGAGCAGCGATTTGGGGGAAATAGCTGCATTGCCGACATGAGGCGGTGCGACCGGCGGGTCGGCTATTGGCAGGAACCCGGTGTCGATCATGTGGCGCTCGATGATCTCGCCGATCGCGGCCACACGCGACGGCACATAGCGGCGATCGGCCCATTGGCCGCCACGCGGATCGAATACCTGCTGCAGCTCGTCGGCGACAAAGGACACATCCCCGCCGCGCCGGAAGACGGCGCTGATCATGCGGGTGAGTGCCACGACCCACGCATAATGCTCGAGGTTCTTCGAGTTGATGAAGATCTCGAACGGGCGCCGTATTCCGTCGGTCTCGACATCGTTGATGGTGACATAGAATGCGTGCTCGCTGTCCGGCCAGCGCAGCTTGTAGGTGGCGCCGGTGAGCTTCTCCGAACGGACGAGCAGGCCCACCGGCGATTGGACGGTTGTTGGGGGCGCTGCCGTGGCCTCGACCCTGTTGGCTTCGAGCTCTCGGTGAAGCGAAGCTTCGCCAGTCGCGTCCGACGTTCGCGGAGCGACCGCCGAGAGCACCGCCCCCGTGACTGGGTTGGGCCGGTAGGTCGCACAGCCCTTGCAGCCGCTCCTGTAGGCTTCCCAATAGACATGCTGGAATGCCTCGAATGGCATGTCTTCGGGCAGGTTGACCGTCTTGGAGATGGCGCTATCGACGTGGCGCTGCACGGCCGCCTGCATGCGGATGTGTTCGGCGGGTGTGAGGTCCTGCGCGGTGACGAAGGGTTCGGGCAGCGGCGTATTAGGGCCGAACTGGCCGTGGAAGCGCCGCACCGCGTAGTCGCACACTTCTTCCTGAAGCGTGGAACCGTCCCGCAGCAGGAGCTTGCGCGTGTAGCTAATGCCGATATCGGCATTAGCTACATAATGCCGTTATGCCGCGTGGCTGGGAGTTCCGATTGAAACGCGCTCCTTCGGCCATGCGGCATTCGGCATAATCAGACACACCCGTTTGCCATCAAGCAGAACGGTAAGCTGAACTTCTTCCTCTTTGACAAAGAGGAGCAGCAGCATGTCGAACCCACACGACGAACAAATCTCGAATGCCCTATTCGATTCGGCCGTCGCCAAATTTCTTGCCGAACTGGAATGCCAGGGTTATAGCCGGCTAACAATCCTTGTTTATCGCCGTTCGATCCGCGCGCTCCGTCGGGTCATGGAAGACCATGGGGTAGCGCCAGACCAACTGACATCGGATATCGCCGCCAATCTGGTCCAGAGCGCCAAGTCTAGCGGCGACCCTCAGCAACACGTCATTTTCATTGTCAGGCGCTTCGTAGCCTGGCTCGTAAGCGAGGGCATCTCTCCGCTTCCAGCAGAACCAACGGTGACCGAGCAGGCCCGCGAGACATTGTGCCGTGATTACCAGGGTTACCTCCGGCACCAACGAGGGGTGAGTGAGAGAAGCATTAGCGATTACTGGCGCGGTGCAGATCGGTTTCTCACATTCCGTTTCGGTACTGACGAAGTCGACTTCAGGAGCATCACATCGGCCGACATCATCACCTTCGCCCAGTTGCCGCCTGCCAGAAAGATTATACATCGTGACACAAGGCAGCAGCGACACTTGCGCAACTTCTTCCAATACTTGTTCAGGAAAGGCCTCACATCAACCAATCTGGCTCTCTGCGTCCCGAAGATGGCGCGGCGCCACGACGCACGGCTGCCCCGCTTTCTGGATGCTGAACAGGTAGAAGCCGTGCTGGCGGCGGTGCGAGACAATCCGCGTCTCGGGCGCCGCAACTATGCCATGGTCCTCCTGCTCGCGCGCCTTGGTTTGCGCGCGCCGGAGGTGATCGCCATCCAGCTCGATGATATCGACTGGCGGGCCGGTGAGTTGATCGTACGCGGCAAGGGGCAGCGGCATGACCGAGTGCCGATACCGCCTGACGTTGGCGAGGCTCTGACAGACTATATCCGGCATGACCGGATCTCGGCCTCGCGCGCGCTGTTCGTCACGGACAACGCTCCGCATGGCCCCTTCGTCAATGGCCAGGAGATCAACACCATCCTGAAGGCAGCGTTCACCCGGTGTGGGGTGAAGCCGCCACGCCCCTATGTCGGATCGCATGTCCTACGCCACAGCTTGGCAACTAATCTGGTGCGCCAGGGTGCATCTCTGGAGGAGGTCAGCGACATGCTGCGCCACCGGTGCCGCGTGTCGACCTTGATCTATGCCAAACTCGATATTGCAGGTCTGCGGTCGATCGCTCAGCCCTGGCCAGGTGCGGGAGGCGGGAAATGAGTCACCTGTCGCAAGAGCTCGACCGGTATCTAACGGTCCGGCGAGGTCTGGGTTACGATCTTGGCTCTGACGAATCGGTACTGCGTGCCTTCATCACCTTTGCCGAACGCAATGGCGCCGAGCACATTAGCACCGCCCTATTCTTGCAATGGCAGGCAGCCCCCGGCCATGCGAGTCTCCAGACCTGGGCACAGCGGCTTGGTAAAGTGCGACAGTTCGCGCAGTGGCTGGGCGGTCTCGATCCCGCTCATGAGATACCACCAAAAGGACTTATTCCGGGACGTCCTCGACGCCCCCGCCCTTACATTTACAGTCGGATGGAGATCGAGAAAATCGTGACGGCCGCGTCAGATTTGTCGTCGGTTCAAGGTCTGCGCGGGCTGACTTTTTCGACACTCTTCGGACTCATCGCGATGACTGGGCTCCGCATCGGTGAGGCTCTGACACTCGACCGCGATGACGTCGACCTCGATCAGGGCGTTCTAACGATCCGGCGCGGTAAACTGGGCAAGGCGCGGCTCGTGCCCATTCACGCCAGCGTCGCCGCGCACTTGCATACCTACGCCGGAGAAAGGGATCGGCTGCTGGGTTATCCACCACGGTCGTTCTTTGCGACGGACCGCAGGAACCGACCCCGCAAAGCCACCGCCCGCTACAACTTCGCACAGATCTGCCAGCGTATCGGTCTACGCAAGACGCAGCAGCATAGACGCCATGGCTGTGGGCCGCGCATCCATGACCTTCGGCATAGCTTCGCAGCGCGCACTATGATCGGCTGGTATCGTGCTGGAGCGGACCCCACACGCGAGATGCTCAAACTAGCGACCTATCTCGGTCACACGACACCGGAGAGCACTTACTGGTACATCGAAGCGGTGCCGGAGCTGCTTGAACTAGCCGCCCGACGGGCGGCCGACTCCTCGGACGAGGAAACCGCACAATGACCGCCTCAACCCTCCCGGCCCTGCTGCAGCGTTTCTTCACCGACCGACTATTGACACAAATGGAAGCTAGCGCAAACACGATCGCCAGCTATCGTGATACGTTCCGTCTGCTACTCCGCTTTGTCAGCGAAAAGCGGGGCAAGGCGCCCACAACGCTCAGGATAGAAGATCTTGACGCTGACATGATCGCAGGATTCCTTGCTCATGTGGAAGCGGCCCGAAAGAACAGCGCGCGTAGCCGGAACACGCGGTTCGCCGCAATCCGGTCGTTCTTTCGGTACGTTGCGATGAGCGAACCCGCTCACATGCTTCACTGCCAGCAGATTCTGGCCATGCCCGCCAAACGGTACGTCAAAAGGACGGTGACGTTCCTCGACGGGACCGAGATTGCTGCGTTGCTTGCTGCGCCAGACCAAACGACCCGGATGGGGCGACGGGATCACGTGATTTTGACAGTGGCGCTTCAAACTGGCCTGCGGGCGTCCGAGCTGATCAACCTGCGGTGCGGGGATGTCGTATTGGGAACCGGCGCGCATATCCGGTGCGACGGCAAAGGCCGTAGGGAGCGCGGCACGCCTCTTCGCCACGATACTGTCAAATCGTTGGAACGATGGATTCAAGAACGGCGGGGAAGCATCGGCGATCCGCTGTTCCCCACGACACGGGGTGGTAGGCTAAGTCGCGATGCGCTCGAACACTTGGTGCGCAAGCACGTCAGGACCGCCGCGGCGTCCTGCCCTTCGCTGATAAGCAAGCGAGTCAGCCCGCACATCCTGCGCCATAGCACCGCGATGGAGTTGTTGCGTCACGGCTTTGATGCGACAGTAATCGCCCTTTGGCTGGGCCATGAGTCCGTCCAAAGCACGCAGATGTATATCCATGCCGACTTGCGCCTAAAGGACGGGCCCTGGCACGAGTGGCGTCGCCAAAGTCGGGTCCGGGCCGATATCGCCCGGACGACAAGCTACTCGCGTTCCTGGAAGCGCTCTGATTATGCCGAATGCCGCATGGCCGAAGGAGCACGTTTCAATCGGAACTCCCAGCACGCGGCATAATCCGTGACGCGGCATTATGTAGCTCAGCGCAAATACCGGCTCGATGCCGCTGGAGACATTGTCGGCAAACAGGGAGATCGTGCCGGTCGGAGCGATCGAGGTCAGGAGCGCATTGCGGATCCCGCCGGCTGTGATCCGCTCCCGGATATCATGCGGCAGCGCGCTGACGGTCTCGCCGGCAAGATAGGCCTCCCTGTCGAACAGCGGGAAGGCTCCCTTCTCGACCGCAAGATCGCAAGAGGCGCGGTAGGCGGTATGGCTGATCCGCTCTGCCCATCGCTCGGCCTGGGCGGCCGCTTCCGGCGAGCCGTAGCGCAGGCCGGTCATGATCAGCGCATCGGCCAAGCCCGTCATCCCAAGGCCGATGCGGCGTTTCGCGAACGCTTCCTGCCGTTGCGCCTCCAACGGGAAGCGGGAGACGTCAATCGTGTTGTCCATCATGCGCACGGCGATGCCCACGAGATTCGCTCAGAACCGCCGCAGCAACTCGGCGGCATTGAGCCTGCCGACCTGTCTGCGCACCGGGACTGGCGTTGTGCCCAGCTGGTGCAGCCACCCGGACACCCGGTGCGGGTCTGGAATGTCGTCGATGAACAAAGACGGGGTCGCGGGCCCGCGGCGGTAATCGCAATAGGAGATCGTGATGCGGCGCATGCCGCGGGTGATCGCGACATAGGCGAGCCGGCGCTCCTCGGCCGGATCGCCGTAGTCCGGCGGGAACACGCCCGCTTCCCAGGCCGGCAGGAAGACGTGCGGAAACTCCAGACCCTTGGCCTTGTGCAGCGTCATCAGCTGCACGCGGCCGGTCTTTTCTTGGTCGGGACCGCCGGTGGAGAGGGCGGCATGGTCGAGAAGCTCGCGCGCCGTGTGGAAGCCGCCAGCGAGTTGCACGAGCTCCTGCAGGTTCTCGAGCCGCCCTTCCGTCGTCTCGGCGCGGCTTTCGCGCAGCATGCTGCAATAGCCGGTGGCGTCGAGCAGCAGTGACAGCTGGTCGGCGAGCGTCGCGTAGCGATCCCGGCCGGCACGGCGGATAGCATCGACAAAAGCCAGCCCCGCAGCGCGCGCTTTGGGCGGCAGCGGCGCGGTCTCCAATGCCACGAGCAGCGGAACCCGCCGCCAGGCCGCTTCGACCTCGACGATGTCCATTGCTTTGGCGCCGAAGCCGCGCGCCGGCATATTGATCACTCGCCGAAACGCTTCGTCAGCCTGCGCATCGTCCGGCGTCGTTGCCAGTCTCAGCAAAGCGAGAGCATCCTTGATTTCGGCTCGCTGGTAGAAGCCGACATCGCCGATCAGCGCGTAGGGGATACGCGCCCGCATCAGCGCCTCCTCGAAGCTGCGGGAGAGCGCATTGCTGCGGTAGAGGATCGCGATGTCGTCCCTTGCGAGGCCTTCGGCGTGGCGGCGGGTGATTTCGGAGACGATGCCGGAGGCCTCGGCTTCCGCGTTGCGGAAGCGGACGATCTCGACCGGATCGCCGCCCGGTTTGCGCGTGAACAGCGTCTTGCCGAGACGCGCGGGATCCTGGGCGATGACGGTGTTGGCGGCGCCTAGGATATGACCGGTGGACCGGAAGTTCTCCTCGAGGCGATACAACGCGGCACTGGGAAAATCGCGCGTGAACCGGCGGATATAACCGACATCGGCGCCGCGCCAGCCATAGACGCTCTGGTCGTCGTCGCCGACCACGAAGATTTGGCCGTGTGCGGCGGCGAGCAGCCTCAGCCAGGTGAACTGCGCAAAGTTGACGTCCTGAAACTCGTCGGCGAGCACGCAATCGAACCGCGACGCCCAGCGCGTGCGGTAGCTCTCACTGCGCTGCATCGCCCGCGCCGGCCACAACAGCAGATCCCCGAAATCGGCGGCATTGGCGTCCCGCAACCGGCGTTGGTAATCGACGTAGACCCGAGCCGCGGCGCGCAGGCCGTATGCATCGACCGGCAGGGCGTTGCGATTGGCTTCGACGATCATCGCTTCGACTTGAGCCGGGGCCTCGTCGGGTGTGATCAGGTTGTCCTTGAACCTGGACAGCCGGCTGCACATCAGTTTCAGCGGATCGCGGCCAACCGCCGTGCCGCCGTCTCCGCTGGCCAGGTTCAGCGCCTTTAGCGTGCGCCTGACGATCCGGCGGCTGTCATCGGCATCGAGAATGTCGAAGCCGGGCCGCAGGCCGGCGACCTCGGGTTCGATACGAAGCTGGCGGACGGCAAGGCCGTGGAAAGTCCCGAGCCAGGATGGCGCCGGTCCGCCGTCGAGCGCCGTCCGGATCCGGCAGCACATTTCGATGGCCGCCTTGTTGGTGAAAGTGACGGCGAGAACCCGGCCAGCGGCAATACCGCCCCACGTTATGCGGTGCAGAGCCGCGGCGGTCAGCGTCTTCGTTTTGCCGGTGCCGGCGCCGGCGAGCACCAAGACGGGGCCGTATTGCGCGGCGGCTCTTGCCTGTCCCGCGGTCAGACCGCCCATCACGGGCTGCTCGAGCGGCTCAGCGGGGGCGTGCATGTCGGCACCTCTCGGCAGCTCGGCCCTGACTGGAGGGCGTCTGCAATTCGTTCATGCGGGTCAGGAAGGAGATGCGCCGCCAGATTGGGCGGCCATGGTTCCAAGGGCGCATCCCCTCGGATGCCGGCAGTGGATCATCCACGAGCGGCTCGAGCGTGATGCCGAGACTTTCTCGCATCGCCTCCTGGCTCCACCCGGCGACATGGAAGGCTTCGCTGGCGGCGGCGAGCCGGTCGGCATGCTTGTGCAAGGCGTAGCTCGCCGGTGTCCAGGCAGGCAACCGGTAGCGCTCCGCCACGGCCGACTGCAGCCGCCGTACCAATGCATCAAAGCCCGGTCCAAGATGCGGCTTGAACGGGGTGATCGGATCCCAGCCGCCCAGCAGCGCCTCCTCGGCGTCGTGCAGCAGCTCGCGCGGGGCTTCCGGCGGCGTCAGGTGAAGACCATGCGATGCCTGGCGGATCGCCAGCACCGTCAAGCTGTGCTGCGCAACGGACAATGGCAGATCCCAGGCCGAATACCCGGCCCAGCGATAGGTACGCGACAGACCGACCGAGAGATCGTGGTCGGTCCATGCCTCAGGGTCGGGATTGAGAAGATCCAGGCGGCGCCCGGAGGGCAGCAGCACCCAGGCGCGGTTCGTAATCATCTCGGCCTCCGTTGCACGAGGACGTCATTCCAGTCGTTACCCAGCGGCGGTGCCAGCCGTTCAAAGGCGATGCCGGCTGCGGCGGCGAGCTCAGCGTGGCGCGCGGCGTAGCGCTCGCCGGCATGGTTGGCGTCGGTGGCGCCGGCGAGCAACGCATCCGGGCATTGTGCCATCTGACCGAGCAGGCGCTCGATCGCCTGGACCGTGCCGGGTCCCATGCCGCCGCCGGTCGCGGCATAGAGCGTGTCTGCGCGTATGCCCTCGATCGCTGCTACGCTCAGCGTGTCGATCGGCGCCTCGGTGATCACCAGGCGGCTGCACCGTGGGCCGGCACCGGATAGTCGGAACAGAGTTTTCGTTCCGCCCCTGAGCGAACCTTTGAAACCGGGCCCGCGGATCTCGACATGCGTCACGGCATTTGCGTCGCCGCGATGTGCGAACCAGGCGCTGCCATAGGGCCCTTCGCGGAGGATGTCCTCTTCATCAGCGGTTTCGAGGACTCGGGAGGGAAGCTTTCGGGTTCCGGCGAGATAGGCCCAGACGGCTGACCGACGCCGCAGTCGAGGCCGCGCCATCCAGCGTGCCGCAATCGGTGCGCTGGGGTGATTTTTCGTGCGGCTGCTCGGGGCCGGCGGGAAGGTGGGCACGACGCCAACGAACCGTCTCAGCTCGCGGCGCACCTGACCGAAGTTGAGGTTGGGATCGAGGTATTGCACGAGGTCGAAAATGTCGCCCTTGGCCGTGCTCTGCGGGTCCCACCAGCCGCGGCCATCATGATTGACGATCAGTACCTCGCCTTCCTCGCGGCGATATTTGAGGGCACGACGCGTGCTTTCCCTCCGGTCGAGACGCCACGACGGCGACCACCCTTCGAGCAGCGCAGCGCAGTTCACCCCTCTGCGGAACTGCTCCAGCTCCACATCCTCGGCTTGCATGTGATGGCTCTCCTGACCGGGCGATCGCACGGATGGCGGGTTCGCCATTCGCTTCACTTCGCCCTCCAGGAACCGGGCGACCGCGAAGCTGGCGGCGGGGCAAGGGCGCCATAGGCGGCCGCTCCAGCGGCTTCCCTTGCGGCGCCGGCGGCTCACGCGGTAGCGGCACTCCCCTGCCCTTCCCCTCGCCATCGCCCTGTTGTCCCTGCTTTTTCTGCGAACGGTCCGAGCAGAGTTCCACGAAGGAGGCTTCAGGGTGGGGGCGGGAGAAAATGTCTCTCGGGAAACGGCTGCCGCGGGCCCTGCCCGTTGATCCGGTCAATGGCGAGCTTTTTGGAGCTGCTCGCCGGGTCCGGGTTGCGCCGTCTTTCAGAGGCTAGGATGCCCTGGATTTGGATCGACGGTTCCCAAGCGTGTCAGAGGCGTAGCAGTTCTCGAATTTCTGCCGAAAGGAATGATTCGACGGGTGCAATTGGTCTGCGGTCGCGTCCTCGTGTGTTTTGATAGACCGGGTCGGCGCGGACATCGCTTGATACCGAGTTTGCCGGCAAACTCTCGCCGGCGGCAGTTCAGAGCCTTCAGATGATTGCCCTTGCACCAGCTGACAAAGCTTTGTTGTTGCCTTGCTTGTGCGGTACATATAGAGAACATTAGCCGCGTGCTTGCCTACCTACCGACTGAGCCCATGTTCTTCACGTTTCCCGATGACGCTCGATGGAATGCCGGGCGGCAGGCTGTGGAGTTCGGCGTTGAAATCGGCGAATCGGCTGATGAGCCCTGTCTCGAGCTCGATTGCGCCGAGCATGTTGCCCTGCCGCCAGAAATTGTCGGCCGGATTGTTGCCGGTGGCGATTTTCGCCACCGCGCGGTGGATGACGGGGCCGGATGGCCCAACGAGCACAAGCGCGCGAACCGACCACAGGCGCGGCCCGAAAAGCCCGGCGAGCCGGGCATCGCCGTCGAGGCGGAGCTGGATCACATACCCCGCGCCGCCGTCGAGGTCGGCGGCTAGGTTCTCGACGGTTTTGCGTTCGCTGCCGAGCAGCAGGACTTCATCCGTCGAAGAATCGTTGCGGTCGGCGCTCACGATGGAGAGTGCTGTATTTCCCGGCGATAAGGCAAAGACGGGGTAAATCTCCGGGTCTCGCAGGAAGCGGACGATTTCACGACGACCCACGAGGCCGCACGCTTCTCCGGCTCGCCGTTGCGTCTGCGTGACGGCGAGCAAAGGGGGCACGGGCAGCCGTGCGCCCGCTATCAGAGTTTGGAAGAGCAGCTTGTCGGCCGCTACGGCACCTCGTTGCATAGATCAGCCGGGTGGACGCAGTGATCGCGGGCCCTCTCGGTGTTATGCGATGCGGACGTAGCTGGGGCGTCCCAGCTCCAGCATGCGGTTCAGGATGTCGACAGCAATTGCCACTTCGGTTGCTTGACGCTTGTCGGTTTGCGAGCGCAGCGTGTGACCGATTACCCGTTTCCAGCGGCCGATATCGGCTTCCACCAAGGCACGCCAGTTGTACCCCGAGGGTTTCTGCCAAGCCATGCGGCCATGTTTGGCAATCACGTGCAGATGCCGGTCACGCGGTGTGGGCGCCGTCTCGGCCGTCTGGCTCGGCATCGCATTCGACCGCGGTGGCACGATGACCGCGGCATCAGCATGGCCGGCGGCGACCTCGCCGTAGACGCCGTCCTGGTCGTATGCGCCGTCGCCGGTGAACAAAGCGATGGCATCATCAATCTGGTCGAGCAAGGGACCGACCTGCGAGCCGTCATCGAGATCATTGGTTGTCAGCGCCGCCGCGACGATTCGGCCCGTGTCGGCATCGACACCGATGTGCAGTTTGCGCCACGACCGGCGCCGGCTCGTGCCGTGTCTTTCGACCAACCACTCGCCAGCACCGCACAGCTTCAACCCCGTCCTGTCCACCAGAAGATGCACGGGTCCGGCGCTGGACGACGGTCGCGCCACGGCCAGTGTCTCGGCCCGCCGGCTCAGCGTGGAATGGTCAGGGATAGCGAGATCGAGGCCAAGCAGATGGATGACGGAGCCGATCAGCCCCGGCGCAAAGCCAGGCGGAACACCGCCCGCAAGGTCAGCGCGGTTGCGATCGCTAGGGCCGAATAGAGCGGTTGGCCGCCCCGTGTCGTCCGCGGCTCGGCCCGCCAGGCCGCGATCGCCTCTTCGCTGAACCAGACCGTCAGGCTGCCACGCTGCCGTAAGGCAGCATCATATTTAGACCAGTTGGTTACCCGATCCTGCTGCTTGGGGATGTGATGAGGCGATCGGCATTGGCCTTGAATGGCACAGCGGACATCCCAGGGGGTTATGGATGGAGGTAGCGTCCTCCCATCTGGGACTGCTCAGCCCGCTTTGCCGCTCGCGGAGGCTTCGGGGCGGCGCACCCCTGACCAGCGAGCGCCAAATCCCGCTCTCGCAAAGGAGGACTGTCCTCTACGCTACCCGGCCCAAGTCTCCAGCCCAGATGATCCGTGCAACAAGGTCCGGCGCTGCCCAAAACCTCGTAAGTCGCGGAAAAGCTCGTTCTGTTGGATACATTGACGTTGGAAGACTGGGGTTACTGCAATGGCTGGTTAGAATCAATCAGGCCTCTTTGACGACGTTCGCACTCCACTGCGCCCGAATCGGCTGATCGGGGCGGCCCGACCAGTTGTGCCGCTAACATTCCCAGGAACCCCAGACACAACAAACCCCTAGACGGCTATTCGTCCACCGGCAGGAGCGCGGCAACGAAGCTGTGCGGTTGCGCCACTCGCCGATCGTTTCCCACTCATCGCGCCGTTTTTTGAACCGATGCGGGATTGCGCGCGGCGGGCACCAGGCCCTGGCACGCACCCCCGCGGCATTGCCCGTCAACCTTCAGCACCGGACATCGCGGCACTCCTCTGGCCTTAGTTGAACATGCTCGTGGCCGTCGCCGAGTTTCGGTTCAGGCAGTCGCGTGTGCCGCGGGCGATGTCGCATACAGCTTGCTGTCGCGCTCCTGGATCCGTCCGGCACGGATATGGCGCTGCACTGCGATGCCGATATGGTTCGGTCGATCGTTGGGGCACGCCAGGTAAAGTTCCTGTCGGGTCTTGCCGGTAGCCAAAGCCAGGACGCGCTCGCCGAGGCTCGGTGCGTTGGGTTCGCGTCCCGCTGACTTCCTCGTGGCTGCTTTTGGCGGCCGCCCGCGGCCTCGGTCGGCAGTAGGGGCCTTTGCTTCTGCGGCGGCAGCCGATGTGGGTCTCCTAGCGGGCGGCGTCTTGCTGACGCGCATCAGTACACGCTCGGCCGTCTCGAGATCGGTTAACTGAGAGGCGACTGTTGCGCGGTCGGTATCGAGGCGTGCGAGCCGCTCGCTGACCTTGGTCTTCTCCGCGCTGATCTGGTCCGATATCGTCGGTGTTGTGGTCGGCATGGTGGCCTTCAGTGGTTTCAGGTCAATCGGGATGATCGATCTTGCTTGCGTCTAACACCGCAATGCGGGATCTTCAACAGTATAATGCGCCGATTGACTTCGTTGACGGCCGTTGCGATTTACGGCTCCGCCCCTCAGCCCACGCACTGTCTCGCGCCGTGCAGCATGCAATCGGTGCCGGTCGGGATGCATAGGATCTGCGCGGCTGTTTTCGAGATGGCGAAAACTGATTCACTGGTGGAGGGAGAGGGATTCAAACCCTCCGTCGCGTAAGAGGGAAATCACTTTCGAGACTGCCCCGCTCGACGACTCCGGCTATCCCCTTCTGCGTCAGATACCGGCTCCTTCGCTACAGGGACCGACGGATCGAATCCCTCTCCCTCCGCCACTTGCGCATCGGTCCACGTCGGCGCGGGGAATAAAAAGCTCGCAAAGCCTGCCGCGTGCCGCGAGCAACACCTGAGCCACCGCCGACAGCGTTGCTATTATCGGCGAATTCAGGTCGGAAGATGGGTTACGCAGAGCTCGTGGACAAACACAATCAAAGTGCCTGGTCAGGTTTCCTCGGAGCGGAGGCGGACGCCGTTATAGGTGGTCAAGTGTGGTGTTACCATCGGTTTGACAAAGGACGATTCGCCCATCCTACCCGTCAGTGTGCTGTCGACGAGCCGCTGCCCGAGGCGGGCGACGCGTATTTTGCAACGGCAACAGGCAAAGATTAGGCGGTTCCGCTATACGGGGAGAATGTGGGGGGCGTGGATGAATTCCGAAAAGCAAAGGCGGATCAAAGAGCGCGCTTATGCGCTTTGGGAGGCGGAGGGGCAACTGCACGGAAGGCATGAGGAACATTGGCACCGTGCAGCGCGGGAGATCGAAGCAGAGGAGACCGCGAGCCCTACGGTGAAGCGCTCGCCCCCGCGGGCCGCCGGGCGGGACACGGCGAATTCTGGCAGCCACTCGCGACAACGCAAGAAAAAGCAGACGGCATAGGGCCGAAGCGACGATAAGGGTTTCGAGATGCGGCAGTGACGTCCCGATTTCATTGTCGATCGACCCGCAACGCGTGTGAGCCCGGCGCGCGTCTGGTGGGCCACATAAATCTTACTGAGAGGTTGTCGGCCACCGCATATTGACCGTTCCCCCGGCGCCGAAACCAATGTCGGGGTTGCATCCCAGGTGCCGAGAGCATCACCGGGTCGGTTCAGTATTCCGAAGCAGCGCTGATTCTGTCGAGTGGAGCTACGGTTCGCATCTGCGGAACCTTTACCTGGTCGTGAGCGCCGCCTAATACGCCGTTACGGCTCGATCTCGGTGGCGCCCTGGGATCTTCATCTCCATCATACCGTCATGCAGCAAACGCCGAGCGCGAGCACGCCAACCGAGGTCCTAGCCGGGCTCGTCGAGCGCGTCACCTTCCACAACGAAGAGAACGGGTTCTGTGTCCTGCGCATCAAAGCCCGCGGCCAGCGCGACCTGATCACAGTTCTCGGTCATGCTGCGATGATCTCGGCCGGTGAGTTCATCCAGGCGAGCGGAATCTGGATCAACGACCGCACCCACGGCGTCCAGTTCAGAGCCTCGTTCCTCAAAGCGACACCGCCGACGACGACCGAGGGCATCGAGAAATATCTAGGTTCCGGGATGATCCGCGGTATCGGGCCGATCTACGCCCGGAAGCTGGTACGTGCCTTCAGCGATGCCGTTTTCGACATCATCGAACAGGAGCCTAGCCGCCTGCGGGAGGTGACCGGGATCGGCCGGAAGCGTGCGGAGCGCATCGTCGCTGGCTGGGCCGAGCAGAAGGTGATCCGAGAGATCATGCTGTTCCTGCACAGCAATGGCGTCGGCACCTCGCGCGCGGTGCGTATCTACAAGACTTACGGCGCCGACGCCGTCCAGCTCATCTCGGAGAACCCTTATCGGTTGGCCGCGACATCCGTGGCATCGGCTTCCGCACCGCCGATCAGATCGCAGCCAAGCTGGGCATCGAGAAGACCACGCTGATCCGCGTGCGCGCCGGCATCGCGTACGCGCTCACCGAAGCGATGGACGAAGGGCATTGCGGGCTACCGGCCGAAGAGCTGATCTCGCTCACTCAGACGCTGCTCGAAGTGCCGGCAGAGCTCGTCGAAACAGCGCTGGGCCTTGAGCTCGGAGAAGGCGCCGTAATCGCCGATGACCTCGAGGGCCGCCGGTGCGTCTTCCTTGCGGGGCTCTACCGGGCCGAGCGGGAGATAGCCGAAAAGCTCAAGGCGCTCGCTATCGGAAGACCGCCTTGGCCGGCGATCGATGCCGACAAGGCCATCCCTTGGGTCGAGCAGCGGACGAAGCTGGCGCTCGCCGATAGCCAGGGCGAGGCTGTTCGCGTCGCTCTCGTTTCCAAGGTGCTGGTGATCACCGGCGGCCCGGGCGTCGGTAAGACGACTCTCGTCAACTCTATCCTCAAGATCCTTCTCGCAAAGACCGCCGCAATCGCGCTCTGTGCGCCGACCGGCCGTGCTGCGAAACGCCTGTCCGAGAGCACCGGGCTTGAGGCGAAGACGATCCATCGCCTGCTCGAAACCGATCCGAGGACCGGCAGCTTTAGGCGCAACGAGGACGCCCCGCTCGACTGCGACCTGGTGGTCGTCGACGAGACCTCGATGGTCGACGTGCCACTGATGCGCGCTGTGTTCCGCGCCCTGCCGACCCGGGCGGCGCTGCTGCTCGTCGGCGATGTAGATCAGCTCCCCTCGGTCGGGCCGGGGCAGGTTCTGGCTGACATCATCGCCTCGGGTGCCGTGCCGGTCGTACGTTTGACCGAGATCTTCCGCCAAGCCGCCGAGAGCCGCATCGTCACCAACGCGCACCGCATCAACCAGGGCCTGATGCCTGATCTCGCCCCTGCCGAAGGCGGCGACTTCTATTTCGTCGATGCGGTGGGCCCCGAGGAGGGGGTGCGCAAGCTCCTGGCGATCGTGCAGGATCGGATCCCGAAACGCTTCGGGCTCGACACAATACGCGACATCCAGGTGCTATGCCCGATGAACCGCGGCGGCCTCGGTGCCCGCTCGCTCAATATCGAGCTGCAGAACGCGCTGAACCCACCGGGTGAGGTCCGCATCGAGCGCTTTGGTTGGACCTTTTGTCCCGGCGACAAGGTCATGCAGATCGAGAACGACTACGACAAGGAGGTCTACAACGGCGACCTCGGCGTCGTATTGCGCATCGACATGGAGGAGAGCGAGCTCACCGCCGACTTCGAGGCCCGGGAGGTGGTCTACGGCTTCGCCGAGCTCGATGAGCTGGTGCTCGCCTATGCGACGACGATCCACAAGAGCCAAGGGTCGGAGTACCCGGCCGTGGTGATCCCGCTGACGACGCAGCACTACGCGATGCTGCAAAGAAACCTAGTCTACACTGGCGTGACCCGCGGAAAGCGCCTCGTCGTCCTCGTTGGGCAGCGGAAGGCGCTGGCCATTGCCGTGAAGGGGGCGCGGGCACGGAGGCGGTGGTCGAAGCTCCGGGAATGGCTAATGTGCTGAGGCAGCGAACCGGAAGTTGACTGAAATCTACGTCGATGGTGATGCATGCCCGGTGCGGGAGGAGATCTACCGCGTGGCGGCGCGCCTGAGCCTCAATGTTTTGGTCGTCTTTAACGGCTCGCGACCGATCCGGCCGCTCGGCACCTCGAACGTGCGTTATGGTTCTGGTGGGTGAAAGCGCAGACGCGGCTGACGACTGGATTGCAGAGCACATCTCGGCCGCCGACGTATGCGTCACCTCGGATATCCCGCTGGCAGCACGCTGTCTCAAAAAAGGCGCGCGCGGCGTCTCTCCTATTGGCAAACAATGGACACTGGCGAATATAGGTAATGCGCTCGCCGGTCGAGAGATAGCCCGGCACCTGCGGGAGCTGGGAACGAATACCCGCGGACCTGCTCCTCTGACCGACAGGGACCGGTCCCGGTTTCTCAGCGCGCTTGATACGGCCTTGCAGGCTGCAATGCGAGAGGCGGCCCGCAGCTGAGCCACCTTCCGCGGAGTGTTCTCTGAACGTGTGTGAGCGCATCGCGGTCGGTGTGTGCTATCCGAGCCGCATATCAGCACTGCGACCCGTCCTAAGAGCAATAGGCCTCCGGGCTAAAAAAGCTTTGGGTCTCCGCAGCCAGCAAGTGGCCATCGCGCCGCATAAGCACATGCCAATAGAGACCTATAGCAATGAATATCTCGAATTGGACGCCGGCCTGTCGGCTTCGACCGGTGGTGAACATCCAAATATCAGTCAAGCACACCATCGCCAACGCCGTTTGCCGGTTTGTGCCAGCCGATTGACAGCCGTCGAGCACCCCACCACCCTGCGGTCAACGACAGAGGCGCCAGCGCGGCTGCGGCACGCCGGGTAGGTAACGCCGATGAACTATCGCCGCGGCTGGATCTGCGTCTTCCTGTTTACCCTGACGCTGATCAACTACACCGATCGGATGGCGCTGTCGGTCTCCGCCAAGCCGATCGCTGCCGAGTTCGGCCTATCGTCGGTCGAGATGGGCTATCTGCTGTCGTCGTTCCTGTGGGCCTATGTGCTGTGCCTGATCCCGGTCGGGCTGCTGGTCGACCGGTTGGGTAGCAAGACGGTCAATGCCGCCGGCATCGCGCTGTGGTCGGTCGCGACCGTTTGCACCGGGTTCGCGCCGAGTTACCTGGTCATGCTGCTGACCCGTATGGTCATGGGCATGAGCGAGTCGACGAACTGGCCGGCCTCAAATCGGGTCATCCGCGAGTGGTTTCCAGCCTCCGAGCTCGGCCTCGTCAACGGCATCTTCGGGGCGGGCGCGGCGTCCGGACTGCCGACGATGCACTTGACCATGGAGCGGCTGGCCTCGGGCGCGGGCGACCAGCGCTTCGCGTGGCAACGCGGCGACACCTTCTCGGTGCCGTTCTGGACGAGGTTCGAGCACGCGGCGGCGGACGCGCAGCTCTTTTCAATGTCGGATGAGCCGCTGATGCGCTTTTCCCGCTTCTACCGGTTTCAAGCGGATTAGCTCGACACTTCGTGCGCTTTCGCTCCCGCACATCGGGTCGGCCGCAGCCTGGGGTTAGATCCGCACATCACATGTTCAGTCGGTGCATTTGTCCTATCGGATAGCGAGTACCGGACGCCGCATCGGGTGGGACGATGCGATCGATTTCCGCAAGATCCTCAGCGGTGAGCACAATGCCTGCGGCACGCACATTCTCCTCAAGGTGCTTGCGCGATTTCGCGCCGGGTATCGGGACGATGAAGACCCCCGCGCGCTTTCCCTGGGCCATTGGCCACGCGATGGAGAGCTGGGCGAGCGTGGCGTTCTTCCTGCGCGCAATGGTCTCGAGCGCAGAGCGCAGCCCGAGGTTCTTCTCGATATTGACACTCTGAAAGCGAGGTAGCCTCTGGCGAACGTCGTCCGCTGCCAATTCCTCCACTTTGGGAACCTGGTCGCTCAGCATCCCACGTCCGAGCACGGCATAGGCCATCATTGCCAGGCCAAGTTCCTTGCAGGCGTCGATCTGGCCTTGCGCTTCCGCATCGCGCGAGAACAGCGAATACTCCATCTGCAGCGAAACGAGCGGATGAACGGCACTGCCACGCTTCAGCGACTCGGCCGAGCACTCTGAAAGGGAGATGAAGCGCGTCTTGCCTTCCTTGACAAGCTCGGCCATTCCCCCGACGCTTTCCTCGATTGGCACGCTCGGATCGACTCGCGACATGCAAAAGACGTCGAGCGTCTCGATTCCAAGATTTTTCAAGCTCTGCTCTCAGGTTTGACGCAGATAACGCGGATCGCCCCCGCCGCGCACAGCCTCTGGGCCGCCGTTGCGTGGGCTGCCGCTCTTCGAGTGGATGACAACATCATGTCTGCGGCCGCGGATTGATTGGCCGATCACCCGGTGATTGTGGCCGTTGCCGTAGCTGGCTGATGTGTCGAGAAAATTGACACCGAGATCGAGCGCGCGGCGAATGGTGGCGATCGACTCCGCGTCGTCCGCCGGACCATAGACCCCCGACATGCCGTAACAGCCGAGCCCGACGGCTGAAACCGTGACGTCAGAATTGCCGAACCTGTGGCGTTCCATGAACCAGCCCCGCGCTTGCAGACATTTGTGTCAGATCTGCCCCCAAACTAAAGGCCGGTTCAAGAGGCAGCCGTATTACTTGCGGCGGGGTCGTCCACGTGACCTCCGCCTTTGGTACCGCTCTGACGCGCTGATCACGATCAAGAAGGTCTGGTCATTGGCTAGGGCCGACGCGAATATAATGGGCGAAAACCGGTGCGACAGGATCGTCGCGTGACACACCGGCCCGGTAACAAACTGGCCGAAACGGCGACTTCCGATGTGGATCATGTTCAGCTCTGTCATTTGGTGCCAGCCGCCCCAAGCGGCGACGATCGGGCCTGCGAGAAAGCTGGGAAGGATCATTTTGGCAGCCACACGGCTTCAGCGAAATGCTCAGGCAGCCCAGCCTAGCCCGGGCCCGAAAGCAGTGGCCGACCTGATATGACCCAGTCCTGGCTCGCTGTGCGTGCCTCTTTCATTGCCGTGACAAAAACGGGCCTCGCCTCAGGCCTGTCATTGTGATTGGTTCCCGCCAGCAAGGTCAGCGCCAAAGAGGGCAAGCGCAGTCGCTTTCCAGAGCGTTGCACCGGTGTGGGCGGCTGTCTCTCCATTGGCGCAGTAGTCGCTGAGAGGCGACGGCGGAACTGTGGAGACGAATGCGCTTAGGCGCAAACGGGCTCGCGGCGTCGACGAGGCCCACCACAGCGACCTTGGGCGGGTAACACTTCGCGAACGAAGCACGTAAGATGCCGCGGCGCGATTGGCCGGCGAGAATGTCGGGGAGGCTCGAACCATCCTGGGTCAAAAGTCTCTCCGGTCGGACCTCACGGGGATCGTTACGGACTTGACGGCTCCGGCATCCGGCTCGGTTCTGCGCCGGCCGTTGCCGAGCGCTTGGCTAACCTATGTCACCTTTGCGCGAGGAACGGACTGCCGAACTCGAAATTGCCGTCAGGTAATGGTCCGAATTCCTCGCAAACACCCGACAAGGTCCGCGCGAAAGACGATTGCGATGTGGCGGGGCCGGGCTAGGTCACTTGAGAGGCCATCACCGATGCACAGCCGCGAGATCCAGCCGTTCCGTACTCGGTAATTTCGGGTAGAATGCCCTTGGCCCGGAAGGAGGCGCGGCATGAAGCTCGTCGAATTGGCCCGAACCGTCCGCAGCAAGAACGCCGGGCCGTTGAAGCTCACCCTCGATCTCATGTTCGATGACGAAGCGGCATACCGCCGCGCCCTGCAACCCCCTGCGCTCGATCCCGGCTCCGTGGCGCGCCTCTATGGGCGACCCGAAGGAACCGTCGAGGTGCTGCCCTACCCTGCCGCGCTGGCTATCAAAATTGTCATGGACCGGCTCGTCGTCTCGGGCGATCTCGGCGACCGCGACGTCTATGGGGCGCAGCAACACGCTCCCCTGCTGGACCCCGAGTTGTGAGCGCCATCGCCAAGCTGCTGGAGCGGCGCGACCCTCTGCAGCTGAGTCTCAAGGCTTTGGGCGCGTCCGGCCAGCTCGGCTACGGGATCCCGGAGAAGTCGCTGGCAGCGGGGATCGAGCGTGCCCCCGATTACATCGGCGCCGATATGGGGTCGATCGACCCCGGGCCCTATTACCTCGGCAGCGGAGAGCTGGCAACGGCGCCGGCCACCACCCGCGCCGACCTGACCCGGCTCCTGCGTGCCGCGCAAGCTCGACATTCCGCTGCTGATCGGCACCGCCGGCTCGGCAGGTGCGGCGCCGCATCTGGAAAAGACGCTCGCCATGGTGCGTGAGATCGCGCGCGCCGACCGGCTGCATTTCCGGCTCGCCTCGATCCGCGCCGACATCCCGCGCCAACTCGTCAGGGAGACGGTGCGTTCCGGCCGCGTCCGCCCGATCGACAGCATGGCGCCGCTGAGCGAGGCTGACATCGACGAGGCCTCTCATCTTGTCGGGCAGATGGGCACGGAGGCGTTCTGCCGCGCGCTGCGGGCAGAGGCCGACGTCGTGATCGCCGGCCGGGCGTGCGACACCGCGATCTTTGCCGCAGTGCCGGCGCTGCTCGGTTGCGCGATGGGGCCCGCCATGCATATGGCCAAGATCATCGAATGCGCCTCGCTCTGCTGCGTTCCAGGCGGCCGCGACCCGATCCTGGCGACCCTCGAGGGTGACAGCTTCGTGCTGGAAAGCGTGAATCCCGAACGGCGCGCGACGGCGATGTCGGTGGCCGCCTACAGCCGCTACGAGCAGAGCGATCCCGACCGCGTCGTCGAGCCGGAAGGCGTGCTGCTCGTCGGTCTGCGCGCTATGAAGAGATCGACGACCGGCGCACCCGGGTTTCCGGCGCGCAGTGGATCCCCGCCTCCCGCCCCACGGTCAAGCTGGAAGGCTCGGTCCGGGTCGGCGAGCGCGCGGTCCTGCTGTGCGGCTCCTGCGACCAGCGGTTCATCGCCCGCATTCGCGACATCCTGGCCGAGGTGACCGGGGTGGTGCGCGGGCTCGTGTGCCGGGACGAGCCCGAAGATTATCGCCTCATATTCCGGGTCTACGGCATCGACGGGGTGTCCCCTGGCCAGCGCCGCCGAACCCGATGCCCCGCGAGATCTTCATCCTCGGCGAATGTGTCGCGCCGAGCGCCGAACGCGCTGGGGCGGTGGCGCGCACGACGAAGCAGTACCTCCTGCATCATGGGTTTCCCGGCCGGCTCTCGACCGCCGGCAACGTCGCCTTCCCGTTCACGCCGCCGGAATTGTCCGGCGGCACTGCGTACCGCTTCAATGTCTATCACATCATGGAAGTCGACGAGCTGGCACCGTTGTTTCCGGTCGAGATCGAGGATCTGTGATCCCTCCGTGACGCAAGCAGGATCTTGCAGGACGGCTAGGGAAGCGCTCGACGCGAACGTGGACTGGCGGCGCTTTTGGAATACCATTGCCGGGGTGCGCTGGGTCGCCACTCAGGGCACTGGGCATGACGAGCGCCGCGCTGCGATTCCGGCGCCCGCGGGATGCGGTCGGACCTGCCCCGTATCGCCGCCTGCATGAACCCCGACTGTAGCACTCTCCCAGCCGCGGTTGCGGGCGATCTTCGCCTCACTTGGTCCGCCTTTGCCCGCCAGTATGACGAGCCCGCCGAAACCTATGACGCAAAAATTTCCCCGAGCCGCTGGATCGAGCTCATCACACGCTCCTGCGGCAGCCCTGGCCACTGGCACCGCATGATGAAGTGATCGACACCTAGAAGCTCGCGATATCGCGCGATCTCCTCCTTTACCGACACCTTGTCGCCGATGATGAACTGGTCCCGCGCGAATTCCTCGAACGAACCCTGCGTGGCGCGGTTCTGTAATCCCCATGATGCATAAGCGGCGTATTTGTATTCCAGCGGCCCGCGGCATTCCTCATGCGCTGTGGCATGGCGGGCACCGACGTAGCATTCGAGGGTGATCGGGAACTCCAATGGCGTGCGGCCATATTCCCTCAAGGCCGCACGATAGGTCTGCATCAGTGAAGTCACCTTGCCGAGCCCGCTGGTGTTGACAATGAGCCAGGCATCGCCAATCCGCGCCGCGCGCCTCACCGATACGTCGGCCTGCCCAGCGATATAAAGCGGCGGTCCACCGGGGCGAACCGGCTTCACGCTAATGCCGGCATCGTCGACCGTGTAGAACCGGCCATTGTGGCTTACGCGCTCCTCGGTCCATAGGCGGCGCATCAGGGAGATGCTTTCGTTAAAGCGCGGTGCCCGTTCGCTGAGGCCAATGCCGAACGCGTCGAACTCAGGCTGGCGATAGCCCAGCCCGACGCCGAGGATGTAGCTGCCGCCGGTCAACACATCGAGCGTGGCGGCCTCCTCGGCCACATGCACGGGGTTGAGCGGCGGCAGGATCAGGATGTTCGGGCCGATCGTCATGCCCTGCGCGTGCGCCGCTACGTAGCCCATGACGGGCGTGATTTGCAGCATCTGCATCGGATGGGTCAGCCAGTGATGCGGAAACCATAGCGACGCGAACCCGGCGTCGCGCGCTGCGCACACCTGCGCGACCATCTCGGGGACGCGGTCGGTGAGGTTGAAGCCCTCGGGGAACTGCGTGTTGATGAATAGACCAACTTTCATAAAGGCATTTCCTCCGTTTACTGTGCGCAGTCTACTCGGGATGTGGCACGCCCGAACAGCTCGGGACACACGCACGAAGGATGTGTAGAGGAAACCGCAGTACTGCTTCAGTTGGCGATTATCTCTTTCTCAATTTGGATCCCTTCCTTGTCTCTCATACGTATTTTCGCAAAGTATGAACGGCTGCAATCAGCGCCTATGCTCATTGTGAGATCGACAACGCGAGCCGCAGTGTCAACCGGCCGGCTCTCGGTTCGCAAGCTCGCGCCGTGCGACGGCCGGTTCCCCTGCTGCTCGCGAAACCGGGCCGCGCTCCCCCTCCCCTACTCTGCCTTCAGCACGAACAGCTCGTCGGCGCCGGATTCGGCACCCCAGACTTCGCCCTTGCGGCCTGCGACCTGCCGCACATAGGCGTAGGGATCTGATAACGGAAAAGCCTCGAATTTCTCGGTTTTGGGATCGAAGCGCAGGATTGCGTTCGCGCCCCAGTCGCTGAGCCAGACAGCATCGGTCTCGTCGAGATAGACGGCGTAGGGCTGCGGCGCATTGCCCGGCAGGTGCCAGCGTGCCCAATTTTTAGCTCTACTGTCGTCGCGGAAAAGATCGCCACTGTTCCAGCCGGTGATCCACAACCCGCCGCGGCTGTCGCTCCAGACACGCCGCGCACCCTGCCGCGGCACGGGCGGTTCCAAGACCGTTACGGCGCCGGTTTCGCGATTGATCTGGCCGAGATAGCTCCCGGCAAGCGAGGCGAAGAACACCTGGCCGTCCGGCGTGGTGGCGATGCCATAGGGTCCTGTGCCGCGCGGCGTATCGAACACAGCGATGGCGCCCGTCTTCGGATCGAGCCTGCCATGGATGCCGTTCTGCCCGGTGAACCACAGCACGCCCTGACGATCAAAGGTCGCCTTATTCAGGTTGGCGTCGCGCCGCTCGTTGGGTAATGGGAAGAGCTTCACTCCACGGGTTGCGGGATCGACCCGGGCGATCGCGTTCTGTCCGCCTTCGGTGACCCAGGCAGCACCGTCGGGCCCCACAATCACGCCGTGGGGCGCCGCACCGGGTCCCAACGCGATCAGATCCGATTTGCCGGTCCCGGGATCGTGGCGGCCAAGTTTGCCCGCGGATTGCGCGGTAAACCAGACCGTACCGTCTGCGGCCGGATAGACGTCATGCGCCGCGGCGCCCGCCAGCACGGGAAAGGTCCGCATCGCAACTTTGGCGTGAGCCGGGCCGGCCGCCGTCGACACCGCCACCACCACCGCCGCAAGTATCATCCAAAATCGGACCATGGAGAGCTCCTCCCGCCGCGGCTCACCAAAATACCATCAGTCGAGCTGCCAGCGAGGACACAGTCGCTGATCACTGCGGCCGCGACCCCCTCCCCTGCCCGCTTCGTGACGCCTTTATCGGCTGAGCGGCGCGCCGCAGCGCCCATACCGTCCGCTCGAGGTGTAGCTCGCCAGCCTTCGCCTTTTGCACCATTCCGTGAAAATAGCCCCCCGGCGTCGTCCGGAAATGTTCCGGGTCCTTGGTCGAAACGATCGCCAGCGCGACCGCGGCCAAATTCCGGCCCATTGTAACGCAGGCATCGCCCCACAGCGATTTCGATACGTCGAGGTCGTGCCGCAGCCAGTCCGCCGCGTCGATGATCTCCGGCCAGGTCGGGCTCGGCCGGCGCAGATAGGGTTTCAACCGCGGTGCAAGCTTCGCCAGCTCGTCCGAACGGATCCCATGCACCGTGCCCTTCCCCGGCTTTGTTTGGGGCTCCGGCTCCGGTTCCGAGGATTGGGAACCGGACGGTGCCGGCGCATTGCTACTATTCTTGGTGGCAATTACCGTATCCTCTAGAGGATTAGGGGTGGGGTTGTAGATAGATTGATGGGGCTCGTTTTCGACCTCCGAGGGGGCCTTTTTAACATCCTGCAATAGCATTTCGAGACGGGCGCGGGCTTCGCGTTGCCGCTGTTCCAAGCTGGCGACGCCCACCTCCATCTCGTCAGGCCGCTCCGCGCGCTTCAACGCTCGCACGATGGCCTGAGCGTCGCGCTCCCGCGTCGTCCACTCCTCGCCCGTCAAATCGAAGTCGCGCGCCGTTTCGAGGATCTGGACGATGCCCTTGCGGGCAATCGTCGCGCGCCGACGCAGACGCCCCATAGCCTCGCGCTCCGCCCTCCCCTCCTCCGCCAGCCGGACGAATTCCGCATAGCGTGCCACGAGCGGCGACAGGTCGAAGCCGTAGGCCTCCACGATCCGCCCCTTGCCATCGCGCTTGCCGTAGCGCTTGCCGTTGGGGCTGTCTCTCATCGTAACCAGGCCTGCCTCAATCAGGTAGCGATTGAGGCGTTTTGCCTGAGTTTCGGAAAGGCCGAGCGCCTCCTGCTCGAGTAGCGCTGAGGGCCACACGATCGGTCGCCGTCCCTGCTCCCAATCCTGCGGTTGGGTGAATTTGAACAGCCAATCGACCGCGTGCACGACGCGGGTCGGCAGCCCCAGCCTGGGCGCCGCGGCTTTGAAAGCCGCGAGCAATTGCCCGTGCACTGTTACGCCGGCCGGCAGGCCGGTAAAACTTTCTGCCGCCCGGTCTACCTTCAAAAGACCAGGCGTCAACCGCCGAAAGCCCGTCGGACTATCGGCAGACCCCCTCCGTGGCGCCCCTGGGGCGCAGTTTTCCATGTCCATCACTCCCCCTCTGATAGGTGGTTCGCGACGGGCAAAGCCTTCCCTTCAGCGGAAACGGCAATTTCCGTTGACAGCTAGGGCATCCATTGGCTACACGGGACTTGTTACGCGCCCCGGCGTAGGCCACTTGGCCCGTCACGAGCCGTAGAAAGCCCGCCCGGCAAGGCGGGCTTTCACGTTCTTAGGTCGAGTTTAGTTCCGCGGCCGTCACTCCCTGCTGATTAAGTCGCAATAACCGGGCGCTTTCCCTCTGCAGCTCGACGATGGGCCCCGATACCGGACGATAAACTGCGGTTGGACCGATGCCGCGGCCGCGGATTGCCAATTGATCAGATGCGGCGCGTGGAAGGTCGCCACCGACTCGAAAGGCCCATTTTTTGCAAACCGGATCTTGCCCTTAGGGTGACCATGCTATGGCGGAAGGTTCCGCGTCGCGGGGCCGGATCAGCGCCGGGTCAATCAACGGTTCGTTGAGGCGACGCTCGAACCGAACGATAAGGCGGTCCAAGGGAATGCGCCGTCGGGGCGAGACGAGATGCCCAGCTTCGTTTCGGTGCACGAACTCAATTACGAAGCCTTTGAGCGACCCCTTCGTGATCGTTTTCGCGAGGTTGTGTCGGAAGTGCCGCAGGTCAGTGGTAACGCCCATGCGTCGACGAAGGTCCTGAAGAGACACCGCTGCGGACGGGTGATCCGCGCATTCCGCGTAGCCGACCTCATAGAGTTTGCGCTCTAGAGGTGGCAGATAGAAGTAGCCCTCACTCGATATTAGCGTAGCCTCGTCATCGATGACGGCCCGCCATAACCAATCACAAAGCTCGATCTCAATTGCCTTCATCGCCTCGTGGCCGTTGCTCCACACGGCAGTCTCCATCCGCGCCGATTTGAGCCAGGAAAACCACGTCCGCTCGCGACGGCCGCCAGTGACGATGTTGGTCTTGATCTGGGTCCCTTGCAGGCGCTCTAGAGCCGCAGCGAAATAACGATAGGTCTTGCCGCCAGGGGTCTTCCCGGTCACGCTGAAGAAATCATGCGCAGTAAATCGGAATTTTTGGCTCACCTGCTCGCCGCGTGCCAGCTTTTGGCTAGCGATAGAGCAGATATATACGAGGATCTCCTTGTCGTTGATGGTAGCGATCCCCGACTTCGTACCCTGGACGACGATCTCAACGCCACCAGCCTTGTATTCGATCGGATCCATGCGTTTCGACTCCAGTGCAAAAAAGGAGTGGAGCATGGTGTTGCGGTCGTTCGACACGTCCCCGGTCAGCGGGCTGTCGAGACCTGGCAGGCCCTGTTGTGCGGTCACATCGGTTCCCATCTCAACCTACCGGCGTATCCCCGGCGGACAGAGTGACGTGCAAACGGTGGCGTTCAACACAATTCGTTTTAACGTCCACCGAGATACGATCTTTTTCTACGCGACGTCCGCAAGAGTACGAGCTTTCGGCCGAATGTCCGTCAAAGTACGAGGCGCGATGTCCATCAGGGTACGAGGTTGCGGCCAGAATGTCCGTCAAGATACGAGCTTGGGACTTCGTTTCGATGCGAATCGTTGAAAATGACCTCTTAAAACCCGCGGGACGTCGTACCCCCGCGGACCTTGTCAACCGCCCGATTGATCGGACCGTCCTTCGCCTGCCGTTCCATACTTTGGGAGAAACATACAATATATCAATTTCTTATGTAGGTACATTCGCACTGCTACGCATCGATGTCCGTAACAGTACGAGTTCCTCTCGTACGGTTCGGGTTCCTATCCAAAGACACTGACGGGATGCTCCCGCGGCAAGCTTGGACCGAGTCGGACATCGCCACGGGCGGCTTGGTTGCGTACGCATTGCGGATCTTCGGCGAGCGCCGAAGATAGACCCCGCGTTTGGCGTTTCTGCTAAGATGTCGTGCGAATTGCTCACAATGAAATAAACTGTCTAGCTGCGCGTTACTTAATGTCTGTGGAGAACTTCCTTTATATAGAGCGCGTCGATCTCTGGCACTAGCAAGCGAGCGAGGATCTGAGCCTTCACCGCGCGCCTGGTCTCGACGACATGGCGCAGATCATCGGCCAGATCTTGCGGCAGGATGAGCGACACCCCGGAGCGTGAGACGCCCGCGCTTACCCGGCGCAGCGGCGGATATTCGCCGGAGCGGTGAGCACGTGCGAGGTCACGTAGCGGATTCTGAAGCAGCTCGAGCGCAACGCGTGTGCGCTTGGAGCATCGCAGATCAGCAATCTCCGAAAGCTTTCGCCCGCTCACTGCAGGCAACTTGATCGCAACATGCCGCCACGGGTCGTCGACGATAAGGTCATCTAGCAGCGGAGGTTCAGGTTCCGGCGCGGACGCCGAGGACCGTGCCACGGGCTCCATAGCGCGGGCCCCCTCCCCTGCCCCGTCTTCGATCAATGGAGGAACAGCCACGCGGCCCCGGAGAGAGAAGGCCTGAACCTCGGGACTGTCGAGATCTATTGCCGGCGACGGAGCCGGACGCATATCGCGCTGTTCAGTACGCCCTTCAGGGCGTGCGGGTCGGGTGAACTGAAGCGGGGGCTTAGGCATTCGCTGCCCTAATTGCATCGGTGACGCCAAACACTTCTCGGTGCAGCTCGCGGATCGAATCGCGCGCCCTGCGCTCAGAGGTATTTGGCTTCTCTAGCTCAGTCACGGCGAGTCCAAGCTTCTCAGCCTTCTCAAAGGCGGCACGCTGATGAACGATTGTCCGAAGGGTGCGAAAGCCGGGGAACGCTTCCGCTACCGCCTGGAGGTCGTCCTTGGCGCTGGAATAGGGATTCGTCGAGATGCGCATTCCCAGCAACCATCCCGTAAGTTGGGCATCGCCTCGCATAGCGTTGGCCTCGTCGAGGACACTCTTGAGCTTGGGCATTGTCCATATTTGCAGCTGTGATGGATTCAGCGGTACGACCCACGCGTGGCTTATCAGGGCCGCTTGCCGCAGCTCGATCGAATCGAATCCGCCGCAGTCGACGATCACGTCATCGAAATCGCGGCCCAGCGCCTGAAGCGACTTGGCCGTCGTTGATCCCTTAACCTGGACGACCGGGACAGATGGCATTGCGCCATGCTCGTCTCGATTGGCTATGTAATCCGATAGGCTCTCCTGATCGGGATCGGCATCTACCAGAATGATTTTCTTCCCCTGACGCGCCCGCTCGACGCCGAGGTTGACGGCAAGCGTCGACTTTCCGGTCCCACCTTTCACGCCACCCACCAAGAGCTGCACGTTGTATTCCCCCTAACCTAGCTCCCCGCGCCTATCGAGTCCATCGACCGACCCATATGGGAGAGTCATACCGACTGAGCACAACGATCTCCGTATTCGGTTGGCATCATACAGGAGGAACGCGCTGTCGCCAACGGCCGGCCATTGTAAAAAGAAGAGACTGCTAGCACCGAGCGGCGAGCGCTCCCTAAGATGCCCAGGACAACGCCTCTGATGTGGACATCAAAGAACGTGAAAAACCAATCACTTACTGCATTAGGGCCGCAAAGACTCCACCGCGTCTCACCAACACCTCCGACAAGCACACCCGTCCCAACGTCCCAAAGACGCCCAGGACAACCGATACAATCAGCACATCGAATTAGGCGATTTCATAAGCTTACGACCCCTAGGTACTGCTTCGGTGGAGAATCGCCAACCGAACCGCCCACAGCGAATGCGCCGATTTCAAAGGCTGTTTCTTTTAGGCCTGTTCAGGACCCGCCGTTCATTGATCAAGGATCCCGCAGGGGTCCGATGGTCCACCTGAAGGCCCCAACGCTGCCGCATGCAGCTCGAGAGCCCGCTGCGCACGCCGGATCGCCCGGTCCGCGAGATCGAGCCACTTATCGAGCTCGCCTAACTCGAATTCTCTGCGTTCGAGCGGGGGCAGGGGAGGGGAGGGGGCCAGGACCGGCGCCGGGGCGCAGGGTCCTCGAGCGATGCCGTGCAAGAGGACCACCACCTCCGACAAGCACACCCCTCCCAAGGTTCCAACGACGCCCAGGACAACTGGTACAATCGGGACACTGAATCACGTCATTGCATAAACTTACGACCTGTAGGTGGCGCTTCGGATGGAGGAATCGCCAGCCAAACCACCCACAGCGAATGCGCCGATTTCAAAGCCTGTTTCTTTTAGGCCTGTTCAGGACGCGCCGTTCATTGATCAAGGATCCCGCAGGGGTCCGATGGTCCACCTGAAGGCGCCAACGCTGTCGTCTGCTGCTCGAGAACCCGCAGTGCGCGCCGAATCGCCTGATCCGCGAGATCGAGCCAGCGGTCGAGCTCGCCAAACTCGAATTCTCGGCGCTCGAGCGTGGGCAGGGGAGGGGAGGGGGCCAGGAGCGGCGCCATGGCCGGCGGATTATCGTTGCCGGCTGGCGCCGCGTCGAGGGAGGCGGTGCTTGGGCGACCGGGAAGGCGCCCGGGCAGCGGCCGCCGTGGCGGCGCGGCCGCCTCGCGCAGCGGCGCCAGATGCTTGAGGCCGTAGAGCCGCCGTTTCGACCGGTGCGTCACCTCGCTGGTAATGCCGAGCACGACAAAGCCTTCGAGCAGCCGCGTGGCGTTGTTGGTCGCCATGCCGAGCGCCTGGCCGAGCGAGGTAGCGGAGACGACGGGGGCCGCGGCGAGGATGTCGATCGCCGGCGCGGCGCGCGAATCGCGCCGTCTTCCGGCGACGGCGCGACGCGCCGCAAACCACTGCCGCTCGAGGCTCGCCAGCAGCGCGGTCCCGTCCTCGGCCTCGTCCGCGAGCGCGTCGAGGAATTCTCTGATCCAGAGCTCGCGCGCCCACGGCGCCTCGGCGCGTAGCGCGCCAGCGCCGGTCAAGAGCGGGCAGGGGAGGGCGGTCACCCCGCGCCGCAGCCAATAAGCGGCGAGCGCTGCGCGCAGCGGCGGCCGCTCGCCGCCTTTATCGAGCCACGTATGGACGCCGAGCGCGGCGCCGAGCAGCGGCGAATGGGTGTCGCCGACCGCCTCGAGGTGCGCCGCAGCCTCGGCGATCGCCGCGCGCTGCCGCTCGTCCGGCTTGACAAACCACCGGTAAAGTCCGAGCGCATGGCGGGCGGCGGCGAACAGGAGACCGCGCTCGAGCAGCGGCGGCACGTGATCGACGCGGAACCGGACCCCCTCGATCGCCGCTGCCAGGTGCCAGGGGTCGATGACTTGGCCGTCGACCGCGGCTTGGCGGCGAATTGCGTCGAGCCGGGCGCGATACGCCCAGGCTGGGGCGAGCGGGTGGCGTGCCAGCACCGAATCGAGCCGCGCGACAGCACCGGCGGCGCGTTCGAGACTTGCGGCGACCGGCGGCTGCTCGGCGAGGGTTCTGGCGATATCATGCATCAGAATTCACGAGCGAGACCAAGCAGTAGAACGTTTTGGGGGCAATTGGGCGCAATTTCCGCGGTCACGGGACGCAGAAGTGAATCAGAAAACTACCGGACGGGCACTACTCGTGCGAGTGCTAAGTTTTTATGTTGATTTGCAAGGGCTACGCTATACCGGAACAATCCGCCGCATTGCTGGGATGACGCGACGATTCGCGACGGCGTCACAGAGTGGCGTACCGATTCGACCTCGATCGGTCAAATAACCATAATTCTTTTCGGCGGCGCCTATCGTATTCGGGATAACACCCCTTGTCCCGAATAGCAAAACTCAGTATCAGAGATCAGCGATCAGGTGGGGAGGGGGAGTGCCGGCCGCCGCCGGTGCGACAACAGCCAATGCGTGGTTCATCGATCAACGCCGCGTCCGCTGATGCCGGCCGACGATAGCACGATCCCCCTCATCCTGCCCGATCCCCTCGCCACCGGCGCCGAAAACTCTGCCGGGTTTGGACCCGCTGGTGCCGCCCCCGATTCGGTCGCGCACTGGTTCGACCTCGAGACGATCCTTGCATTGCCGGCGCCGATCGCGAGCTTTGCCGATGCCGCCGAGGCCGCGGCACAATACCGCCGCGCCGCGCGCTCGGAAAATACCCGCCGCGCCTACCGCGCCGCCGTTGCCCGGTTTTGCGCGTGGTGCGCCGAACATCGGCAGAACGCCTTGCCGGCCACCCCGGAGACCGTTGCCGCGTTTCTCGCCGCCGCGGCGCGCGCCGGTCTCGCGGTCAACACGTTGCGATTGCGCCATGCCGCGATTCGCTATCTCCATCTGCTCGCCGGCGCCGCACCGCCGACCGCCGCCGCCACCGTCGCGACAACCTTTGCCGGGATCCGGCGCGCCCATCGCCGGCCGCTCGCCAAAAAGACCGCTCTGGTGCTCGACCGCTTGCTGCCGGCGATCGAGGCGATCCCCAATACCTTGCCCGGGTTGCGCGACCGCGCGCTGTTGCTCGTCGGCTTTGCCGCGGCGTTGCGGCCGAGCGAGATCGCGCGGCTGACCTTCGAGCATACGACACATCACGCCGACGGCATCGAGCTGTTCCTGCCGTGGCGCAAAAACGACCAGGATGCCCGCGGCACCCGGCTCTGGGTGCCGAAGGGCCATACCGAGCTCTGTCCGGTCGCGGCGCTCGAGGCGTGGCTCGCCGTTGCGGCGATCGCCGAGGGCCCGCTGTTCCGGCGGATCTGGCGCCTGCCGCCGCCCCGCGTCCCGAGGGGGACGAGGAGAAATCCGGTAGCCGACCGCTACCGGATTGGTACCAGTCGGATCGACACCGATTCGATCGCGCTGATCGTCAAGAATTGGACCGGCCTCGCCGGGTTTGACGCGGCGGGCTTCGCCGGTCACAGCCTGCGGCGCGGCGCGATCTCGAGCGGCGTCGCGCAAGGCGTCCACATCGCCCGGCTCAAGCAGTTCTCCGGCCACGCGTCCCTGAAGAGCCTCGAGGAATACGTCGAGCTCGACGAGTTGCGGCACAATCATCCGCTCAAGGACATACTCTAAATTTGGCGGCGCGCGCCGCCTAAATAGGGGTCAGGGGGACCCTGAAGGCGGTGTTTCGCACCGCGCGACGGTGAGCAGGGTTACGCGACGACACTGGCGCCGCGTCAAGGGTTCGCCGGTCGTATAGCTGTTATAGGGGAAAGGGCCGCTCACGCGGCCCTGATCCCCTCCGCAGGCTGCAGTGCCTCGAGAGCGAGTTCGAAGCCGCGATCGAGCTCGGCTTGCTCGGCCATGGCGCGCGCCAACTCGGCCTGCACGGCGGCGCGCTCGCGCCGCGTGAAGCCGCAACCCCGCAATTCGGCCCGCAGCTCCTGGATGTGATCGTAAAGCGTGATCATCGTGCTCTCCTTGTCTGAGTTGAAAGACGAGGAAGCCGCGGTCATGCCGGAGGGGCCGGGTCAAGGACGCCGCAGGCGCCGCGCAGCGGGGCGCGGGGGGGCCGATTTTGCCGGACGTGACGATAAACAGGCGCGCGCCAGCGCGCTCCTTGCGACCGGCAAAATTGGGGGCACCGCGCATCCTTGAGCCGGCCCGCTCCGGCATGTCATGATGAAAAATCCGGCGACGGACGGACAGGAGGCAAAGGTCCGCAACCGGCGGCGGGGTTGAGCGAAGAGCAAAAGCCCCGCCGCAGTGACCCGCGGCGGGGCTCCGGTGACTACTGGTCGCGAGGCTCCCAGAGAGCGATGTGGGTAGCGCCGTCTTCGGCCGGCTGCTCGAGCTTGACGAGGCGGCAGCGGACCCAGTTTGGCCCGAATTCCGGGGCGCCGATCTTGAGGTTCAGGTAGGTCTCGCCGCTCGACTTCGCGACCTGGCTCCAGCCGGCGCCGATCTCGTGCCGCTGACCGGCATACACCCGATGATCGGGCGCCTTGTCGGACATCTTGTCGACCGGAACGATGCTGACCGGGGCGGTGACGTGAAGGGTCTTGAGGGTGCCGGTGAAGGCGCCGTTGTCGAATTTGGTGAAGGTGCCGAGGGTGGTCGCCATCGGGTTCTCCTGAGGTTGGCTCGCGGGATCCGTTCCTGCGATGGCTCGCGTGTAGAGACCGCAATGGGTGCGGCTATCACCGCGAGCGTGCTCGCGGCCGGAGCAAGGCGGAGGACCTCCAAGGCGGGAAAATTTGCAGCGCAGCGGCCGCGAGGAGGCCGGCTTGCCGGCCGGGGAAATTTTTTCGGCGCGCAGGTTGAGAGCGGAGCCAGCGGGCTCTAAAGCCGGACGAGACAAGCAGGGACGGGACAGCGGCAACCGGGACAGGGGACTAATTGGCGTATCGCCGGAGCACCGGTAGCAAGCTTCGACGGGCGCAGCCGGGGCCGAAGATTTTTCGTGAGGACAGGACGGCGTATCGATCGCGCGACCGGGATGACGAAAAAACCCGCACTCGCTGCGAGCCGCTGCCCTGCCGATCACGCCGGCGGCAATGGTGGGAAGGCGCGAGGCCTCCGGTTACTCGGAATTCATGCCGCGGAAAATTCGGATCAGCGGGCGCATATCACTGCGGAGATCGAGCAAGATGGTGGGGCGTCACCAGCAGGTCGCAATGGAGACTGACGCTCGGCAGCCGGCTCGGTTCACGGCGGCGGGAATTTTGGCGGCGGCTAAAAAATTTGTCGGTGCGGACCCTAGAACCCATCGTCGAGGCGACCCTGCTCGGGACAACTCGTAGGCTCCGCCGCTTCGCCAATGTGCGATAATGCCGCGCTGACGCGCTCGTCACCGTCGGTCGGCTGAACGGGCGCTAGAGCTACTGTGGGAGGCATCGACCCACATGAACGCCATCAAAGACTCCATCAAGTCAGGTAGAACCGTCGTCGGGACCGCCGGGGCTCCGAACGTCGACGTGTCGATCCTGGCCGACGCCGGTTACGACTTCCTGCTGTTCGACACCCAGCACTCCCCCTGGGAGATCAAGCAGCTGCAGCCGTCGATCCAGGCGATGCGCGGCAAGCAGGCGGCGCCGCTGGTGCGCGTCGCCGGCCACCACGCCGATC